>Ga0247843_1004344_pt1 | contig 21416 bp, 22 predicted proteins | sample LaCruzMarch2017__FD_192420 | JGI IMG/M metagenome (GOLD analysis project Ga0247843, IMG submission 192420) | Freshwater microbial communities from meromictic Lake La Cruz, Castile-La Mancha, Spain - LaCruzMarch2017_8m | ecosystem: Environmental > Aquatic > Freshwater > Lake | place: Spain...
GGAATGAAGATTTATGAAAATCCCATCGAATTAACCCTACATGGCAAGCGTATTTACCTAGGTCATGGAGATGGCATAGGGCCCGGCGATCGAGGATATAAATTAATTAAACGCTTCTTGCGAAGTCCCCTTTGCCAATGGGCATTTGCACGCATACACCCGAATTTCGGAATCGGATTAGCCCGTTTTTTCTCAGGAAAAAGTCGTGAAGGAACGGAACATGAACACCAATTCCTTGGCTTTGAAAAAGAATGGTTATATCAATTCGCTGAAACCATGCAGCATGCGGAACCACACGACTATTATATTTTCGGTCACCGGCATCTCCCTTTTGCACTCCCAATAAGCAAAGGAACCTATTACAACTTAGGTGAATGGATTACCTACCAAACATTCATGAAAATAGATTCAGACCATCCACAGTATTATCGGTGGGATGGGAACCAAGCAATATCGTATGACCCGCCTTATGGAAGAGAATAATAAGACGTATTCTCTTGAAACACTGCCTCACTTGGTGGACCATATTCTTGGGCTTCTGGATGAGTATAAGGTCCTGGAATTTCATGGAGAAATGGGCGCAGGTAAAACCACGTTGATTCTTGAGATCCTAGAACGTCTTGGGGTAAATGATCTTGAAGGATCGCCTACCTACAGCCTAATCAATGAATACCGCATAGATGAGGGCCTCAAAATATACCACATTGATGCCTTCCGAATTAATTCATTAGCAGAGGGTTACGAATTAGGACTCGATGAGTTATTTCATGAAAATGCGTACTTTTTTGTTGAATGGGCTGAAAAAATAACTAATTTTCTACCTGAACGACGGTTGGTCCTTACGATCACCCCAAATGCATCATTAACCAGAACATATTCCATTACCCATGATCACGGATCCTGAATTACTTAAATCGCTCTTGCATCAAGGGGCCTTTATGCCTCAAGAAGAAATGTTGGAAATCAAACGAAAGAAAGGACAACTTTTCATTGGTATCCCCAAAGAAACCTCCTTTCAAGAGCGCAGAGTAGCTTTAGTTCCAGAAGCAGTATCGCTCCTTGTTGCAAACGGACATCGCGTGATGGTAGAAACAGGCGCTGGAGATGGAACCAATTTCACCGATACCGAATACAGCGAAGCCGGGGCAGAAATTTCTTACGACAAAAAAGCAGTTTATTCGTGTGATATCATTTTCAAAGTGGCTCCGCCGTCCGAGGAAGAAATTGAATTAATGCCAGGGAATCAAACCTTTATTTCAGCGCTTCAAATTTCAACCCAACCGAAAGAAATATTACAAAAGCTCATGCACAAAAAAACCACCTGTATTGCATGGGATTATATTCGAGATGAAGAAGGTGTATTCTCCGTTGTGCGCACCATGGGTGAAATTGCCGGAAATACCGCGATTCTAGTAGCAGGAGAATTACTTTCATCCTTTCCACAGGGAAAAGGAATGATGTTGGGGGGCGTTGCTGGTGTTCAACCAACCGAAGTAGTTATTATAGGCGCAGGCACGGTGGGTGAATTTGCAACCCGAGCAGCGCTAGGACTTGGTGCCTCGGTGAAAGTATTTGATAATTCCGTAGCACGTTTACGCAGACTACAAATCGCTGTTGGAAATCGGGTGTTCACATCCATTATTCAACCCAAGGTATTGGCAAAGGCAATTCGCAGAGCGGATGTAGCGATAGGAGCGCTCAGAGCCCCAATGGGACGAACCCCGTGTGTGGTATCCGAAGAAATGGTCGAACAAATGAAAGAAGGATCCGTGGTGGTTGATGTAAGTATCGATCAAGGGGGTTGCTTTGAAACATCACGCGTTACCAATCACAATGCACCCACTTTTATTAAACACGGCGTCGTTCATTATTGCGTTCCAAACATTGCCTCACGCGTATCAAGAACCGCATCATTCGCCTTATCTAACATCTTCTCTCCCCTGTTATTAGACATCGGTGAAAAAGGAAGCATTGAAGACATCATTCGATTTAAACCGGGATTTAAGGACGGCGTTTATCTGTATAAAGGCGTATTAACCAATGAGGTTCTTGGCCATGTATTCGACCTGAATTACCAGCCCATCGATTTACTGCTCCCGCGCTTGTGATGACCCCACTTTCGTTTCCGCCTACTCCCCTGCCTTTACGCAAGGTTGGAGAACAAATTCACGTGCAATGCCTGATACGCAAAAAATGGCTTGTACTCACTCCGGAAGAATGGGTAAGACAACACGTCATTGGGTATTTAATACACGTTAAAAAGATACCGTCAGGAAGTATCTCCGTTGAAAAAGCCTTGACTTACCATCAGCGTTTAAAGCGGTGGGATATTGCAACCTTTGATGCCGAGGGCAATCCGAGTATGCTTATCGAATGCAAGCAGCCAAAGGTCGCGTGTTCGCCTGAGGTGCTCGTTCAAATCAGCGCCTATCAAAAGATATTTCAGGCAAAAAAACTAGTGATCACGAATGGATTAAGGTGTCATGTATACAAGGCCGGTGATTGGACGGAAGGAATCGATGAAATCTAAGCCGGGGTTAGTTTAAATTAATCCCCCACTTTCCGGATTTCATTTTGGCGTACTCGCGTCCGATATAGGATAATAATATCCGCATGGAATCCATTGCCGCATCCGTTTCAGCGGTAATTTCTTGCTTTCTTAATTTCAACTGCAACTTCATATTCATGGCATGAAGACACACCTCAATGGGATGGGCATTCACTAGGGTAGATTTACTAGAAAATTCTTCAATCGAAGGAAGCGCATTTTCTACCAGGACTTTATATTTCTCGTCGATCATGATTTCAAGTAAGGTCCGATGTAATAGGGTTAACTCGGCAAATACCTCTTCCAATTCATAAAGATGTCCTTTTTGTGTTTTCCCGGAACGCTTTAATTCCTTACAGATGTCTTCATACCAACGCTCGTATTGCAGTAGAAACGACGGATTAGGAAGCACCGATGGAATCAAGCTTGTTTTGATCCGTTCAGAATCACAATGCATGCTTCTAACGATATCCTCAATTTGGTACATATAGAGCAAATACTCAATGATGTTCTCTTTTCGTTTTTGTTCGGCAATGAGCATCTTACTTCAAATCTTTTTCTATGCTCGCTTGATTCTCATTCAAAAACCGAATAAAATCAGAAGTCACGTTCATTTTTTCGTTTATGAAATTCAATTGTCCCCCAGGGCCATGAATTAATAGGATATCAATGTGGTTTTTCTCGCTATACATTTTTCCAAGGGTTTCAATTTTCTTGGTTATGGCTTCCAATTTCTTCATAGATTCCTCTTCAATTTTAGCCGCTTGCGTTTGCTGATATTGCATCAACTCCTGCTCCATGGCTTGCGCTTTTTGTTGTATTTGCATGATTTCATTTTGCGACAGCAATCCGTTGCGCGCTTTATCATCATTTCGTCGCACATAATCCTCCAACTCCTTGCCACGACGCTTCATTTCCGCTTCAAAGAGTTTCTGTTTTCTGGTGATTACCTGATCTTCTTTTTTGTAATAACCAAAGCGTTCCTTTAAACTATCTTGATAATAATAGGCGATCACCAAACTTTTATCATAGCGTGTAATCACGGTGGGGTTCTTGTTCGTAGGATTTTCCTTGGCCTCCTTACTGCTGCATGATTGAAGCAATGCGCCCACCATTACTAAATAAAATACTCTCATAACCATAAATTTAATGTAAGAATTTAGATGCATCTTCCCGCATCGAAAAAAAGCGTTGTAAACATGACGACCAAAATTCCTGAGTTAGCTTGGCATCGAGCAAGGCCAAATCCGGGAGGTCGCTAACCGGAATTTTAAACAGCTGCTCATAGTGGTCCAAGGTAATCTTTAAAATATACTTTCCGTTATATTCATGAACTTGAACCAAATAATGACTGTGTGGAATTTCCTTAACTAGACGCATGATACAAAGATAAAAATATCCCTCGTTGCGGTTTAAAAAAATCGAGAAGAATACCACTTTAAAGGTATTTATTTAGAATCATTCTAAAATACCATTTTAGAGGTATTGAATTTGGTATGACTAGGCAGTTACTTTGCAGAAAAAAAATCATGCGTTTAATCTTACGTTCATTATTTCTAATTCTTACGGCAATTCATACAACCTTTGGTCAAGAGAACAACAAAATAACAGCTGATGTATTGGTGAGAACCTATCCACTTAACAAAATTATTCCAGATTCTATATACGGAATGCGAATCGTGGCGGGAAAAAAGATGGAGGTAATTCTATTAAATGGTCGTGAAATGGATTTATCAACGAATAATTACCGTCAAGTCTTCCGTAAAACACCGGGAATTTTTGTATCCGAACATGATGCATCTGGCTTACAAACGAGCATATCAACGCGTGGACTCAGTGCAAATCGATCGTGGGAATTCAATATGCGACAAAATGGTTACGACATAGCTGCGGACCCTTCAGGTTATGCTGAGGCGTACTATGCTCCAACCTTGGATGCGGTGGCGAACATCGAAGTATTCAGAGGATCTTCTGCCCTACAATATGGTTCTCAATTTGGTGGAATGATCAATTACCAACTAAAAGACCAACTCGGTGAACGGCCCATAACGTATGAAGGATCCCATACCGCCGGATCGTTTGGATTATTCAATAGTTTTAATGCCATCGGCGGAAAAATAGGAAATTGGACCTATTACGGATTTATGCATCACCGGCAAGCACAAGGGTTTCGAGCCAACAGTGAATACTACACGAATTCCTATTTCGGAAAAGTTGGATACGGATGGAAACAAGGCAAATTAACGGTTGAATACAGCAATAGTTATTATTTAAGCAAGCAAGCAGGTGGACTACATGACACCATGGCCACTCAAACCCCCGACACCTCACTGCGACATAGAAATTGGTTTGAACTTCCATGGAAAATGGTCTCGATTCAGTTGAAACATTCATTCAACAAGGGATTGAAATTACATGCTACAGTAAATTACCTTCACGGTAACCGCAATAGTGTGGGCTTCCTAAAAGCGATCAACATTGCAGACACCTTCAATACTACTTTAGGCACATATAATCTAAGAGATGTCGATCGAGACATTTACTATACCATATCGAGTGAAATACGACTAAATCAATCCTACAAAATCGGAAATAATTATCAAGTTTTATCGGCTGGACTACGTTATTGTTTAAGTGATATTCAGCGCCTACAAAAAGGAATAGGCTCTGGAGGAAACGAATTTAATTTAGGGGTAGCCCCAAATAACGCTGGAAATCTATACCAACGCGAACTTGATTTGAAAACACAAAACATTGCGCTATTTGCCGAACAGCTGTTTGCAATCGGCAAAAAACTTACCCTGGTTCCTGGATTTAGAGCCGAATCCATTCAGTCGAGCATGAGTGGGCGAACTAATCAGGTTACTTGCGGGTACATCAGTGGAATTCAAAAAAATAGAATTATTATACTTGGAGGGTTTAGTGCTCAATATCTTCTCTTGAAAAAGCAAACGGCGAATGCAAGTCTTTACGCCAACGCAAACCAGAATTATCGGCCGGTAATGTACAGTGAATTACTTCCATCTTCAACTACAGAAGTCGTTGATTCAAACCTAACGGATGTTACGGGCTACAGCAGTGAATTCGGTATTAAAGGCAACAGATTCTTTAGAGGAATAAATTTCTCTTACGACGTAAATGCATTTTTTATTCGATACAATAATAAGGTAGGAACGCTGCCTCCGATAGATTTTGGAGCAGCATATAAAACCAACACGGGAGACCTAGAATCCAAAGGAATCGAACTGTTCGCAGAAGTGAGTACGTTCAATCCATTCTTCAAGCATTCAAAATTTTCAGAACAACTTAATTTATATGTAAGCGGGACCATTCAAGATGCGCGCTATAAACGCTGGAACAACCCATCCATTGCAGGAGATGAAGCAACATCAATTGTGGGTAAAAAAGCAGAATACGCACCCGAACTGATTACACGTGCAGGAATAGAATATAAAGCGGGAATATTTACGTTTAGTTATCAATATCAATATACTGCCTCTTGCTTTTCCGATGCGGCGAACACTATTACGCCCAATCAAACTGCTACTATTGGATTGATTCCAGCATACAGCATTCATGACCTTGGATTTAGTATCCAATTCTATGAAAACTATCAATTTAAGGCTGGAATAAACAATTTATTGAACGAAATCACACCCATTAGACGAAGTGGCGGTTACCCTGGTCCTGGGCTACTTACCAATCAAGGGCGTTCAATTTATTTCACCTTAAGCATAAAAATTTAAGAAGAAATGACCAGAATAGTAGGTACTACTAATTTTTTTCATAAATTCGGCGTGTTAAATAATTTTTAAACGTGTCTAACCTGTTATGATCAGTATTTTCGTTGCCAAACTTGACTTTGGTGTCGACAACGCACAATTGCGTTCGCTCTTTGAGCCATACGGAAAAGTTAATAAAGCAACCGTAGCTATCGATAAGGAATCGGGTCGCTCACGTGGCTTTGGTTTTGTTGAAATGGAGAATGAATCCGAAGGGACAGCGGCTATTGAAGCCCTTGACGGCTTTTCTATCAATGGCCGACCCATTGCAGTAAAAAAAGCGGAAGACCGGGGTGATACCCGAAATCAAGGTACTAGACCGGAGGCGCCTCGGCGAACGGAGGGATATCAACCAGAAAATAGAAAACCTGCATCGGAAGGTTTCGTACCTACTCCCTTTGATCCAAATGCAACCGATCCAAGGAAAAAAATAATCCCTAAAGAAAAAGAACGAAAACCGGATGCCGAAGTGGACCGTTCAAAAAAACCAAAAATGGATGCGTATAAAAAAAGCGGGAAAAAAGACCGTTTTTTTGATGACGATGACGACGAAGATTTATCAGGAAGTTTGTTTTCGTTTGAGGACGAAGATGAAGATGAGTAAATAGCATTACTAAGCATAAGGCCAATCAATCGATTGGCCTTTTTTTGTACTTTTGTATTCATGCCCGAAGCCTATTCCCAATTTCTTCAACACCCCGTATTTAAAGTCGTATCTGAACTTAGCTCCACACAACACATTCCTGCCTTTGTCATTGGCGGCTACGTGCGTGACTCCCTCCTTGGGCGTCCGTGTAAAGACATAGACATCGTAGTGGTGGGAGATGGTCCTGCATTTGCGGCGCAAGTTGCCAACAAACTCAGGGTTAAAAACCTTTCCATTTACAAGCGCTACGGTACGGCACATTTTCGATACAAAGACCTGGATGTTGAATTTGTTGGAGCCAGAAAAGAATCATACACCGAAGATTCAAGAAATCCTGCTACCGTTCCCGGATCCCTGCAGGATGATCAATTGCGGCGAGATTTCACCGTAAATGCCTTGGCTTTCAACCTTCATCAAAATCATTTTGGGGTGCTCGAAGACCCCTTTAATGGATTGAAAGATTTAGATCTCGGAATTCTGAGAACCCCACTCGATCCTGTGGTTACCTACTCAGACGACCCCCTTCGAATGATGCGTGCCATTCGATTTGCAACCCAGCTCAACTTTAGCATTGCAGGCCCTTCGCTCGAAGCCATCCAACAACAACACGAACGACTCTCCATTGTCTCCATGGAGCGGATTTCCACGGAATTGAATAAAATATTAATGTCCGAAAAACCTTCTCGGGGATTTTATCTTTTAAAAGCGAGTGGACTTCTTCCTCATATTTTCCCGGAAATGCTCGCACTGAGTGGAATTGAAACCATCAACGGCCATAGCCATAAAGACAACTTTGACCACACCTTGGAGGTATTAGACAATATTTGCCTTCATACCGATAATCTTTGGCTTCGTTGGGCTGCCTTGATGCACGACATCGCTAAACCGCCCACTAAACGCTACGACCCTCAATTGGGTTGGACTTTTCATGGACATGAAGAATTAGGTGCGCGCATGGTACCAAGGATATTTAAACGATTAACACTTCCATTGGATGGAAAAATGAAATACGTTCAAAAACTCGTGCGGCTTCATCTGCGGCCAATTGCACTTGTTAAGGGATCTGTTACCGATTCCGCAATTCGAAGATTATTGTCCGAGGCGGGAGACGATATTGATGACCTCATGACCCTCTGCAGTGCAGACATCACTTCGAAGAACGATTTTAAAGTGAAGCGTTATCGTAAAAATTTCGAATTGGTAGGCGAAAAACTAAAGCTCGTAGAAGAAAAGGATCGGATTCGAAATTTCCAACCTCCGGTCACGGGTGAATATATCATGTCTTACTACGGAATTGGTTCATGTGCAGAAATTGGTATTATAAAATCCGCGATCAAAGAGGCAATTCTAGAAGGAAAAATAGAAAACACCTTTGAAGATGCATCCCGCGAAATGATTGCCCAAGCGAACCATCTTGGACTTGTTCCTGTTTCCACTAAATAAATAACTTTGTAAAAAAAAATAAATGCCCGGTTTAAAATTTAGAGTATTGTTAGACTCAGAGCACAACGATGAAGTATTTCGCGATGTGCTTATTTCTAATGAGAGCAATTTCGAAGCGTTCTATCATGCAATCATGGCGGCTTTTGAGTTTAAGGGAGATCAAATGGCCAGTTTCTATGTGTCTGACGATGCATGGGATAAAGGTCATGAAATTAACCTCATGGATATGTCATACGATGATGATGCGCTTGATGCCCCCGCAAATGTCATGAATAAAGCAATTTTGAAAGACTTTGTGAGTGAGCCGAATCAAAAATTCATCTTAGTCTATGATTTTATGCGCATGTGGATTTTTCTCATTGAGCTCATAGGCCGTGAAAACGAAAATCCCGAAGAAGCGCAAACGATTCTATCCATCGGCAATGCCCCAACGGAACATTCAAAGGAAGCCCTCGAAGAAGATTTTTTCGCCAGTGGTGGTGGATCCGAAATAGCAGGAGCTGACGAAGAGGAAGACGATTTAGGATTTAACGATTACGACGATGATTATAACGAAGAAGATTTCACGGATTTCAATGAATACGAATACTAATGGCAACGCATGACCCAATTGGCCTGGCCATACAAGACTATATAAAAACTAAAAAACCAGCAGATATTGTCGTAACGGCAGATTTATGTGACGACGATATCATCCCTGTGGAAGTGCTTTTTCGAACCTATGAAGAAATGCCGGCCTTGGAGCAAAAAGCAATGTCTATATGCTCTGGAAAAATACTAGACGTAGGCGCGGGAGCCGGTCCACACAGCATTTACTTAAGTGAGTTGGGACATGAAATACAGGCCATTGATACCTCTCCCGGTGCAGTAAGCTACTTGAATTCAATGGATATAGCAGCGCGCTGTATGGATATTCAAGACCTTCAAGGTGAAACGTATGACACCCTGTTATTGCTCATGAACGGTATTGGAATAGCGGGCACCAAAGAAAAACTTCCAGATTTTTTAGCGCACCTAAAAACACTCTTAAATCCAGGAGGTCAAATCTTGTGCGATTCCTCAGATGTGGCCTTTCTCTATGAAGAAGAAGATGGATCTTATTGGATGGATTTAAATGCCGCATATTACGGGAACTTTAAATTTCAACTGCACTATAAAAAAGCATCTACCGATGTCTTTGAATGGTTGTATATTGATTATGAGAGTCTACACCACATCGCCAGCTCGGTTGGATTCAACTGTAAACGACTCGAAATCGATGAACATCATTTTTTAGCGCAATTAACCTTGCACTGAATTGAAAGACAATGTGTATTTTTGTGATTAAATAAATAGATAATAATGAGTGTACTGGTAAACAAATCGTCTAAAGTTATAGTTCAAGGTTTTACAGGCAGCGAAGGAACATTCCATGCCGGTCAAATGATTGAATATGGTACTAATGTAGTAGGGGGTGTTACTCCTGGTAAAGGTGGGTCAACCCATTTAGACAGACCAGTATTTAATACAGTAAGTGATGCGGTAACCAACACAGGCGCAGACGTATCGATTATTTTTGTACCGCCTGCCTTTGCAGCCGATGCAATTATGGAAGCAGCAGAAGCAGGAATTAAAGTTATTGTATGCATCACGGAAGGCATTCCAGTGAAAGATATGGTTAACGTCAAAGAATACATTAATGGCTTCGACTGTCGCTTGATCGGACCGAATTGCCCTGGATTAATTACCGCAGGCGAGGCGAAAGTAGGAATTATGCCTGGTTTTGTTTTCAAAACAGGAAAAATCGGAATTGTTTCTAAATCAGGAACCCTTACCTATGAAGCAGCCGACCAAGTAGCAAAAGCAGGACTAGGAATCACTACAGCTATTGGAATTGGTGGAGATCCAATTATTGGAACAACTACGAAAGAAGCCGTTGAATTATTGATGAATGATCCTGAAACTGAAGGGATCGTAATGATTGGTGAAATTGGCGGAAACTTAGAAGCCATTGCCGCACGTTGGATCAAAGAACATGGCACTAAACCTGTAGTTGGTTTCATTGCAGGAGAAACCGCTCCAAAAGGCCGCACCATGGGTCATGCTGGCGCCATTGTTGGTGGAACGGATGATACCGCAGAGGCTAAAAAACGCATCATGCGTGAGTGCGGAATTCATGTGGTAGATTCACCGGCACAAATCGGTATTAAAATGGCAGAGGTAATGGGTGTAACGGCCTAGCTAAAAAAATACCCCTTACCTTAAATTGCTCTTACGAACGATATCACCTGCATCAATTTTTAATTCCAAAACTCCCAAATCAATCCCAGCTGTAATTGCCAACTCGGTATTGGAAAATGGGTGTACAGCGGTTGCGCGCGATTCATCCACAAGGAACCCAAATTAGCTCCTGAAACAAACAATCTAAAGGTTTTTACCTTAAACCCAAGGGTAGCAGACACATTGTGGTAGGCAAAAGAAGATGATCCTGATGGGGTTAATTGCATTACAAGTAACTGTGGATCTATAGCAAGCGGCGTATACCTATTTACATACTGATAACTAATTTTTGAAAATAGATATAGGTTTTTAGTTTTGGATACAAATCCATCATAACCGACACTTCCACCCGTGATGAGGTTAGGAAAGACTGCATTCTTCATGAATAAGTAGCGAAACATTGGACTTAACACTAGCCCGCGAAATGATTTCTTTACACTCAACTCAAACACCGCTAAGCTTCGACTTGATTCCGTTGTATTTTGAACCCAAGACGTTCCATTAAACTGATAAACTTCTTGTGTACGAAGTCCACTAACCCGCATTTCATACAAAAGCCCCACAACGGATCCTTCCATCACTCCCTTCACTTGGAGCAGGCCTTGTAATCCTGGATTTTGCATCTGATACTGAAGCGTATTTCCGTAATAAAAGCGCTGCAATACATCGGGTGCAATATTTCCTTGAAAAGCACTGATTTGCACTTGATGTGTACTCGAAATAGGTCCTTTCGCATTCAAACCGATCTGAATGGCACCAAAACCACCACGGATGTTCTGTGCCAAACGCGCTGAAAACAACCAAGAACTCAAGGTAACGGAAAAATCACTTAACACCCCCAGTTCTAAAGTATCGTGTTGAGCACCAGCCATTCGCATTCGCCAATAATCCCCCACCAACGCTGCTGTTACCGAAAATTTCGTCCCTGAAAATCCCACGCCCAACTGATGCGTTGTACTCACACGTTCGTATCGGTCGAGGGTGTTACTGGAATCAACGTAAATATTCGGATACAACCCATGGAGGGTGTCTTGTTCTGCGTAAACTCTGCGTTGAAGGGCAAGGGTACTTCGATGAATTAGGCCTAAAAACCGCGTTGAATCATCTAATAAATCAATGGATTGCTGCCAAGAAATACGCTGCATGCGCCAATTAGAATTACAGCTGTCTTTACGCACAGGAATCAATGCTAACGGGAAACTGGCAGCCAATGAATCCACCTGAATCCCTCCCGAGAACTGCCGTTGATCGGTCAATGCTTCTACGGTAAGTTTAGTCTGATAACGATTGCCTATGTGGGAAATATCAAATCGATAATTTCGCTGTTTCCATGCATTATTACGCAAAAAGGCATTGGACCCATGTCCTTCGTAATGTATATTTAAGAGCCAAGCATGTTGGAAGGATTGTGCGTATGCAAATTTCAGATGTTGACTTCCTTGCGTACCAAATCCATAGGCAAATCCAAGCAAAGGCAGGGCAGTAAATCGAATGGGTTGTTCAGAAAATGAATGCGGACGCATCAATACGCCCAGGGGCCGATATGCAATAAGGGGATCCATGAACACGCCCCCATGTAACCCTAGCGAAGGGAGGGTGGAACGACTTGAGCTCGTGAAGTGCTCGATAGAATCAACGGTGCTTAAAAAGGAAGTATTCGGAAGAATTGTGTCTATTAAAACAGACTGAGCCACGTATTTAGGCCCAAAAAACAACATAAAACATGCAAGAAACGCATGGATTTTCATAGGACAAACATACAAAAAAAGGGGGCTAATGCCCCCACGCATTGTGGTATATTCGCAAGGGTATTACGCTAAAGAATTAATACGTACTTGCAAACCTGACTTAAGGTTAGCCGCTTTATTATTGTGAATCACATTTCGTTTCGCTAGTTTATCCAGCATGGATGAAACCGTTGGAAACAGAGTAACAGCCTCTGCTTTATCTGTTAATCCACGCAGTTTACGAACCGCGTTTCGTACAGTTTTGTGTTGATACTTGTTCAACGTACGCTTCGCTTCGTTGGAACGGATTCTTTTAATTGCCGATTTATGATTTGCCATAGCTTTAATTTATTAACATTTTTTTTTGTAGCCCATAGGAGAATCGAACTCCTGTTACCAGGATGAAAACCTGGCGTCCTGACCACTAGACGAATGGGCCAAATTTCTTGGTAGCCCATAGGAGAATCGAACTCCTGTTACCAGGATGAAAACCTGGCGTCCTAACCACTAGACGAATGGGCCAATAAAATACACCAAATTTGGGAGTGCAAATATACAGCTTAAAACTATACGGGCAAAGCCTCGAATTGAATTTTTTTTAAGAAATATCTGTATCCTCAGAGCGCAATTTGAACCCTAGACGTTTTCCGGTTTGTAATTTAAGGGTTTCTCCCGTGTAATGCATTTGATTCACTGAGATCTCATCTTGAATTTCGTAAGGGGGGATGAACAAATCAAAGGATAAGGCGTAGGCAAAGGTCATTTGTACAACCAAAGAGCAAATATCATCATTCCATAAATGGCGCTCTGTATCTCTGAAAATTCCCGACAATTGCGTTCTGCCTTCAATAAAAAAGTGTTTTTCATGATTTACAAACAAGCGCGAAATTAAATACCCAGAATCATCCAAGCGATTTTGAATTAAGGATTCTGCTAAAAAGTTATAGGTATAAATCACCCCAAAATACCCGCGCTGGTCATTTTGCTGAAAATACCCTGTTCCCCAAAGCGGATTGTGGTCTGGCAAGCGGAAAACATTGTGATGCAAAGAAAATACCAACACATCACTCCCAATATACACATGAATTTCATAATCACCGCGTTCTTTGTAGTGCAGGCGAACACGTTCATCTGGAACGATTGCACGCAATGCTATAAGCTCAGATTTTATGGTTTCTTTTAAGTTCAAAAAAACCGATTCAGCATCGGCTGCAATGTCTTGTTTCAAGGTCGCCTTGTTTTGTAACAACTGCGTAAGTTGAAGGCGATTTTGTTCTTTAGGTGTAACTTTTTGTTCCTTTGCCATATTCGATTTTTACAAACATACGGATGATTTTGAGTAATTTCAAACACAAATTATGAATCAATCCGCATTTACATATGTCTCAAAAATTAGTGGGTTGTTTTTACTTTTCCTTCTCCTTTTTCATGTACAATCATTCATACTAAACGGATCTCCCCTTCAGCTTGAAGCCATTGCAATCCGCTATGCCTTGCGATTTGATGTAAGTATGACCGCCTATCTTAGCCTTCCACTTCTTGCTCTCGCCTTTTTAATTACACTTTTCGAGGAAAAGACAGGTAAAATCCTGCTGAAAATCCTTGCTATATTTGAGTTTATATTTATTTTACTTCCAGAATCATGGGACCTTATTTATCTTAACTACGCTGCCAAACGCGCCACTTTTGACGTTTATGCATTTTATGTTGCCGGACAAGATCAGGATCAATTCCTGTCGCTCTTCGGTAGATTTTGGCACATCACCGTGTTTGCGGGCTGTTATTTCACGCTGTTTTATTTTATCCTAAATAGAATAAGTCGTTTACCGCTTAGACGAAATCAACCCATTCCAGCAAGCATTAGCCTCTTGATATATGGAAGTTTCGCCTTCATACTTGCTAGAAATAGTTTTGGACCCAAACCCCTTGGTGTGGCAGATGCACTTGTTGTAAAAGACCCAATTGCTGGGCAACTCACCCTGAATTCGCCTTTTGTAGTGTTAAAAACCATACAAAACAAGGGGTTGCCTACAACACACTTTTTACCAAAAAACAAAGAGCGACAGTACGTGAATCCTCGACTAAATCTTTCAAGCAAGGGGCATGAGGCGCGCTATAATTTGATGTTTATTATTATAGAAAGCCTGGGGAATAAGCAACTTTTTCAAACCGTTCACGGTTGTCGCCTCACTCCTTTTATGGATTCGCTAGCCAATCATCAAGCAAACCTTTTTTGGAACCATGGACTTGCAGAAGGAAAAACCTCCATTGAATGTCTCCCTGCCATGTTTGCCGGAATCCCCTCGTTGCTAGAAACTCCATACATCCTTAGTAATTATAGCACCAATCAACTCACGGGCTTCCCTCGTGTGTGCAATGAAAAAGGATATACGACCTATTTTGTTCACGGGGCAACACGCGGCTCCATGCGATTTGATGCAATAGCCAATGCGCTTGGATTTCAAGAGCAATGGTACAGAAATGAACTGTCCTCGAACCCATCAGATTTGGGCAGTTGGGGAGTTCACGACCATGCCGTATTCAAGCATCTGAGCAAGAAAATACCCGGGATTAAAAAACCATTTATGATGACCGTATTTACCTTGTCTACCCATGAGCCTTATGATATCCCAATATCCCTTCAGGGCAACTACCCCAAGTTGAGCAAGGAAGAACGATCTTACCACTTTATTGACGATCAACTTCGGTTGTTTTTCTTAAAAAATAGCGGAAAATCATGGTTCAAAAACACAGTTTTTGTGATTACAGGAGACCATACGCCGGTACATTTAGATAACGATCAATATCTAATCTCCGACTACTATTCCGTTCCTATTCTGGTAAGAACTCCGAGTGGATTTGAGGGAGAATTGGCCATTAGAGAGCAACAAGATCTGGTTCCTGCGCTGTGTCGTGCGATGCAGTGGAAAACTGAGCTCTATTCCTATTACAACCCGAGGGATTCAGACGTAATACGGTATCTCAATGGGATCTATTACATTTGGAATGATGCATATGAACTTCAATTCAATGAAGCGACGAAAACATGGCGAATCCGTTTAAAAAAGTTAAAAAAATCATCGGATACTGATAAAAAATTACTATATTTGAATATAAAAGAGTCTAAAGCGAAATTCCTTTCCCTACTGCAACGTTTTAGAAGAGACTTACGTTTGAACAAAACACACCGATGAAAGAGCGCATTTGGTTTATTGTAAATCCAATTTCTGGAGGCCGTAAAAAAGCGGAACTCCCCCAGCTTATTGCTGCTCATTTGGATCACGATAAGTTTACCTACGAAATTATTCATACTGAACATAAAGGGCATGCCATTCAAATCGCTAAAAAAGCGGTTTCTTTGGGTATAGATATTGTTTGTGCCGTTGGTGGTGATGGTTCCGTTCATGAAGTTGGAACAACATTAATTGGGTCTAATACACAATTGGCGATTATTCCACTGGGTTCAGGGAATGGCCTAGCTCGCCACATGAAAATTCCGTTAAAAATAAAAGAGGCACTTGAATGCATCAATTCAGGGAACATCATTGAAATGGATACCTTAAAAGTGAACAACAAACCCATTCTAGGATTTGGTGGTTATGGCTTTGATGCCTTGATCGCAAAGAAGTTCGAAGGATCTAAAAAACGCGGATTTATCTCCTACATCAAGATAGTGCTTCGTGAAATTTTCAAGTACAATCCAATCAATGTTTCTATTGATGCGAACGGTCAAGTGCGAAAATTACCCGTGATGCTATGCACCATTGCAAATACTTCTGAGCTTGGCAACGGATTTAAAGTATCCCCTACCTCCGACGCCACCGATGGAAAATTTGAAGTGGTTATCCTTAAGCCGTTTTCTTTTTGGAATATTCCCGCCATGTTGTATCGTTATTTCTCGGGAAGAACAGACTACAGCGGTTTAACCGAAACGATTAAGACAGACCATGCCACCTTAGTGCTTCCACATTCCTACGGTCAAATTGATGGTGAACCTATCTCTTCCGGGAAAAAAGTACAAGTGGATGTTGTACCGCGAAGTCTTCGCATTATTGTAAAATAACATGAACTTTATCGATTGGGATCTCCCAGAAATTTTAATTCGGCTTAACGCGTTAACTGCTGAAAAAACGCCTTCATGGGGCACATTCAGCGCCCAACGAATGGTGGAACATCTGACCAAGGGCTTATCACTCTCCATGGGTAAAGTGACCTTACCGATGGAAGTTTCTGATGAAAAGGCACTGCAATCAAAATCGTTTTTATATACCGATAAACCCTTTGGAAAAGACATTAAAGTGGGCTTTGTTAATTCGGAAAAGCCCTTGGCTTTTGAGGAATTGGAACTGGCTGTGGATGCCTTCATTGAGGAATTTATAGCCTTCGACGAATATTACGAATCCAACCCAGAGGCGATCCATGCCCATCCCAACTTTGGACCACTCAATAATGAGGAGTGGCTTTTACTCCACCGAAAACATATCAGTCACCACCTCGAACAATTTGGGCTTTGATTATTAAAAATTAGCAATTTATAACAAGTCTAATTCGAGAATTTACACTAATATTAACACCTTATAATTATATCTAGATTTATGAAAAAATCAATGTTACTTTTCGTTCTTATTGTTGGTTCATTTGCATGTCATGCGCAAACCGTTGAAGAAATAATCAGTACCTTCCACCAAACGATCGGCGGTACAACATGGGATAGGATTGCAGGAATGCAAATGAATGCAAATGTGGACCAAGGGGGGATGAAAATTCCCGTTGAAGTGGTTATGCTTAAAGACGGCCGAATGTATACGGAAATTACCTTGATGGGAAATACGATGATCATGCAAGCATTCGATGGCAATACGGTTTGGACAACAAACTTCATGTCTATGGAAGCGGAGAAAGCGCCTGCGGATGAAACGGAAAACACAAAGCGCGCAGCAAAAGAATTCCCGAATGCCTTGGTCAATTACAAATCCTTAGGATACACGCCTACCTTATTAGGGACCGAAACCATTGATGGTACGGTGTGTCATAAAATTAAGTTAGATAAAAAGACAATACTGGCAGAGGGTAAGGAAGTGCCTAGCATCGAGTACTACTACATTGATAAAGAAAATAACGTTCCCATTTTAACAGAAACGGAAATCCAGTCGGGAGAAATGAAAGGAAAAACATCCCAAACAAAATATTCCGATTATCAAGAAGTTGATGGCGTAATTGTAGCATTTTCGCAAACATCTGGGATCAAAGATGGAATGACACAAACCATTCAGTTCGACAAAATAACGCTCAATCCAAAGATTGACGAAAGCAAGTTTTTATTTCCAAAAAAGTAAGCCATGAATAAGTTAATTATTTGCCTTTTCGTAAGCGGATGGGCTGTATTCTCGTGGGCACAAACTCCTACCCTCAACGCTGGAGATTATTTCGGTGATTTAAAAGCGCGGCACATTGGTCCTGCATTAATGAGTGGTAGAATTTCCGATGTAGAACTACACCCGAAAAACTCTAACGTTGTTTTGGTTGGCGCTGCAGGCGGTGGGGTGTGGAAATCACAAGATGGTGGCGTACGTTTTACGTCCATATTCGACCAGTACTGTCAATCCATTGGTTGCATTAGCATAGACCCCAGCGATCCCGACAACACCTATTGGGTAGGGACTGGAGAAACATGGACCCGAAATAGCGTATCTGCTGGAGATGGGATCTATAAAACCACCGATGGAGGAAAGAATTGGACCAAAATGGGGCTTGATAAATCAGACCGCATTGCATCCATTCAAATCAACCCAAATAATCCAAATGAAATTTACGTGGCTGTTTTAGGCGCCTTGTGGGGACCTAGCAATGAACGAGGCGTGTATAAATCCATAGACGGTGGGAAAACGTGGAATAACATCTTATTTGTAAATAAGACAACCGGATGTTCGGAACTAGTAATGGACCCAACGCAGCCCCAAGTATTGTACGCAGCCTTTTGGGAATTTGGTCGGACCGCATATTCGTTTAATTCAGGCGGACTCAACAGCGCACTTTACAAAAGTATGGATGGAGGCGCAACCTGGAAGAAGCTTGAAAATGGGTTGCCCCTAGGCGAAAAAGGCAGAATTGCCGTTTCCATTGCCCCATCAAATCCATCGATTGTTTATGCAGTCATTGAAGCCAAAAAGAAAGAGGAAAAAGGTCTTTATCGGTCAGAAGATGGAGGGAACACGTGGGCTTTTCTCAACGGAGATTTTGCCCTAACCGTGCGTCCATTTTATTTCTCTAGAATAAGCATTCACCCGAAAGACCCAAACATCATTGCAAAGGCTGGACTTTTTGGATCCATTAGTCGAGATGGCGGAAAGACCTTTAAAAACCTAGGTTCTATGCATTCTGACATTCACGACATCGCATTTGATTACAACCAACCGGATAAATTATTGGTTGCAACGGACGGTGGCTTGTATCGATCGTTGGACGGTGGATCCAGCATGGAAATGGTTGAAGATTTACCTGTAAGTCAGTTTTATCATGTGAGCCTAGATAACCGGAATCCATATTATGTTTACGGTGGATTACAAGACAATAATTCATGGTTTGGTCCATCTGCTAGTCCTGGTGGAGTTGAGGGGCGCGATTGGGAATTAGTTGGCCAAGGTGATGGATTTCGTGTATATCCACACCCAACCCACCCGAACATTGTCTATTCAGAAATGCAAGGCGCGGAGGCCATTTGGAGATTTGATGTGGAGAAACAACAATTAAAAACAGTAAAACCTTACCCGCTTGAAGGTGACCCCAAACTTCGGTTTAATTGGAATGCCTCGCTAACAACGAGCAAACACAATCCGGATAGACTTTATGTTGGAAGCCAGTTTGTCCATGTATCGAATGACCGAGGCGATAGCTGGACTAAAATTTCTCCCGACCTAACAACCAACGACAAGGTAAAACAAAATCAAGAAGCTTCGGGTGGTTTATCCGCCGATAATTCAGGTGCTGAAAACCATTGCACCATCTTTAGCATTGCTGAATCTCCGCTTACAGACCAAGTAATTTGGGTTGGAACCGATGACGGAAATGTGCAGGTAACGAAAGATGGTGGCAAAACATGGGAAAACCTAACGAAGAACATTACAGGCCTTCCAGCAAATACCTGGTGTTATCACATTGAAGCCAGTGTTCACGGAAAAGAAATTGCCTATGCCGTATTTGACGGGCACACTAAAAATGATTACACTGCTTATGTCTATAAAACGGTAGATTTCGGTAAAACATGGCAATCCATTGCCACATCAGAAATCACAGCATTTGCTCGAAATATCCAAGAAGACTACGCGAATAAAAATTTATTGTACGTAGGAGCCGAGAACGGCTTGTACATTACGTTAAATGGTGGAAAAACTTGGTCAGCCTTTACAAACAACTTTCCGAAAGTAGCCGTTCATTATTTAGAACTTCATCCCACAAAACATTCATTAGTTGCAGGAACCCACGGTCGAGGAATTATTATTCTTGATGATGTTCGTCCGTTACGCAACATTAATGAAGGATTATTGACGAAAAACTTAAGCTTTTTTGAAACGGATCGTTTTACACTGCCAGAAAAAAGTAATTTCGGAGGTACGGCAGCTGAAAATCAATTCGTAGGGGATAATCCAAGCAGCAATGCAAAAATCAGTTACCTCTTACCCAAGCGACATACGTTTGGTAAAATGACTGGTGAAATCACAACTCTTGATGGCACCTTGGTTTCAAAAATCGAAGTAGGGAAAAACAAAGGAATCAATACCATTGAATGGGGCTTTAATGCCAACGCTCCCAAAGTAGCCAAAGGAAAAGGGTTCTCAGTGGCGCCACCTCCTTATGTTAAGGCGGGAAATTACTTAGTGAAAATAACCAAAGGAAATGAAATATTCGAAAAGCAAATTGAAGTGATTTATGATTCAAGTTCATCATTTACCTTAAGCGAAAGAGCCCAGCAACAACAAACTACAGCAGAGGTTTTTACTATGATCCAAGACCTAGCGTACCTCGTGTATCAAATTGATCAATGGGACGCCAAAGCGACAGCATATAAAACTAAGCATACCAAAGCGGATAAGTACGTGGATGCGTTACGAATGGATCTAACCGCGATGCGAAATACGTTGGTGGTAACCACGGGTGACAACTACGTAGGGGCTGCAGAAGATGAACTCCGAGAAAAGTTGAATGAAATATTCGCCAATGTTTCCAGTTATTTTGGCGCACCATCTTCTTCGGAGTTAGCAAATATCACGGCGTTATCCAATGAACTGAACAAAGCAAAAAAACAGTTTGGTGTACTTCAAGAAACAAAAATAAAAGCACTTAAATCGCTCCTTGAAAAGGATTCAGAGATTAAAATGCCTGAGATTTTGTCATTCGATGAGTTTATTAAGCAATAATGAAATTTGAAGTTCAGATAAAACGAACCATAAACTGCCATATCGAACGCGCTTTCAAGTGCCCCATGCTTTGCGATGTAAAACTAGTACATACCGGATACGGAATCATGCCTCGAATTACGGGGGTTAGCCACGATGAAAGCTGGGGGAAAATTGGAGGGTCTAAACGCATTTACGCGAATAAATCATGGATTCAAAAAGGAGGATTTGTTTCCATGGATCACGTCCTAGAACGAATTGAAAATAAAACCTGGAAGATTCGTGTTGATCAATTTCAAACGTGGATGCTTGGATTTTATCAATTTGATGGTACGTGGGTTACCCACAAATTGGATAATGAGTTAATTGAAATCACCTATACATTTCAGTTATACGCCAACGGATTTATGCTTTATCCCCTTCAATGGACCTTTGCCAATGTGTTTTGGAAAAACTATATGAAAAAGGTGTATCAAAATGTGGAAGCACTCATTTTATCGGAAACACCATATATCTATGAATAAGCAAAACGTTGTCCGAATTCTTACCATTGCAACCCTACTATTATCTGCCGCTTGTAGCAATGAGTCTGAGCAGAAGGTAACCAGACAGAGTCAT
>Ga0247843_1004345_pt1 | contig 21411 bp, 27 predicted proteins | sample LaCruzMarch2017__FD_192420 | JGI IMG/M metagenome (GOLD analysis project Ga0247843, IMG submission 192420) | Freshwater microbial communities from meromictic Lake La Cruz, Castile-La Mancha, Spain - LaCruzMarch2017_8m | ecosystem: Environmental > Aquatic > Freshwater > Lake | place: Spain...
CCATATTATGTACAAATGAAGGTTTAATAGTTGTCAGCCCTTACGACATTGCTATCTCAGGGATTGATAGTTGATTTTTTGACATCAACAAACTGTCCTATTTTGGGAACTATGTTGACTTATAATATATTAAACTTGATGTTTTGTCAAATTTTATTTATTATAATATAAATGGAAGTATTAAAAAATAAAGCTAAATGGTCAGTTTACTCAAATAAATGTGTTAAATATTATAATATCTCTAATGATAATATTTATGATAAACCAGAGCAATATCCATGTATTGCCATACCTCAATTAATATCTGATATGAATGGCTCAAGAATTAAGTTTAATTTTGTTTATAAAAAAGATTGCGAAAAATTATTAAAAGCTTTATAATGTGTAAGTTATATTAGTTCTTTCACATTGGGCCCGTACTGGTTTCGATTTTAGAGATACGAATTAAAATGCAAGTGGAGGTTGAATCGTGGACTCCTTAAAAAGTTTCACTTATATTAACTGCCAAAAAAGCAAAATATAAAGGTCACATTTCAGCAAGAGTTTCTCTTGTTGAGTTGACCGCTTCTGTAGCTTAAGTTACAGCGTGATACCCTTGAAGCATCTATTGGGATATTGCGTAATTAGATGTCTTATTATTAGTAGTTTTTTTATTCTATTAATATTAAGTATCCAAAATAAACTCGCTGAGTATGTTTGTTCTTTTATCTATACAAAGTTAAAAATAAAGAGAACTAAACTTGTAGTATTTTAATTTAAATTTTTAAAAGACAGAGGTTCAATTCCTCTCGGGTCCAATTGATTTTTATGTACCGTCTCCTCCAGCTTGATCATTACCCATATTATTTTGTATGGGCGGTCCGTTAATTTCTGGCCTATGCTGAAAGAGCGAGCCCACATTTTGAAGTAGATCCAGAAGTATATTTGTAGTTTCTTGTACAATAGCGTTTGGTATTTCGACTCTTGCTCCATCAACTGCACTTTTCCATGAGGTGTCAGTAAATCCAGCACCAATTCCAAGTTGCGCTAAAAAAGGATTTACATAAGGCGCAATTATACCATAAGTAGCTTTACCTGCCATCCCAAATGGCAGGCCTAAAGTAGCGCCATCTGGAATAAAAGCACTTACAATATCGTTGCTTGCAAAATCATTACCTAGATCATAGCGAAAAGAAACATTACCATAAGAAGTAGTATCAAAATCTGCTTGATATTTTAAATAAACTCCGTTGGCTTCAGCACTAAAAACTGTAGTCGGAGGTATGTTTCCATTCATTGAGCCTACTATGAATTCAATCAAAGGGCCTGCTTTAGCGTTACTAAAACTATTCCAGTTTGCTTGTAAACCACCTGTATCAACTTCAGGAAGACTTGTAACAGTATCATTATACCAATAGCCAAAATTATTATTTGGATTTATCAGCATCAAAGAGCTTTTACAAAAATTTTGTCCATCTATTTCAATTTGCATTTTTCCATCTGTATTATCCCATGACCCCCAATAAGTTGGAGTTACAGTAGCGCTAACATCTGGAGTCCAGCTGACAGGTGTTTTATTTTTATAATATGATGCAGGGTATTGAAAAGTTATTAATTTATAAAACTCTTCGGCGCCGTTTTTATCACTACTTCCATTTATATCAATATCTTGACCTCCAGCTTTTTCTACTCTTGGCTGAATGTCACTCGAACTATAAAGAAGACTTAATCCCTGACCTATTTCATTAGCTAAAGCAGAATCTAATTTCTTCCCGCCCCCTTCTGGTGGAGACCATAGCTGAGAAAGAACAGGCCCAAGGGATGCGGCAGTCTCTGGGTCCCATTTAGGGTAATCAGCAGCAGTTTTTCTTAGATATACCTTTATTTTTTGAGTATCAATTCCAGGTAAATTACCTTTCTGGGGAGCAGTTGCCCAAGCTTTCAACGCTTTACTATTCGGTTTTGATACTGCAAATGTTGCTTCTGTGGCGTTAAACTCGTTATCTCCACATGCAGCACCACCACCATAAGTAGTAACTTTTTTTACTTTAGACATATCTACAGTAGCTGTATTTGCTGTTTCATAAACTCCATCCATATTATTATATACACTTTTTTGATATAAAATACTGGACTATTATAACTTATTACTATACAATAAATAAATGAATATTCTTTGGCCAGACATACATTTAAATTTAACAAAAAATATAGCAAAAGCTTTACATAAACTTAACCATACTTTAATTTTACCAAGCAACGAATATATTCCAAATAATTTTCCACCTAAACAATTTAATCAATGGGCATGGAACACTACTTGGACTCAAGAAAAAGCAGACCTTGAATTTCAATATAAAAATGTTAAAGTTTTAAATAAAAACCAAATATTAGATATCAAACCAGAAATAATATTTATTACCAGTTTTGAATCTCAATTTGAAATATTAAGTGAAATTTGGCCTCATTTAAAAAATAATAGCAAACTAGCTTGTTATAGTGGCAATGATTATTGGGATGGAGCTTATCCATTTTATATTATTAAAAATTATCTTTGCGCCGATTATGTTGGTTATACTCTTGCTAATAAATATAAAGTGAATCATCTATATTATAAACCTTGGGTTGATTACGATAGATGCACTTTTGATGGACCAACAGATGGAAACATAATTGGTATTTATATATCAGAATATGAAAAGAATTTTAATCAAGAATATAACATGAGCAAAGCCTTACAACAAATTACTCCATATATAGATTATCATTATCATACAGATAGCTCTCAAGAAGAATTAACCAAAACACTCAAATCTAGTATTGCAACTCAACATATAAAACATCTTGAAGGCTATGGTATAGCGGTAATTGAAAGTATGGCATGCGGTAAACCAGTATTTATGCACCGCAAAATGGCACAAAATAAAAGCCTAATGAATTGGAGTATTGAAAATGTAACAACTTTATTTTTTGAAAGCGAATATGAATATATTGCAAAATTAAAAGCTCTATACGAAAGCAAAGATTACAGGTATTTTATTCAATATACAACAGCTAGCGCTATAAGACAAATTATTGATAACGACAAAGAGACTGAAAAGCTTGGACATTTCCTTAATAATCTAGTATAATTTTAGACTATGAAAATCTGGCTTTGTGGTATTACCCAAAACGAGAGGCAGAACATTGAAGATATGACTAAAGACATATATCAATATTTTGATGGGTTAATTTTTGTAGATGGTGGGTCAACAGATGGCACATTAGAAGTATTAAATACAAGAAAAGGCCAAGGAAAGATTATAAACAGAGAATGGTCAAACGACCACGACCTTCAAATGAACGGCTTTTTAAGATCAAATGTAATGCAAAATGGTGATTGGTTTATTATTCGTGATAGTTGCGAAAGATTAGATGTAGATTGGGTAAAGAACTTGCGTAATTTTATAGAGAACTTCTTAGAAAAAAACAATATAAATAGTTGCGTTGACAGACAAAAAGCTTTTCTTGTTAAATACTTTGATGATATGATATTTCAAGGTAGTCCACATTGGGGTCTTCAAGGTATGAGACCAGGATATCTTGATCTTTATGAATATTATGCAAAAAATCAAAGAATGTTTGCGTGGGAGGAAAGACCATCCCAAAGGAAACATTATATTGATAGCGATATGAAATATTATTTTACTTATGGAAGATCAAACCATTGTGTCCTACATTATTATGATAATGGAAAAACTCCAGAAAAATATCAACAACAAGAAAGCATAAGGCAAGGATTTAGATCTCTTTGTGAAAGTTTAGCTATAAAATTTAACTTAGCTTCATTAAAGCAATATTGGACTGATAACCTTATCAACGACAATATGAAATTTTTTATTAACAATGAAAGATTAATAAGGAGATTCTACAGATTAAACATACTAAACCATTCATTAGACCAAATTAATTCATCAGAGGAATGGAGATTAGAATGAAATTAGTAGATTGTTTCATGTATTTTAATGAAAAGGACATTACGTATCTTAGAATAAAAGAATTATACGACGTAGTAGATTATTTTGTAATTAATGAAGCCACAAAAACTCATCAAGGACAAGATAAAGAACTATCCTTTTGGAAAGACAACAGATTACAGGAATTTAAAAATAAGATTATTTACTCATCAATAGAACTAGATGGAAGATTTGACATTTTAATGCCAAAGTTTTTTCCAGACGCAAACATTGGAGCCAAAGAGCACGAACAAAGAATAAGGCTCTTTGAGCAAATTGAAACTTTAAATTTAGATAACCGAGACACAGTAATGATTTCAGACTGCGATGAAATTCCAAATAAAGACGTATTTGAACAAATGATTAACTATCCAATTGTTGCATTAAATCAAATGTTTTTTGTTCATTATATTGATGTTTATACAAACAAAAATGTTACTGGAACTGTGGCTTGTAAATACGAAGGATTAAAACATTTAAATACGTTATGCTCTGGAATGAGCCTTCAAATCTTAAGAAGAGATAAAGATTTTATGCCAAGAATAGAGAATGGTGGATGGCATTATTCTTATATGGGCGGAGCAAAGTTAGTTAGTAAAAAAGTAGTTTCAACATACGATGGTAATTTAAATTCTGAATGGAAAACAGAAGAAGCTGCCCAAAAATTAATTGATGAAAGCATAAAAAATAAACAAAGTCCATTTTCTCAAGAGCCAATTAATATTTTAGATTTTAAATATGCAACAATTATTGATTTAAAATTTACTACAGCAAAACAAGGCGGTTGGCATAAAGCATCTGCAAAATGTCAAATACATCCTAAAGTATTAGAATTAGATTTTAATGGAGACTTTCAAAATTTAAGATATATAAAATGAGCAACCCTTTTGATTTTTTTGAAGAAATCTATTGTATAAATCTAGCTTATCGCACAGATAAGTGGAAAATGTGTTTAGAACAATTTGAAAAACTAGGCATACATAAAAAAGTAGAAAGATTTGATGCTGTAAAATTTGAAGGATTTCATCCAAGCGTAAATATTCGTTCAGCTGGATGCTTTGCGTCTCACAGAGCAGCAATCAATCTAATTAAAGAACGTAATCTAAATAACGCTTTAATCCTTGAGGATGATGTCGAATTTATTAATGATGTAAATAATCATTTATTATTATCTCTGGACGAGCTTCAAAGGCAAGATTCTTGGGATATATTCTATTTAGGTATGCATGTTGGATATGGATTTGATATAGCTAGACCAAACGATATCCCGTTAGAAAGAGTTAGTGAAAATTTATTAAAAGTTAATGTAGCTCTATGTGCTCATGCTCAAGCCTATAGTAGAGAAGCGTCAGAAATCATTGCCTCAAATATTCCAGCGGACAAAGACATCATACCTTGGCTTCAAAAAAATGAAAGTGTAGACGGATGGTTGATGAGGAATATACTACCAAGAGGAAAATCATTCTCTACTAACGAAATATTAGCAACACAAAAAGAATGCTTTTCTGATAACAATTTAGTAATAACAAGACTAGACAAACATTTCATTACAGAATTCAATAAACATAGACCAGCATGATAACATTTTCTCAATTAGGAAAATATGGAGCAATTGGAAATCAACTTTTTCAATACGCTACTCTGTATTCAGTAGCTAAACTAAATGGATATGAAGTTAAAATTCCAAAAACAGAAGAGCACTTTGATGAAGGCACATTTAGAATACAACACTATTTTTTAAATTGTTTTGATAATGTATCAGCTAATATTCTTACCGAAGAAGATTTAAAACAAATAAAACATACCGCGAACTGGTCTAATAATTTTTATAATAAAAATATATTTACAATACCAGACTTTACTAGCTTAGAAGGATACTTTCAATCTTATAAATACTTTAATATTTTCGAAAATGATTTAAAAAGACAATTAACTTTTAAAAATGATATTAAAGACTCCACCCACAAGAAATATGATATAGACTTTAGTAAATTTTCTTCTGTTCATTTAAGATATGGTGATTACGCTCATAGGCAACAACATCATCCAGTTATGAATAAAGACTACTATACAAAAGCTTTTGATATAATCAATTCAGAAAATTACTTAGTATTCTCAGACACAATGCCAAAAGCAAAAGAAATTTTTCAACAATTCAATAATATTAATTTTATTTATATAGAAAATAATCATGCATTTGAAGATATGTATTTAATGTCTATTTGCCAAAACAATATTCTTGCAAACAGCAGTTTTGCTTGGTGGGCTGCGTGGCTTAATAAAAACAACAATAAAGTAGTTGCGCCATCAAACTGGCTAGGACCAGCATATAATGGACAATGGAACATAAGTGATTTAATACCACAAAATTGGAGTATTATCTAGTATGCTTTTATCTTTAGAAAATTTAATCAATAAATATAATTGTAAAATTAATGGAGTCATCCATATTGGTGGACATCATGGCGAAGAACATGAATCATATAAAAAACACAACATTCAAAATATTATTTATTTTGAACCAATGAAATCTTCATTTGAGATATTAAAAAATAAAGTGAAAGATGAAGCTACTGTTATTAACAAAGCCCTAGGAAATGATAATAAAAAAGTACAAATGAATGTAGAAAAAAATAACCAAGGGCAATCAAGCTCTATTTTAAATCCTAAAATTCACTTACAACAATATCCTTGGATTCATTTTACAGATAAAGAAGAGGTGGAAATGATTAAACTTGACGAATTTGAATTTAATAAAAATAACTATAATTTTATAAATATAGATGTTCAAGGTTATGAACTAGAGGTATTTAAAGGTGCAAAAGATACATTAAGAAATATAAAATATATAGTATCAGAAGTCAATAGAGCAGAAGTTTATGAAGGTTGCCCACATATAAAAGATTTATGTGACTTCTTAAAACAATTTAATTTTGAATTAGAAGAAGTTACTTGGGCTGGAGAAACTTGGGGTGATGCATTTTTTATAAAATATGAATAAACCATTAGTAAGAATAAAAAACTTTTCTTTTTCTCACGCCGACTCTTCATCAGGTTGGAATAAACCTAATCATTTTCAATGGCAAAGAGATGAACTTTCTGCTGATGAATATACTTTTATCACGGATGAATACTTAAAAGACCATATAAATTCTAATTCAATAGCTTTTTTGGTAGAACCTCCATCGACAAATGCCCCAGCCTATGAATTTGTATATCAAAATCGCCAAAAATTTAAGCATATACTAACATTTTGTGAAGATTTAATTAAAGTTTGTGAAAATGCATTATTTTATCCATATGGAGGCACGTTTCTCAAAAAAGAAGAGTTCGGTTTATATTTAAAAAATAAAAATATATCCATGTTGCTATCAAGTAAAGAATATACAGATGGTCATAAATTCAGACATCTATGTAAAAATTTTATTTTAAATAAAGGGGTAGACATTTATCAATCATCTAAGGATATTCATTTTAATAAACTTGATACTTCCAGGGATTACAGATACTCAATAATTGTTGAAAATGGAAAATATACATCTTATTTTTCAGAGAAAATTATTGATTGTTTTGTTACTGGAGTAATACCAATATATCATGGATGCCCAACTATAGATAAATTCTTTAATACAGACGGTATAATTAAATTTAACTCATTAGAAGAATTAGATATTGTTTTAAAATATGCAGACGATAAATTATACGAATTAAAAATGAACGCTATAAAAGAAAATTTTGAATTAGCCAAAAAATACTTAATAGCTGAAGACTGGATTTATAAAGAGTATCCATTTTTATTTAATATATGATACCCAAAATTATTCATCTTATATGGCTTGGTGGTAAAAAACCAGAGAAATTTAATATTACATTACAAAAAATTAAAGAAATAAATAATGATTATGAAATAAAAGAATGGAACGACGATAATATTGACTTTGAATTAATTCAAAAAGATTTTTTTAATAAAACTGAGAATTTAGGATCAAAATCCGATATTTTAAGGTTTGAGTTACTTAATAAATATGGTGGAATTTATATGGATTATGATTTTATTCAAATTAAAAAATTTGATGAATTATTAAATTATGATTTTTTTATTGGTAGTGGAAGCGAAAATGAGACTTGGAATAGTATAGTAGGATCTATTTCTAATCATAAAATATGTAAAGATTTTATTAATGGCCTATCAAATACCACTCCAGTATTAAAAGATGACAATAACGATGAAATTGGCATGGTAATGCATAAAACTGGGCCATATTATATACATAAAATTTATAATGATAATAATACATTGCCTAATATTAAACATTTAAGTAAAAATTATTTTTTCCCATTTCCAGGTGATCAAAGAGAATTTGTAAGGAACATGAGCGAAGATTCTTTAGAATATATAAAATCTTTTGCTACCAAAGAAACTGTTTGTATACATTTTCATACCTGCACATGGCAATGAATATTTTAGAAACACCTTTCATGGTTAAAACTAATCATGAATATCCTCCAAATAATAAAATTATATTTGAAGAATATTTTTATAATTGGTTTGTAAAAAATAAACCACAAGTCAATAAAACGTATTTACCAATTTTTTGGACAAATTACTATATCTCAAAAGACTATGCACAGCAAGATATATCAGAAATTAATATATTTCTAGACACTTTAGATAAAAGCAAAGAATATTTCACAATCATTCAATGGGATGATGGCATAGTAAATCCATTTGAATATAAAAATATACATGTTTTTGGTCAAGGTGGCGGAGGAGGAAAAAGCGGTTATATTGGAGATTATCCACTTCCACTAATATGTCAACCAAATCCAAATATAAAAATAGAAAATAAAGATATTTTTGCCAGTTTTGTAGGAGCGATATATGGAAGAAATAATTGGATTAGAGAGAAATTACATAGCGATCTTCAACAAAAAAATGATTATTTATTTGGAAATTCTATAAGTTATGATGCATTTTCAAATATAATGTCAAGAAGTGTTTTTTCTTTATGCCCAAGGGGATACGGAGCAACATCTTTTAGAATTTGCGAAGCCCTTCAGCATAACTCTATACCAGTATATATTTCAGATAAACCATGGATTCCATTTAATGATATGATAGATTTCAATGATTATGGGGTATTTATACATTCAAAAGATATAGATAAAATAGATGAAATATTAAAAAATATACCACAGCAGGAAATACTTAAAAAAAATATTTTTGGAAAACATGCATATAACAACTATTATACCTATCAAGGATGTGCCGAAAAAATAATAATTAAGTTAAAATGAAATATTATACATATAACGACTTATTAAATTTGCACTCTAATAAAGTCCAAAAGAGTGATTCATATTTTAGAAAATACGAAAATCTAGAGACATATAAAGACGGCAAAATAGAGCAAATGTTTAACGGCAGAGATTATCCAAGGATACCATGTATTTTAGATTTTAAAGAATGGATTTCTAAATATAATATTATTCCAGATAAAATGCTATATACTTCAGATACAGATTTTGAATTAAATTATATAAACCCAAAATCTAAAGAACTTGTTGAATACGATAGTAATAAAAACTTTGGAGACTTGCATACATTAGATTTAAAAGACAAAGATTATGATTTTATTTTGTTTTCTCAAACAATAGAACATTTATATAATCCATTCGAAGGAATTAAAAAAATTTATGAACATACTAAATCTGGTGGATTTGTATTTACTAGCGTTCCAACGATTAATATACCGCATATGCAACCAATACATTTTGCTGGAATTTATCCAATGGGATTAGCAATCATGTTTGAATCTGTTGGATTTGAAATAATGGAAATTGGTCAATGGGGCAATATAAATTATTTAAATTATATTTTTAATAATCATGGTTGGCCAGACCATGAATATTTAAAACAAATCGGTAATGGAATCATAAAAAATGAAAAACAAAACGTTGCTCAATGTTGGATTTTAGGTAAAAAAATATGAAATGGATAGAAGATTTAATTCCTAATTCTGATAGAGGATGGGGAGAGAACCATAATAAATTATGTAAATTAATAAAAGAAACTATTTCAAATCCGAAATATGGAGCAGAAATTGGAGTAGCATTTGGTTCTAATTCTTTTAATTTATTAAATAATTTTAATAATCTTCATTTATATTCTGTGGATCCATATATAAAATACTCGGATGAAGACAAAATGAGCGATTTAGTTGAAAATGAAAAAGGAGATCAATTTTATCAATTTGTTTCGAATAGATTAAAAAGTAAATTTGGAAATCGCTCAATCTTTATAAGAGGAACAAGTCAAGAGCTACAGGAAGAACCAGATGAATTTTTTGATTTTATTTATATTGATGGTGATCATACATACGAAGGAGTTAATAAAGATTTAGCTAATACTTTTTTAAAAATTAAAAAGGGTGGTATTTTATCTGGAGATGATTATGGAGTTTTCGAACATATTAATTTTGGAGTTAGAAAGGCAGTAGATGAATTTTGCATTAATAATAATTTGAGTTTAAATCTAGATGGATCATTATGGTGGATAATAAAATGAATAAATTAATCATATTAGGAACAGATGAGAATTATTTAAATCATATTAAATATAACATCAATAACATTAGAGATAAACATGGAGAAATTGATATTTGTATTATTTATGATAAAAATAAAGAAGACAAAATAAAACCAGAGCTAGATAAATATAATGTATTATTTCTTCCAGTTTCATCTCCAAATGGGAAAAGTTACGATAGAGCCTATCATTTGAAATACCACGTTTTTGAAACATACTTTAAATCATGGGAGAAGATTTTGTATTTAGATTGCGATACTATGATTTTTGACAAACTTGATGTTTTATTTGACTTGCTAGATGAAAGTAATAATTTATTTGTTGATTTCGAAAAAAACACTATTAAAGATTTTTTTACAATGTGGAGTCCAATTGATTCATCTAACATAGAAGACTATAATCTTTTAGCGCAAGAAACAGACATAAATAGAAATGGTTTTAATACGGGCATTATACTTTATAATTCTTCTATTATAAAAGACGAGACAGTTAAAAATTTATTCTACTTAACTGAAAAATACCAAAAAATCAATAAACATGTAGAGACTGGAACAGATCAACCAATTATCAATTTAATTTATTCCCAAATCGCTCAACAGATTCCTAATCATTATTTTTCGTTTTGGACAGAATACAATAATAATAACATAATATCCCATTTTTGTCGTTGGGACCCACCATGGACTAATCTAGCATTTAATAATAAAATTGGAATGAGTTACTCAGACTACTACAATAAAATGCTAAATGCAGTTTGACGAATATAATTGATTTTTATAAAAAATTGTTATAATATAGTAATATGAGTCAGAATTTTAAAGAAACCTATTACGGAAAAAAGATAGATACTTCCAATATCTTAAATATTGAAGACGCAAGTAAACTTATCAATAACAGAAAAACTATTGTAGTTACTGGTGTTACTGGTCAAGATGGAAGTCATATGGTTGATTTTTTACTTAAAAATACTGATTATCTTATTTTTGGTGGAGTAAGAAGATTAAGCGTATATAATCACGAAAATATTAAGCACATCAAATCTGATAGATTTCATCTTATTAATTTTGATTTAACGGATTCTCATGCTATATCAAGAACTGTAGAAAAATTGCAACCAGATTATTTTATTAATTTCGCTGCGCAAAGCTTTGTTGCAAGTAGTTGGGATTTCTCCAGACAAACTTGGCAGACTAATTCAACAGCAGTTTTAGATATTCTTGAAGCAATTAGACTATATAAACCATCGTGTAGATTATATCAAGCTGGATCTAGCGAAGAATTCGGGAACGTACAATACTCTCCACAAGATGAAAATCACCCACTAAAACCAAGAAGCCCTTACGGAGCAAGTAAAGCCGCGTCAAGACAACTAGTAAAAGTTTATAGAGAGTCTTATGGAATATATGCAATTCAAGGTTGGCTATTTAATCACGAAGGCACCAGAAGAGGCGAAGAGTTTGTTACAAGAAAAATCAGCAAGAATGTAGCTCGTATACACAATGCAATTAAAAATAATGAAGACTTTCAACCACTTGAACTAGGAAATATTGAAGCGAAAAGAGATTGGAGCGATGCAGAAGATTTTATAGAAGGCGTTTGGATGATGTTAAATCAAGATAAATATAGCCTAAATTATTCTGGGGAACCAAAAGAGTATATATTCTCATCAAACGAGACTCATACTATTAAAGAATTTGCAGAAAAAGCTTTTAGTTTCGCTGGAATTAATGGAGAATGGATTGGTGAAAAAGAACACGAAGTATATCTATCTAAGGATAAGAAAATTTTAATTCAAATTAATTCAAAATTCTATAGGCCAGCAGAAGTAGAGCTTTTACTTGGAGACTCTAATAAAGCTAGACAAGAATTAAATTGGAAACCCAAAATTTCATTTGACAAACTAATAGAAAAGATGGTAAACTGGGATATTGAAAATTTCAAATCATAAACTCTGTCAGTTCATAATTAAGAAATACATTAACCAAAAGGTAGACTGGCCAAGAGAAATCAAAATAGCTCAAAAATTAATTAAAACATACAAAGGATATTCTTTTTGGCATGGTCTTAAGCCTGCTAATTTGCCTAGTTTAGCCTTTTTTTTAACAGAAGATGGTAAGAAGTTTATAGCTATGGAAAAAATCAAAAATAATCTAGAGTTAGATAAACCAATTAAATTCAAAATACAAGAAATAAAAATTGGGGAAGATAAAAAAGTTTGCAAAAAACCAAAAACTCTGTTAGACTTCATAAGGAAATAAAATGAAACATATAGCTCTTACTTCAGCAATCAATTACAATGATTATTTGAAAATTTTTAAAAAACATAATTATCATTTTTTTGATGAAATACATGTCGCTACCGACAGTAAAGAAGATAAAGAATTAGAAGAGATTTGCAGCGATTCAAAATTTAAATTAATTAAAACTGATAAATTTTATACTTATCAAAATAAACCAGCCAGATTCAATAGAGGCGCAGCTTATACATATGCTATGTCAAAAATGGAAAATCCAGAATTAATAACTGTAATCGACGCAGATACAATACTACCAGATTATTATATAAATATATTTAATGAACTAAAAAATAATGGCCCATTCGATCAAATGATAAGTGCTAGAAGATTCGTGTTAGAAGAATATCAAGATTACGAAAAAGTATTTGTAAATAAAGATCCAAATTATAAACCAGAAATAAGAAGTTTTGATTGGGGATGGGGTTATTTACAAATTTTTCATGCTAAAAGCAAATGGCTAAAACAAGGCTTGCAATATCCAGAAAATGACGATTGTACAACTTCAGACTTTTTCTTTAGAAGACAATTTGGATGGCATGTTTTTAGAAACGATACGGAAGAACATTATTGGGACCCATCAGCACAAATATGCTTAAGAAACTATACAGTTTATGGTTTAGGCCCAAATAATATAAATGCACAAGGAAGAACAGCCAAAGAGTTTATTTAAACTTGCATTTTTTAAAATTTACATTATAATAATAATATGGCAAAAAAATCTAAAGAAGAAATTATTGAATCATCTGGTCCAACCGCAAAAAGTAGGTTATCTTCATTTTTAAAAGAAAATAAAGATGATCACTATAATTACGAAGAAGAGGTTTACTATAAAGTCTCTACTGGTAGTTTAAATTTAGATATTGCAACAAGCGGAGGACTATGCCCAGGATTACATAGGTTTATTGGAATGAACGAAGGTGGAAAGACTTCAGAAGCATTAGAGGTTATGAAGAATTTTCTTAAAACGGTAAAAGACTCCAAAGCTCTTTTATTTAAGGCAGAAGGAAGATTAAGCAAAGAAATTAAAGAAAGATCTGGAATAAAGTTCGTAACTTCTGCCGAGGAATGGGAAGATGGCACATGTTTTGTTTTTGAATGTAATATTTTCGAAACGGTTTCTGAACTTATGAAAGATCTTATTCAAAATAATGATGAAGGTAAAAGATATATGTTTGTATTGGATTCGGTTGACGGATTAATGACTAAAGGAGATAGTCTTAAAAGTATGACAGAAGCAACAAAAGTTGCAGGTGGCGCAGTAATATCCTCAATGCTTATGAAAAGAATATCGTTAGCTCTTTCTAAGCGTGGCCATATGGCTATTTTTATAAGTCAAGTGCGCTCTGACATTAAACTTGATCCATATGCCGCTAATAAAGATATCCGTCAAACTACTGCAACTGGTGGAAACGCTCTTTTACATTTTGCCAATTGGATTCTTGAATTTGAACCAAAGTTTGGTAAAGATCTTATACTCGAAAAAGCAAATGAAAGATACGACCAAATTAAGAACAAGATAATTGGGCATAATGTTAAAATTGTTATCAAAAAATCAACTAATGAAACTACAAATTCAAAAGTTCAATATCCTATTAAATATGGTAGAAAAGATGGGTCTTCAGTATGGAGAGAATATGAGATTATTGATCAAATTCTTTCTTGGGAGTTTGCGTCTGCTAAAGGAGCATGGGTTACTTTTTCCGATGAAATTATTGAAGAACTTAAAAAAGTAAATCTAGAACTTAAGAAGCAACACCAAGGAATAGATAATCTAAGGTCTTATCTTGAAGAAAATAAATCAATTGTAGACTATTTCTATAATAAATTCATTAACACGCTTGCGTCGTAAAACATTATGGACTTAGAAAATATCCCCAATAGAGATGAATTAATTAAAATACTAAAACCAAGTGGTAAGGGTATTGAAATCGGAGTACAGCAAGGTGTTTTTGCCAAACATATTTTAGAAAATTGTACAAATCTTGAATTATATTTATTAGATTGTTGGCAAAATCAAAAAGATTCAGAATATCACGATATAGCAAATGTAGATAACCAAAGACAAGCTGAATTTATGAAAAACACCATTTCTAATGTTTCCAATTTTTTTCATAACGTTAAAATTATCAAAGGTTATTCTGATCAATGTGTAAATTTTTTTGAAGATAACTTTTTTGATTTTATATATATTGATGCGAATCATTCTTATGAAGCCATGAAAAACGATATAAATAAATGGTTTCCAAAAATTAAAAAAGGGGGACTATTTGCTGGTCATGATTATTTAGATGCACCAAATCATGAGTTTGGGGTTTTTGGGGTAAAATCAGCAGTAGATGAATTTGCTTTACAAAATAATTTAAAAGTTTATCCAACTCAAGAGCCGCACGACTTTAAAAGCTGGTTTATCATAAGATGAGGTTATTGAATGTTAACGGAAAACTCGTTAACAAAAATGTACGAAGATACTTAATTAATTGGGAAACTAAAAGCAGAAGCAAACTTCAATATAAATTCAAAACATTTTTTTATCCTTATTGGAAAAATCATATAGTTTATGAGGAGTTTCCTGTTTATGGAAGCATGCTTAAGATAGATTTATTAAATGCAACAAAAAAGATAGCCGTAGAGATACAAGGTTCTCAACATGAATCCTTCAACAAATTTTTTCATGATAACTCTAGATTAAAATATCTTGAAAGTATCAAAAGAGATGTTAAAAAAGAAAAATGGATAGATACTAACGGATTTAAATTTATAGAATTGTATGAAAATGATCTTAAAGATTTATCACCACAATATATAGAAGAAAAGTGTGGAGTACTTATTATTTAAGTGTAAAACTTTGTAGTGACTAATAAGAAGAAATTCAACTTTCCAGAATCTTTATTAAAACAGATTGACGAGTGCAGTTATGGTGGATATATTTTATTTAATTTCTCAGCAAAAGGCGAACCTCAAGTATATACAAAATTTGATAATCAAATAAATGCTATGGCTCTTTTATATTATTTAAATACATGGGGCCAAAGCGTTGATCAATTAAATTTTGAAGCTACCACAGATTTAATTAATAGAAATAACGAAAAACAAGACGAAGAAGATAATGATGAGGATAGTTAAAACTTGACTTTTGATTTTTAGTTTGGTATCATATATATTGAATGATTTACTCCCTACAAGTTGAGCGACATGTCCTTAGCGGTTTATTAAAGTATCAAGATCTGTTTGCAGATATTGATGTATTTTTATCAGAAAACGACTTCTTTAATGATGTTCATTCTACTATTTATTCAGTATTTAAGAATATCAAATATAAAGGCGAAAATGTAGATAAAGTCTTGTTAGCAGAAAAGATAAAGAACTTAGGAATATCCTTTAAAGACGAAATTAATATTTTTGATTATATAGATAATTTAACCTTTTCTCAGATTACAGAAGAAGCTACTATGACAGCTTGCAAGGAATTAATTAAATTTAGGGTTCGAAGAGAACTTTGTCAAACGGCAGATAATCTTAAAGAGTATGTCACTAAAAATGCAGAAGATTCATTAGACGAGATCATTGGTAAGATAGACGGCATATATAATAAAAAAATATCATCTTATTCTGAAAATGATATACCAATTAATATCTTCGAAGGAGTAGAAGATCTTATCGAAGAAAGAGGAAACTCACCCAAAGACGAAACTGGACTGATCACGCCATATTCAGAATTTAATAGAATGTATGGTGGTTTAAAAAATGGTAATATTTATGCCATCGCTAGCAGACCTGGACAAGGTAAATCGACTTGGCTCAATGACATCTGTTTTAAAACTGCAATTAACCCAAAGAACAAAACAAAGACTTTAATTTTGGATACCGAAATGCAAACTGTAGATATTCAATTAAGAATGGTTGCATCTTTGAGTGGAGTACCAGTTTGGTATCTTGAAACTGGTAACTGGCGTAAAAATGAAGAGATGACAAGGAAAGTAAGAGAGGCTTGGAGCAAAGTAAAGAAGTATGAATATTTTCATTATCATGTTGGTAATAAAAATATAGATCAAATTTGTTCTATTATTCGTAGATGGTATCTTTCTAAAGTTGGCAGAGGAAATCAAGCTATGATCGCTTATGATTATATAAAATTAACTGGAGAGAAGGTTGGGCAAAATTGGGCAGAGCATCAAGCGATTGGAGATAAAATCGATAAACTTAAAAGAATATCAGAAGAAATTCAATGCCCAGTTATTACTGCGATGCAATTAAATAGAACTGGAGAAAGCTTTAATAGAAAAGGCGCGGAGGTAGTTGATGATAGTTCAGTAATCTCTTTATCAGATAGACTTCAATGGTTTGCTTCTTTCGTAGCTATCTTTAGAAGAAAGACTTTAGATGAGCTCGCCTTAGATGGTCAAGCATTTGGTACTCATAAGTTAATACCAACAAAAACTAGATTTCAAGGTAAAGACGCTGCTGGTCACCAAGATCTAGTTAGAAGATTAGATTGCACAGGCAAAGAAACATGGGCGCAGAATTATCTAAACTATCAAGTAGAAAATTTTAATATTGAAGAGCGTGGTTCTTTGAACGATGTATCTGCTTCTCAAAGAGAGCGTTACGAACTTAATGACTCTAATCAAAACGATGGAGAAATACTATGAATGTAAAATTAATATCAACCACGGCACCAGAAATAGCAGGAATAGAAAAAGCAGAACATCTAGTGGCTTATTATGCTAGAGTTAGCAATCCTTTAAATCAATTCAATAAAGAAACTGCGCCCAAATTGTTAGCGTTTCTTATTAAGCATAAGCATTGGAGTCCATTTGAAATGGTAGATATGGCTATTGAAATTAAAACTAGTAGAGCTATAGCAGCTCAAATTTTAAGGCATAGATCATTTAGTTTTCAAGAGTTCTCTCAAAGATATAGTGAAGCAACCGATTACGAAGATGTAGAGCTAAGACTTCAAGGAAGTAAGAATAGACAAGTTGGAGAAGACCTTTTGCCTAAAAATCATCCAGAGTTTAATAATTTAAATGGACTATTAGCAGAAACGCTTTCCTCATCGGAGCATTGTTATCAAACCATGATCGATAATGGCATAGCCAAAGAAGTCGCAAGGATGATCTTGCCTTTAACGACTCAAACAACCATGTATATGAAAGGCTCTTTAAGAAGTTGGATTCATTATATTGAATTGAGAACTCAAGAAAATACTCAAAAAGAACATAGATTAATTGCTGATGAATGTAAAAAAATATTCATAGATAACTTTCCAGTAATAGCAGAGGCATTAGAATGGAAGAATTAAACGTCTTTCAAGTCCTTACGGACTTAGGATATAAATTGAAAGATCATGGTAAAGAATATCGCGCAAGACCTTTATATAGAGATAGCGATAATGACACAGTATTAAAAATAGAAAAAAATAGCGGTAACTGGTTTGACTTTAAACAGAACATAAGCGGCGATTTAAATTCTTTAGTTAAACTGACTCTAAAATTAGATGGAGTTGATGAAGCTAAACAATGGCTTAAAAATAAAAATTTCATATCTCAACTTCCCAATAATGTAGAAAAGCCTTTAATTAAATCTTCAAAAAATTTTGATATATCTATTCTAGATAGGTTAGAGGATAGTCATGACTACTGGATCAATAGGAACATAACTAAAGAAACTATATCTCAATTTAAAGGCGGCGTAGCTAATGCTGGTAAAATGAAAAATAGATATGTTTTTCCTATTTTCAATTTAAAGAATAATATCATAGGATTTTCGGGTAGAGATGTTACGAATATGTCTAAGATCAAATGGAAACATCTTGGAGAGAAGAGTGATTTTTTATATCCATTATTTTTAAATCATTCTATTTTGCAAGAACAAAGAGAAGTTATTCTGGTAGAGAGCGTAGGAGATATGTTAAATTTATGGCAAAGCGGTATTAAAAATGTTTTAGTTACTTTTGGTACTAGTCTTAGTCTACCCATATTAAATCAAATGCTTAAATTAGATATTAAAAAGATATATATTAGCTTAAATAATGATTCTAATAAAAATATGGCAGGAAATATTGGCGCAGATAAAATTCATTCCAGACTTAAAAGATATTTTGATCAACGACAACTTAAAATTGCTTTACCTATCAAAAAAGATTTCGGAGAGATGACAAATGAGGAAATACTTCAATGGAAAAAAGCTCTTTAAAAGTTTTATCAGCCTCTAGAATTAAGACCCTTGAAACTTGTTCTTGGGTTTACTGGAATAATTATCATGATAAAATTCCTCAAACTCAAAATGAAGGCGCTTTGAGAGGTACCATTTGCCATACAGTTTTTGAATTACTATTAAAAGAAAGGCATAAAAGACATTACGATATTATAATTAAAAATAGTTCAATTAATGATAGTAAAGGTATATCTAAATTAGTTAAAAAACTATCATTAAAAGTGGGTCTTGCTGAATCTAATTATGAGTTATTAGATCAAATGATCTTAGTGGGTCTTAAAGAGGATTTTTTTGGAGAAAATGGAAAGATAGTAAAACCAGAATATGCTTTTAATATTCAAAATGACAACCCTAAATATCACATTCGTGGGTTTATGGATAAGCCTATTAAAATCAAAAAAGAAATGCATATAATCGACTACAAGAGCTCTAAATACAAGTTCAGAGGAGATGAGTTAGAAGCCAATATTCAAGCCATGATGTATAGTTTAGCTAGTAAAAAGCTTTGGCCTAAATTGAAACCTATAATCAAATTTCTTTTTCTTAGATTTCCTAAAAAGCCCACTCAAGAGCTTTCATTTAATGACGAACAGATAAAAGGTTTTGAACACTATTTAGAACATATTAATGAATATATAAATAATTTTGATGAAAATAGCGCGAAAGCTAATTTCGCAGTAGATAGTCAAAAGAATAAATGGATGTGTGGGATAGGGTCTTGGGTTTGTCCATATAAAGCTCCTTATGATTATTATGTTAAAATAAATAAAGACGGAGAAATAATAGAAACCAGCCTAAAGGATGATTTCAAAAATATTGATGGATTTAAAATAGAAACAAGAAAGTACGAAGGATGCCCAAAATTCAATAATAAAGAAGAGGGTTTAAAGAAAGATAGTTTTTTAGATTGATTTTTTAGAAAATTGCTGCTAACCTAGTATAAATGATACCGCTATTTAAATCTCACTATTCTTTAGGGAGATCTATTTTAACTCTTGAAGATAAAGATGAAAAAGATGATTACCCAGACTCTATTATTCAAATTTGCAAAGAAAACAAAATGAAAGAGCTTTATCTAGTAGAAGATAATATGTCTTCATTCCTTGAGGCTTATTCTAATTGTCGCAAAAATAATATCAAATTAAACTATGGATTAAGGATATCAGTCACAGAATCAATAAGCGATAAATCCGAAGAATCAAAAACCAAGTCATCAAAGATAATCTTATTCTTCAAAAATAAAAAAGGATATCAGCAATTAACAAAACTTTATAGTATTGCAGCAAAAGAAGGTTTTTATTACGAGCCAAGGTTGGATTATGAAACAATTTCTAAAAATTGGAGTGATGATTTGATTCTATGTATCCCCTTTTATGATTCATTTATATTTAATAATACTCTTAAAAATAGTCTTTGTATTCCTCAGTTTGATTTTACAAAGCCTATTTTCTTTATAGAAGATAACGATTTACCATTTGATTCACTAGTAAAACAAAAGGCTTTATCTTTTGCTGAAAAGAATGATCTCAAAATATATAAGGCGCAAAGTATTTTTTACAAAGATAGAAAAGATTTTAAAGCTTACTTAACCTTTAGGTGCATAAATAATAGAAGCGTTTTAAATAAGCCTAATTTAGATCATATGTCAAGTAATGAATTTTGTTTTGAAAGTATTCATCAAAGGAATTAATGGACGAACATCTTTTAAGATACGACAAAGATAAGACTATAGTTTTTATAGACTGTGAGACATTTAATCTTTGTCTTAATTTTTGCCATAACATTCCTTGGCAGATAGCGATGATAAAAGTTAAAGGAGACAAGAAAATAGATCAAAAGAACTTTTATTTGAAATGGGATACGGACCTAAAGATAAGTGAAGATGCTGCGAGAATCACAAGATACGACCACAGAAAAGTTCAAAAAGAAGGCTTTGATCCAAAAGAAGTATTCCCTACTATAAAAGACTGGCTCGATAATGCAGATTATATTATCGGGCATAACATTTTAGGATTTGACATTTATCTCATAAAAGAATACTATAAAAGTATGCAATCGAATTGGAAAGGATTAATGAATAAAATTATAGATACTAATGCAGTAGCAAGAGGCATTAAATATAATTCTATCTATACTCCCCAAGATGATTTACTTGAATATCAATATAAAATTCTTAACACCAGAAAGAAAAACATAAAGAGTTCTTTGACTTTTCTAGGTAAAGAGAACGGCATAGAGCATGATTATGAAAGTCTTCACGATGCAATAAATGATCTTGATTTAAATTTGAAAGTATGGAATAAATTAAAATGGCAGATAGAGGTATAAAATGGGC
>Ga0247843_1004350_pt1 | contig 21397 bp, 16 predicted proteins | sample LaCruzMarch2017__FD_192420 | JGI IMG/M metagenome (GOLD analysis project Ga0247843, IMG submission 192420) | Freshwater microbial communities from meromictic Lake La Cruz, Castile-La Mancha, Spain - LaCruzMarch2017_8m | ecosystem: Environmental > Aquatic > Freshwater > Lake | place: Spain...
CGGGTATCGCGGCGCGCCTTGCGCACTTGCTGCGGGCGATCGCGGCCCAGAATGCGCTCCAGGCGCACGCGGGGTCGCGGCCCAGGCAAGGACTTGAAGGCGCCAGCGGTGCAGTCCGCGCGCGCCAGTCGGGTAGGCGCTGGAAGGCGGGCCCTGCCATTTTGGGCGTGCCCGCGCCGCCTGCAGGGCTGGGCTCAGGGTGCGCAACGGCGGGCGCGAACGCCCCCGCCGCCCCCGCCGCCCCAGATGCTACCAGATGCTGCCAGATGCTACCAGGTGCTACCAGGTGCTACCAGGTGCTACCGGGACCGCCAACGCAGACCATCCCATGACCAACCCCATCACTCTCCTCGCCAAGCTGCTCGACGCGCCCAAGGTCCGCCGCCAAACGGCTGCGAAATTTCAAAAAACTGGGTGGAAGAGGAGGCTCGGAGTTATAAAAAGGCTTTCATTCCAATAAGTTAAATGGTCGGAGTAGCAAGATTCGAACTTACGACCCCCACGTCCCGAACGTGGTGCTCTACCAGGCTGAGCTATACTCCGACGGAGGCGGGCATATAGCGCCGGGCTTTCGCCGGCGCAACGGCGCAGACGCGAATTACGCCCGATACCTGCTTGACCTTGTGGAGAGCCCCCTATACGAGACGCGCTTTCCGCGCTCCCGGGCACGCCCGGTGCGTAGAGAACATCGCAAGCACGCGCCGTCTTCGCTTCCGCCCCTGAGGCCGTCTTCGGCAGGTGCGGGAAGTAATCGGGTCGTGCGCGTAGCGCTTTCTGGCTTCTCTCCTGTTTGGAGCGTCGCTGGGCCAGAGCGCCAAGTCGAGATTCAAGACGTAAGGAAACAGAGCCCAGTGCCGACCATCAACCAGCTCATCCGCAAGCCGCGCCAGCCGCTGGCCGAGCGGAACAAGGCCCCGGCCCTCAAGGCCTGCCCGCAGCGCCGCGGCGTCTGCACCCGCGTCTATACGACGACCCCGAAGAAGCCGAACTCCGCGCTCCGGAAGGTCGCGAAAGTCCGTCTGACGACGGGCATTGAAGCGGTCTGCTATATCCCGGGCGAAGGCCACAACCTGCAGGAGCACTCGGTGGTGCTGATCCGCGGCGGCCGCGTGAAGGACTTGCCCGGCGTGCGCTACCACATCCTGCGCGGCGTGCTCGACACGCAAGGCGTGAAGAACCGCAAGAAGCGCCGCTCGCACTACGGCGCCAAGCGTCCGAAATAAGGATATAAGAGATGTCGCGTCGTCACCGCGCCGAGTCGCGCGAAGTCCTTCCCGATCCGAAGTTCGGGGATGAAACGCTCACCAAGTTCATGAACTACATCATGTACGAGGGAAAGAAGTCGGTCGCCGAGACCATCGTGTACGGCGCGTTCGACGTCGTCGAGAAGAAGCTGAAGCGCCCACCGCTGGAAGTCTTCCACGACGCGTTGGGCTCCGTCGCGCCGGCCATCGAAGTGCGCTCGCGTCGCGTCGGCGGCGCGACGTACCAGGTGCCGGTGGAAGTCCGCCCGGAGCGCCGCAAGGCGCTGGCGATCCGCTGGCTGGTCACGGCCGCCCGCGCGCGCAACGAGAACACGATGGTCGACCGGCTCGCCGGCGAACTCATCGACGCGGCCAACAACCGCGGATCGGCAGTCAAGAAGCGTGAAGACACGCACCGGATGGCGGAAGCAAACCGCGCCTTCTCGCACTATCGCTGGTAGCACCCCCAGAGCCTAACGCTTCGCGAAAAGCGCCCGGGCTCCTCCAGGCCACGGAAAGAACTTCCTCATGTCCCGTCAGTACAAGATCGAAGACTACCGAAACTTCGGAATCATGGCGCATATCGACGCCGGCAAGACCACGACGACCGAGCGCGTGCTGTTCTACAGCGGCAAGTCGCACAAGATCGGCGAGGTCCATGACGGCGCGGCCACCATGGACTGGATGGAGCAGGAGCAGGAGCGCGGCATCACGATCACGTCGGCCGCGACGACGACCTTCTGGAACGGCAAGCGCCTGAACATCATCGACACGCCCGGACACGTCGACTTCACCATCGAAGTCGAGCGCAGCTTGCGCGTGCTCGACGGCGCCGTTTGTGTTCTCGATGGCAACCAGGGTGTCGAACCGCAGACGGAAACTGTCTGGCGCCAGGGCGACAAGTACAACGTCCCGCGCATCGTGTTCGCCAACAAGATGGATAAGATCGGCGCGGATTTCTACAACTGCGTCAACGATCTCGTGCTGCGCCTGGGCATCCGCCCCGTGCCGCTGCAGCTGCCGATTGGCATCGAAGCCGGCTTCAAGGGCGTGGTCGACCTCGTCCGCATGAAGGCGATCATCTGGAACGATGAAAGCCTCGGCGCGAAGTACGAAGAGCAGGAAATCCCCGACGACCTGCTCGACAAGGCCAAGGAGTACCGCGCCGCGCTCGTGGAAGCGGCCGTCGAACTCGACGACGCCGTGCTGGAAAAATTCCTGGAAGGCGAGGAGCCGGACGAAGCCACGCTGAAGCGCATGATCCGCAAGGCGGTCCTGCACGGGACCTGGTATCCGGTGCTGTGCGGCTCGGCGTTCAAGAACAAGGGCGTCCAGCCCCTGCTCGATGCAGTCGTGGACTATCTGCCGAGCCCGCTGGATCGCCCGGCGATCAAGGGCGTCGACTTCAAGACCGAAGAGGAAGTCACGCGCATCTCGTCGGACGACGAGCCCTTCTCCATGCTCGCCTTCAAGATCATGGACGACCCGTTCGTGGGCACGATCACGTTCTGCCGCATCTATTCCGGCAAGCTGAACACCGGCGACGGCCTGCTGAACTCCACGCGCGACAAGAAGGAACGTGTTGGTCGTATGCTTTTGATGCATGCGAACAATCGCGAGGACATCAAGGAAGCGTTCGCCGGCGACATCGTCGCGCTGACGTCCCTCAAGGACACGCGCACGGGCGACACGCTCTGCGATCCCAACAAGCCGGTGATCCTGGAGCGCATGGAATTCCCCGAGCCCGTCATCGAACTCGCGGTTGAGCCGAAGTCGAAGGCCGACCAGGAAAAGCTGGGCGTGGCGCTGGCCAAGCTCGCGGCCGAGGATCCCTCCTTCCGCGTGTCGACGGACCATGAAACCGGTCAGACCATCCTCAAGGGGATGGGCGAACTCCACCTCGACATCAAGGTCGACATCCTGCGCCGCACCTACAAGGTCGAAGCCAATATCGGCGCGCCGCAAGTGGCGTACCGTGAGAAGCTCGGCAAGCCTGCGACCATCGACTACACGCACAAGAAGCAGACGGGCGGCACCGGCCAGTTCGCGCGCATCAAGCTCGAATTCGTTCCGGGCGAACCCGGCACGGGCTTCGTGTTCGAGAACGATATCGTCGGCGGCGCCGTGCCGAAGGAATTCGTACCGGGCGTCATCAAGGGTCTCACGTCGGAAAAGGAAAACGGCCTGCTGGCGGGCTTCCCGATCATCGACGTGAAGGCCACGCTCGTGGACGGCGCCTATCACGACGTCGACTCCAGCGTTCTCGCCTTCGAAATCGCGGCGCGCGCAGCGTTCCGCGAACTTAAGGAGAAGGGCGATCCGCGCCTGCTCGAACCGATCATGAAGGTCGAGGTCGTGTCGCCGGAAGACTACGTCGGCTCGGTGATCGGCGACCTGAACTCCCGGCGCGGGATGATCCAGGGGCAGGACATGCGCGGCAACGCCACCGTCATCAACGCGATGGTGCCGCTCGCCAACATGTTCGGCTACGTGAACACGCTGCGCTCCTTCTCACAGGGTCGCGCCAACTTCACGATGCAGTTCAGCCACTACGAGGAAGTGCCGAAAGCGGTGAGCACCGAATTGCTCGCCAAGCTGCGCGCCTGATCTCGAACATCACACATCAACACAAAGACTTTGTAGGAGACCCACGATGGGCAAGGCCAAATTCGAGCGGACGAAGCCGCACTGCAACATCGGCACGATCGGTCACGTCGACCACGGCAAGACGACGCTGACGGCGGCGATCACGATGACGCTGGCGAAGTCCGGCGGCGCGAAGGCGATGTCGTACGCCGACATCGATGCAGCGCCCGAAGAGAAGGCGCGCGGCATCACGATCAACACCGCGCACGTGGAATACGAGACGGCCAACCGTCACTACGCCCACGTCGACTGTCCCGGCCACGCCGACTACGTGAAGAATATGATCACGGGCGCGGCCCAGATGGACGGCGCGATCCTCGTGGTGTCGGCCGCCGACGGCCCCATGCCGCAGACGCGTGAGCACATTCTCTTGGCCAAGCAGGTCGGCGTGCCGGCGATGGTGGTGTTCATGAACAAGGTCGACATGGTCGACGACGCCGAGCTCCTGGAGCTCGTCGAGATGGAAGTGCGCGAGCTTTTGTCGTCGTACGATTTCCCCGGCGACGATATTCCGATCACCAAGGGTTCGGCGCTGGCGGCGGTCGAGGGCCGTGACCCGGCGATCGGGGAAAACCAGATCCTCGAGCTGATGAAAACGGTCGACGAGTACATCCCGCAGCCGGAGCGTCCCGTGGACCTGCCGTTCCTGATGCCGGTGGAAGACGTGTTCTCGATCTCGGGCCGCGGCACCGTGGTCACGGGCCGCGTCGAGAAGGGCATCATCAAGGTCGGCGAAGAAGTCGAAATCCTTGGCCTGCGCGATCCGCAGAAGTCCGTCGTCACGGGCGTGGAAATGTTCCGCAAGCTGCTCGATCAGGGCCAGGCCGGCGACAACATCGGCGCGCTGCTGCGCGGCATCGACCGTGAAGGCGTCGAGCGCGGCCAGGTCCTGGCCAAGCCGGGATCGATCAAGCCGCACAAGAAGTTCGAAGCCGAAGCCTACATCCTGACGAAGGAAGAAGGCGGCCGTCACACGCCGTTCTTCACCAACTATCGTCCGCAATTCTACTTCCGCACGACCGACGTGACCGGCATCTGCAACCTGCCGGAAGGCGTGGAGATGGTCATGCCGGGCGACAACGTGAAGATCTCGGTCGAGCTCATCACCCCCATCGCCATGGACCAGGGCCTGCGCTTCGCCATCCGCGAAGGCGGCCGCACCGTGGGCTCGGGCGTCGTGGCCAAGATCCTCGAGTAGTTAAAACGCAGCCCTCTCGCGTCCGCGCGAGAGGGACCGATCCGGCGCAAGCTGGAGCAGGGCCAGGGCCCGTGGGACGCGAAGTCCCGCGGGCCTTTGCTTTTTTCGCTGGCGCTCTGGCGTCTCACGCACCCTTGCCCTGACCCCCTCGCGGCTGTCCTTCCCCGCAGGCGGTGGGAGTGTGGGGCGGCCGTTTTCGTCTAGGGTGCATCCAGTCGTGGCCGGGGCTGCATCCGGTAAGGAGAGCCGGGAGCGGCCGCGAGCGCGCGGCGTGGGTCGGCGGGAGGATCAGATGGAACGGTTCGTGATCGGTGCGGCGGTGGCGGTGGCGGTGCTGATCGCCGCGGGCAGCATGTTCGGCAAGGGCATCAGCGACGGCCAGGGTTTCCGCTTCGAGTTCGCCGACCGTGGTTCAGGCGGCGCAGCGAAGGGCGATGGCGTCGCGTCTCGCGTCCCACCAACTCTCTATGCCGCCGCCGAGGTCCGCATTCGCGATGCGGCGGCGGTCGTGAATGTCATTCCCGAGGATCGCGCCGACATCGCCTTTGAGATGACCAATCCCGGCGTGCTCCTCTCGCCTGCGGTCAAGGTGGAAGGCTCCGCGCTGATTGTGGACGGCGGCCTCGGTCGTCGCGTCCGCAACTGCGAGACCCGCAACGGTTGGTCGGTGACCATCAACGGCGTCGGCGACGTGTCGGAGGCGCAGATGCCCCTCATCACGTTGCGCACGCCGCGCGATGTGGACATTTCGGTCGGCGGCGGCGTGAAGACGGAGATTGGGGCTTCAAACAGCGCCGATCTCTCCTTTACCGGCTGCGGCCCGTCCACCGTCGCCGACGTCGCCGGGCGCCTCAAGATCAGCGCCGCAGGCTCGGGCGACGTCACAACGGGCGCCGCGCGCCTTGTTTCCGTTTCGGCGGCGGGATCGGGCGACATCGCCCTTGGCGCCGTCGCCGAGAGCCTTGAGGCCTCGGTCGCGGGGTCGGGCAGCGTGGTCGCCGCGTCGTTGACGGGACCGCTCGACGTATCGATCGCGGGTTCTGGCGATGTGGCGGTCAACGGCGGCGCAGTGACCGAGGCCGACATCTCCATCGCCGGTTCCGGCGATGTGGAGCTGGCCGCCGGCGTCGTGAGCCTCGATGTCAGCATCATGGGCTCTGGCGATGTCTCCGTACGCGGCGCAGCAGGCTCGGTGGACGCCAACATCATGGGTTCTGGCGACGTCCGCGTTACGTCGGTTTCCGGCCGGGTGCAGCGGGCGGTCATGGGCTCAGGCTCCGTCTCGGTGGGGCCCCTCGACGAGGACTGAACCCGGTCTATGCGCCGCCGGCCGCAACGGCGAGCGCGAGCGCGCAGCGGCCTTGCCCACGTTAGTCGCCTCGGGCATAAGCACCGCTTCGCAAAGAGCCGAAGGCGATCGCCCGCTGCCGGACCCGGGTCAGGCAGCGCTTAGGGGTGTAGCTCAGCTGGTAGAGTACCGGTCTCCAAAACCGGGTGTCGTGGGTTCGAGTCCCTCCGCCCCTGCCATCGGCTCTTGCGAGTGACTATTTGATTGGGAGCGCCAACACCGGCCGCTCTCGCGTGAAGGACAAGTAATGGCGACGACCTCGGACGATCGGGACGACACACCGGGCAGCGAACGCCTCAAGGCGAAGAACCCGCTCGAGTTCTTCCGCCAGGTCCGCCAGGAAGGCCAGCGCGTCACCTGGGCCACGCGTCAAGAGGTCACCGTCTCCACCATCATGGTTCTGATCATGGTCGTGGCCGCCGCCATTTTCTTCTTCATCGTCGATGCCATCATCCGCTGGACCATCGGCCTGATCCTGCCTTCCTGAGTCTCCTCGCCATGGCGCATCACTGGTACATCGTTCACGCCTACTCCAACTTCGAGAAGAAGGTCGCCGAGGCCATCCGCGACCAGGCCGCAAGGCAAGGTCTCGAAGAGGCGTTCGAGGACATCCGCGTCCCGACCGAAGAGGTTACAGAAATCGTCCGCAACAAGAAGAAGATCCGCGAGCAGCGCCACTTCCCCGGTTACGTGCTCGTGAAGATGGACCTCACGGACGAGGCCTATCACCTTGTGAAGAACACGCCGAAGGTCACGGGCTTTCTCGGCCAGCAGAACAAGCCCCAGCCCGTGAGCGAGCGCGAAGTGCAGCGCATCCTCGGCGAAGTTGAGCAGGCGGCCGCGCATCGCCCGCGCCCTGTGATATCGTTCGACATCGGCGAGCGGGTGAAAGTCACCGACGGGCCGTTCCAGTCCTTCGAGGGCCTTGTGGAAGAGGTCGAAGAGGACAAGGGCCGCTTGAAAGTCGCGGTCTCGATCTTCGGCCGCGCGACGCCGGTGGACCTGGAATACAACCAGGTCGAGAAGCTGCGGTAGGCGGCGCGGTCGCCTCGTGGCGCCTTTGTGCTAGGGTTCGTCCATGAACGCGCCCGTTCGCCCAAACCTGATCCTGACTGACGCCCAGTGAGAAAACATGGCGCGCCGCGGCGCGTTCGCGAAGGTTGGTCGCGTCGAGCTGCGCGGGGAGGTGGTGACGCTGAGGAGGCCGGCGCGTGCGCTCGGCGCGCCGCTGACGCTCGCGACGGACGGGCTGTAGCGTCCCGGCTCGCAACGGCTGCTTTTCCGGCTCCATTGCGCACCGCCCATTGCTTTGGCGGCGCGCTTCCCGTAGTCACCCCGCTCTTGCGTGGGAGGCGTCGCAAAGTCCAGCGCCGCCGCACCACGACCCTCCGCCAACTTGTGAGGTTATCATGGCGAAGAAAGTCATGGGGCAAATCAAGCTCCAGGTTCCGGCTGCGGCCGCGAATCCGTCTCCCCCGATCGGGCCTGCGCTCGGTCAGCGGGGTCTGAACATCATGGAATTCTGCAAGGGTTTCAATGCCCGCACCCAGGACATGACCAAGGGCGATCCTTGCCCGGTGGTCATCACCTACTACCAGGACAAGTCCTTCACCTTCGAGATCAAGACGCCGCCGGCGTCCTTCCTGCTCAAGAAGGCCGCGGGCCTAAAGCTCGGCAAGAAGCCGGGCGGCGGCTCCAAGCTGCCGGGCCGCGACAAGGTCGGCAAGGTCTCGATGGCCCAGTGCCGCGAGATCGCCAAGACCAAGATGAAGGATCTCAACGCCAACGATATCGAAGCTGCAGCGCTTCAGATCGCCGGCACCGCCCGCTCCATGGGCCTTGAAGTGACGGGAGCGTAAGCCATGCCCAAGATCGATGGCGTGAAAGTCACCAAGCGCATGGCCAAGAGCCACGCCGGTATCGACAGCCGCAAGCTGCATACGCTCGAAGAGGCGATCGGCATGTTGAAGGAACGCGCGGCCGCGAAGTTCGACGAGACGATCGAGATCTCGATGAATCTCGGCGTCGACCCGAAGTATCCCGATCAACAAGTCCGTGGCGTGTGCCAGCTGCCGAACGGCACCGGCAAGACGCTGCGCGTCGCGGTGTTCGCCAAAGGCGCAAAGGCTGAGGAAGCCAAGGCCGCCGGCGCCGACATCGTCGGCGAACAGGACCTGTTCGAGACCATCAACGGCGGCAAGATCGAGTTCGATCGCCTGATCGCGACGCCCGACCTGATGGCTCTTGTGGGCCGTCTCGGCAAGGTGCTGGGCCCGCGCGGCCTGATGCCGAACCCGAAGGTCGGCACGGTCACGATGGATGTCGGCAAGGCCGTGAAGGACGCCAAGGGCGGCGCAGTGGAATTCCGTGTCGAAAAGGCCGGGATCATCCACGCCGGCGTCGGCAAGGCGAGCTTCTCGAAGGATGCCCTCATCCAGAACGCGCGCGCCTTCATCGACAGCGTTGCGAAAGCGCGGCCGTCGGGCGCGAAGGGGGTCTTCGTGAAGAAGATCGCCGTCAGTTCGACGATGGGCCCGGGCGTGCGCATCGACACCTCGAGCGCCACCCAGCCTCAAGGCTAAAGACTTCGGCTGACAAGCCGGATTCAACAACTACACTGCAAGCCCGCGCCTCGTGTGAGGCGCGGGCTTCATGCATTCGGAGCATTTGATGACAGCGGTTTGCGCCTGGGGCGCCGTGAGCGCCGATGCGCCGTTGGCGCCGCTCACCATCGAGCGTCGCGCGCTGGGCGCCAAGGACGTCGCCATCGACATCCAGTTTTGCGGCGTATGCCATTCGGACCTGCACTACACGCGCAACGAATGGCAAGGCGCCAAGTACCCGGCGGTGCCCGGCCACGAGATCGTAGGCTTCGTGCGCGAAGTCGGCGCGCAGGTGACCAAGCACAAGGCGGGCGATCTGGTCGGGGTGGGATGTCTCGTGGACTCCTGCCGCACCTGCGAGCCCTGCGGGGAGGGCGAGGAGCAGTTCTGCGCGGCGCAGGTTCAGACCTATGGCGGCTTCGAGAAGACGCTCGGCGTCCCGACCAGCGGGGGCTATTCGAAGGCCATCGTCGTTGACGAACACTTCGTGCTGCGGGTTCCGGAGAAACTCGATCCCGCCGCCGCCGCGCCGCTGCTGTGCGCTGGCGTCACAACGTATTCGCCGCTGCGGCACTGGAAAGTGGGGCCGGGGCAGAAGGTGGGCGTGGTGGGCCTCGGCGGCCTCGGCCACATGGGGGTGAAACTCGCCGTAGCGATGGGCGCGCATGTGGTGGTGTTCACCACCTCGCCGTCGAAGATCGAGGATGCCAAGAAGCTCGGCGCGCACGAGGTCGTCGTCTCCACGGACCGCGCGCAGATGAAGCCCCACGGCGCGAGCTTCCACTTCATCCTGAACACGGCGTCCGCCGCCCATGACCTCGACCAGTACATGCGCCTGCTGCGCCGCAACGCAACCATGTGCCTCGTCGGCGCCCCGGAGCACCCGCATACGGGGCCGGGGGCGTTCACGCTGCTCGGCGGGCGGCGCAGCCTCGCGGGGTCGCCCATCGGCGGGATCGCAGAGACCCAGGAGATGCTCGACTTCTGTGCGGAACACGGCGTGGCCCCGGAAATCGAGATGATCCCCATGGCGGCCATCAACGAGGCCTACGCACGGATGTTGAAGAACGACGTCCGCTACAGATTTGTGATCGACCTCGCCACCCTCGACTGAGCGCAGGCCACGAGCGTTCCGCCGCGAGGCGCGGCGATTGGGGATAATTACGTCCGAGCTGTGGAAAAAACGGCGCATGCGCGCGCAATTGCAGCGTGGACCCTTGCCAAGCAGGCGCAGGCGTCGCTATAGACCCCGTTTCGTGCGGACCGGTTAACGGATTCCGCTCGAACTCTCGTCCGAGAATGCAGGCGCTCCAGCGGTCGGTCAAGACCGGTCAGCACGGGGCTTAATCCCAGGGACATTGCTCCCGTATGGGGCCGGCAGGAGACAGAGCTGTAGGTTTCACCCCTACCCGCGCGCGGAAGCGGGGGGCGGGGCAGGCGGCCGAGGCGCTGCGCCAAGCAATTGGCGGGACGGGCACGTGCGACGAGGGCGTCGCGCGGAGCCTCCGAAGCGATCGGCGGCGATGCGCGGTGCGGCTCGATCGCCCGTGGTCCGGGCGCCGGATTGGCCGGCGACCGTAAATTGGAGACCGCAATGGATCGTGCTCAAAAAGCGCAAGCGGTGGAGGACCTGAAAGGGATCTTCGCCAAGTCCGGCGTGGTGGTCGTCAGCCACTATGCAGGCCTTACCGTTGCGGACATGACTGCACTGCGCGTGCGCCTTCGTGAGGCGGGCGCCAGTCTGAAAGTGGTGAAGAACCGGCTCGCCAAGATCGCTCTTGACGGCACACCGGGCGCGCAAGGGTCCGGCATGTTCACCGGGCCGGTCGCGATCGCGTACTCAGAAGACCCCACAGCGGCCACGAAGGTGGCTGTCGCCTACGCCAAGGAGAAGGACAAGTTCGTCCTGCTCGGCGGCCTGATGGGCGACGAGGTCCTCAACGAAAACGCGGTGAAGGCTCTGGCGACGCTTCCGTCGCTCGATGAACTGCGCGCCAAGATCGTGGGCCTCCTGCAGGCGCCCGCGACCAAGATCGCCGGCGTCCTCGCGGCGCCGGGCGGCCAGCTCGCACGGGTCATCAACGCCTACGCCACCAAGGACGCGGCCTGATTTCAGGCTGCTGACAGTCATCGTCCCAACGACACGTTGTAAAAACTCAGGGGTGTAACCACATGTCCAAACTCGAAAAAATCGTCGAAGACCTTTCCAGCCTGACCGTTCTCGAAGCGGCCGAGCTTTCCAAGCTGCTCGAAGAGAAGTGGGGCGTCAGCGCCGCGGCTCCGGTTGCAGTGGCGGCGGCTCCGGCGGCCGGCGGCGGCGGCGCTGCGGCGGTGGAAGAAAAGACGGAGTTCAACGTCGTTCTCACGTCGGCCGGCGACAAGAAGATCGAAGTCATCAAGGAAGTGCGCGCAATCACGGGTCTTGGCCTCAAGGAAGCCAAGGACCTGGTCGAAGGTGCCCCGAAGCCGGTCAAGGAAGGCGTCAACAAGGCTGACGCCGAGAAGTTCAAGGCCCAGCTCGAAAAGGCCGGCGCCAAGGTCGATCTGACCTGATCTGAACCAACGATGCGTAGGCCGGGCCGCGTGTGCAGCGCGGCTCGGCCTCATGCGTTTTTATCTCGTGCGCGATGTGTGTGTTCGCGCCGGAGTTCTTCTCGCCCGTGGAACTCCGTTCGGGGCCTAACCCGAAACCCGTCCCTGCCGCGAGGGACATCGATAGCGGGCGAGGCGGCGACCATAGTCGCATTCCGGACGGTTCGGCGGCGCTGAACGGAATGTGGCCAACGGGGAGAGCTCATGGCTCTGTCTTTCACGGGCAAGAAGCGTATTCGCAAATCTTTCGGCAAGATCCCTGAGGCGGGAGCGATGCCGAACTTGATCGAGGTGCAGCGGAGCTCCTACGATCAATTTCTGCAAAAGGACGTCAAGGCGGCGGACCGCCGTGAGGAAGGCATCGAGGCGGTGTTCCGCTCTGTCTTCCCGATCAAGGATTTCTCGGAGCGCGCGCTTCTCGAATATGTGACCTACGAATTCGAACAGCCGAAGTTCGACGTGGAGGAGTGCCAGCAGCGCGACATGACCTACGCGGCGCCGCTGAAGGTGAAGCTGCGCCTCATCGTGTTCGAAGCCGACGAGGAAACGGGCGCGAAGTCGATTAAGGACATCAAAGAACAGGACGTCTATCTCGGCGATATCCCGCTGATGACCGACAAGGGCACGTTCGTCGTGAACGGCACAGAGCGCGTGATCGTCAGCCAGATGCACCGTTCGCCGGGCGTCTTCTTCGATCACGACAAGGGCAAGACGCACTCGTCGGGCAAGTTGCTGTTTGCGGCGCGCGTGATCCCGTACCGTGGCTCGTGGCTCGATTTCGAATTCGACGCCAAGGACATCCTGTTCGTCCGCATCGACCGCAAGCGCAAGCTGCCGGCGACGACGCTGCTTTATGCTCTTGGGATGAGCGGCGAGCAGATCCTGTCGACATTCTACGACAAGGTCACCTACCGCCGCACGTCGAAGGGCTGGACGCTCCGCTACCGCGCCGAGAAGTGGCGTGGCGCAAAGCCCGTGTTCGATCTCGTCGACGCCAAGACCGGCAAGGTCGTGGCCGAAGGCGGCAAGAAGATTTCTGCGCGCGTGGCCAACAAGCTCGCCGAAGACGGCGTGGTCGACATCCTCGTGCCCTCGGAAGACCTCTATGACCGCTTCCTCGCGGAAGACCAGGTCAACGTCGAGACCGGTGAAATCTTCGCCGAAGCCGGCGAAGGCATAACCGAGGCGCTCGTGGCGTCGCTGATCGATGCGGGCATCGACGACATCGATGTTCTCGACATCGACAACGTCACGGTCGGTCCGTACCTGCGCAACACCATGGCGCTCGACAAGAACGAGACGCGCGAGCAGGCGCTGTTCGACATCTACCGCGTCATGCGTCCGGGCGAGCCGCCGACGATCGAAACCGGCGAAACGCTGTTCCGCGGTCTCTTCTCCGATCCCGAGCGCTATGATCTGTCCGCAGTCGGCCGCGTGAAGATGAATATGCGCCTTGGCCTCGATACCGAGGACGAACTGCGCACGCTGCGCGCGGAAGACATCGTCGCCGTGATGCGCACGCTGCTCGGCCTGCGCGAAGGTCGCGGTGAAATCGACGACATCGACAACCTCGGCAACCGCCGAGTGCGTTCGGTCGGCGAACTCATGGAAAACCAGTACCGCGTCGGCCTGCTGCGCATGGAACGCGCCATCAAGGAGCGCATGAGCTCGGTCGATATCGAGACCGTCATGCCGCACGATCTGATCAACGCGAAGCCCGCAGCGGCGGCGGTGCGGGAGTTCTTCGGCTCCTCGCAGCTCTCGCAGTTCATGGACCAAACCAACCCGCTCTCCGAGATCACGCACAAGCGTCGTCTCTCGGCGCTCGGCCCGGGCGGTCTCACCCGTGAACGGGCTGGCTTCGAAGTCCGCGACGTGCACCCCACGCACTACGGCCGCATCTGCCCGATCGAAACACCGGAAGGCCCGAACATCGGTCTGATCAACTCGCTCGCCACGCACGCGCGGGTGAACAAGTACGGCTTCATCGAAAGCCCGTATCGCAAGGTTGTGGACGGCAAGCCGACCGAAGAGATCACGTATCTCTCGGCTATGGAGGAATCGCGCTTCGCGATCGCGCAGGCGAACGCCGAACTCGATTCCAAGGGCGCGCTCGCAGAGGACATGGTCCAGTCGCGGGTAAACTACGAAGCGACCCTGCATCCGCGTGGCGAAGTCGATTACATCGACGTCTCCCCGAAACAGGTCGTGTCGGTGGCGGCGGCCCTCATCCCGTTCCTCGAGAACGATGACGCCAACCGCGCACTCATGGGTTCCAACATGCAACGCCAGGCGGTGCCGCTGCTGCAGGCGGATGCGCCGCTTGTGGGCACGGGCATGGAAGGCATCGTGGCGCGTGACTCGGGTGCGGCGATCGCCGCGCGCCGCATCGGCGTCGTCGAGCAGGTGGACAGCCAGCGGATCGTCATTCGCGCCACGGAAGAGCGCGATACGTCGAAGCCGGGCGTCGATATCTACCGCCTGCTGAAGTTCCAGCGCTCCAACCAGAACACCTGCATCACGCAGCGCCCGATCGTGAAGGTCGGCGACATCGTGGAAGCGGGCGACATCATCGCCGACGGTCCGTCGACGGATCTCGGAGAACTCGCGCTCGGCCGCAACGTGCTCGTCGCGTTCATGCCGTGGAACGGGTACAACTTCGAGGATAGCATCCTCATCTCCGAACGCATCGTGAAGGACGACGTTTTCACCTCGATCCACATCGAGGAATTCGAAGTCGCCGCGCGTGACACCAAGCTCGGCCCGGAAGAAATCACGCGCGACATTCCCAACGTCGGCGAGGAAGCGCTCCGCAACCTCGACGAAGCGGGCATCGTGGCGGTGGGCGCGGAAGTCCTCGCCGGCGACATTCTCGTCGGCAAGGTCACGCCGAAGGGCGAAAGCCCGATGACGCCGGAAGAAAAGCTTCTGCGGGCCATCTTCGGTGAAAAGGCGTCCGACGTGCGCGACACGTCTCTGCGTTTGCCGCCGGGCGTGCAGGGCACCATCGTCGAAGTGCGCGTGTTCAACCGCCACGGGGTCGACAAGGACCAGCGCGCGCTGCAGATCGAGCGTCAGGAAATCGAGCGTCTCGCGAAGGACCGCGACGACGAACTGTCGATCCTTGAACGCAACATCTTCAATCGCCTTAAGGAACTGATGCGCGGCAAGAACGCCGTGTCGGGTCCCAAGGGCTTTAAGAAGGGCCCGGTGACGGACGAGACGTTCCAGGCGATCACCCGTGGTCACTGGTGGCAGATCGGCATCGACGACGACGCGGCCAACGCGGAAATCGAAGGCCTGAAGCAGCAGTATGACGCGGCGAAGAAGCGTCTGGACGACCGCTTCAACGACAAGGTCGACAAGCTCCAGCGCGGCGATGAATTGCCGCCAGGCGTCATGAAGGTCGTCAAGGTGTTCGTCGCGGTGAAGCGCAAGCTGCAGCCTGGCGACAAGATGGCCGGCCGTCACGGCAACAAGGGCGTTATCTCCAAGATCGTGCCGATCGAGGACATGCCGTTCCTGCCTGATGGCACGCACGTGGACGTCGTTCTCAACCCGCTCGGCGTGCCGTCGCGGATGAACGTCGGCCAGATCCTCGAGACGCACCTCGGTTGGGCGTGCGCCAATCTCGGCAAGCAGGTGAAGCAGGCGCTCGACGCCTATCACCGCGACGGCGAGAAGAAGGGGCTCACGAACAAGCTGAAGGAGATCTACGGCGCGGATGCGGACCTGCCCAAGACGATCGAGGAAACCGTCGAACTCGCCGGCAACCTCGAAAAGGGGATCCCGATCGCGACGCCGGTGTTCGACGGCGCCAAGGACGCCGACATTCGCGCCATGCTGAAGCAGGCGGGCATGTCGGAGAATGGCCAGGTGATCCTGCACGACGGTCTGACCGGCGAGCAGTTCACCCGTCCGGTCACCGTCGGCTACATCTATATGCTTAAGCTGCACCACCTGGTGGACGACAAGATCCACGCGCGGTCCATCGGCCCCTACTCGCTCGTCACCCAGCAGCCGCTGGGCGGCAAGGCGCAGTTCGGCGGCCAGCGCTTCGGCGAAATGGAGGTGTGGGCCCTCGAGGCCTACGGCGCCGCCTATACGCTGCAGGAAATGCTGACCGTGAAGTCCGACGACGTGGCGGGGCGTACGAAGGTCTACGAGGCCATCGTTCGCGGCGACGACACGTTCGAAGCGGGGATCCCGGAAAGCTTCAACGTGCTCGTGAAGGAAATGCGTTCGCTCGGTCTCAACGTGGAACTTGCCGACGGCAGGATCGCGAAGGCGGCCGAATAGGGACGCAGCGCGGGCGACCTCGCCCGCGCATTCGCCTCAATCAAACGCGGGCGAGGTCGCCCGCGCTCCGAAGTGACATGGGAGACCATCCCGCATGAACATGATGAACCAGGATATCGCCAACGTCTTCGGCAACCAGCCCGTGGCGCCGACGTTCGACCAGATCAAGATCGCGATCGCTTCGCCTGAACAGATCCGCTCGTGGTCGTTCGGCGAAGTGAAGAAGCCCGAAACGATCAACTATCGCACGTTCAAGCCGGAGCGGGACGGCCTCTTCTGCGCGCGCATCTTCGGGCCGATCAAGGACTACGAGTGCCTTTGCGGCAAGTACAAGCGCATGAAGTTCAAGGGCGTCGTCTGCGAAAAGTGCGGCGTCGAAGTCACGCTGCAGCGTGTCCGTCGCGAGCGCATGGCGCACATCGAACTGGCCGCGCCCGTCGCGCACATCTGGTTCCTCAAGTCGCTGCCGAGCCGCATCGGCCTCATGCTCGACATGCCGCTCAAGGACATCGAGCGGGTGCTCTACTTCGAGCAGTACATCGTGCTCGAGCCGGGCCTCACGCCGCTCAAGGCCAAGGAACTGCTGACCGAGGAAGCCTACCAGAAGGCGCAGGACGAGTACGGCGAAGACAGCTTCACCGCGCTCATCGGCGCCGAAGCGATCCGTGAACTGCTGATGCAGCTCGACCTCGAACGCGAGGCCGAAGACCTGCGCCGCGGCATCGCCGAAGCCACCACGGAACTGAAGCCGAAAAAGCTCGCCAAGCGCCTGAAGCTCGTCGAGGCGTTCGTAAAGTCAGGTAACCGTCCTGAGTGGATGATCCTTACGGTCGTGCCGGTGATTCCGCCGGAACTGCGTCCGCTCGTGCCGCTCGACGGCGGCCGGTTTGCGACGTCGGATCTCAACGATCTCTATCGCCGGGTCATCAACCGCAACAACCGCTTGAAGCGCCTCATGGAGCTCCGCGCGCCGGACATCATCATCCGCAACGAAAAGCGGATGCTGCAGGAATCGGTGGACGCGCTGTTCGACAACGGCCGTCGCGGCCGCGTCATCACCGGCGCCAACAAGCGTCCGCTGAAGTCGCTGGCCGACATGCTGAAGGGCAAGCAGGGCCGTTTCCGCCAGAACCTGCTCGGCAAGCGCGTCGACTACTCCGGCCGTTCGGTGATCGTCGTCGGTCCCGATCTCAAGCTGCACCAGTGCGGCCTGCCGAAGAAGATGGCGCTTGAGCTGTTCAAGCCGTTCATCTACTCGAAGCTCGACGCCAAGGGTCTCTCCGGCACCGTCAAGCAATCGCGACGCATGGTCGAAAAGGAGCGCCCCGAAGTTTGGGACGTTCTGGAAGAGGTCATCCGCGAGCACCCGATCCTGTTGAACCGCGCGCCCACGCTTCACCGCCTCGGCATCCAGGCGTTCGAACCGAAGCTCATCGAGGGCAAGGCGATCCAGCTACACCCGCTCGTCTGCGCGGCGTTCAACGCCGACTTCGACGGCGACCAGATGGCCGTGCACGTGCCCTTGTCGCTTGAAGCGCAGCTGGAAGCGCGCGTGCTGATGATGTCGACCAACAACATCCTCAGCCCCGCGAACGGCAAGGCGATCATCGTGCCGTCCCAGGATATCGTGCTGGGTCTCTACTACCTCTCCGTCGTCAAGGAAGACGGCGTGGAAGTGGACAAGAAGACGGGCCAGAAGAAGTTCCGCATGTTCTCGGACATGGGCGAGATCGAGCACGCGCTCCAGGCGGGCATCGTCACGCTGCACACGCCGATCCTCGCGCGGTACGAGACGGTCGACGAGAACAACAAGCAGAAGTGGATCACGATCGAGACGACTCCCGGTCGCATGAAGATAGCTGAATTCCTGCCGCGCCATCCGAAGGTGTCGCCGACGCTGATCCAGGCGCTGATGACCAAGAAGGAAGTCGGCAACCTGATCGACGCCGTCTATCGCCACTGCGGCCAGAAGGCGACCGTGATCTTTGCAGACAAGATCATGGCGCTCGGCTTCCGCGAGGCGTGCCGCGCGGGCATCTCCTTCGGCATGGGCGACATGATCGTCCCCAAGGCCAAGGAAGCGCTCGTCGAGGATACGCGCACGCGCGTGACGGAGTACGAGCAGCAGTACGCCGATGGTCTCATCACCAAGGGCGAAAAGTACAACAAGGTCGTCGATGCGTGGTCGAAGTGCACCGACAAGGTCGCCGACGCCATGATGGAGGAAGCAGCCAAGCCTGCGAAGGTGACCGACGCCCGCACCAACGAGCTCAACTCAATCTACATGATGGCGCACTCGGGCGCACGCGGGTCGAAGAACCAGATGAAGCAGCTCGCCGGCATGCGCGGCCTGATGGCCAAGCCGTCGGGTGAGATCATCGAGACGCCGATCATCTCGAACTTCAAAGAGGGCCTGTCGGTTCTCGAATACTTCAACTCCACCCACGGCGCCCGCAAGGGCCTCGCGGACACGGCGCTGAAGACCGCGAACTCGGGCTATCTCACGCGTCGTCTTGTGGACGTCGCCCAGGATTGCATCATCACCGAGGAAGATTGCGGCACCCAGCTGGGCCTCGACATTTCCGCCGTCATCGACGGGTCGGATGTCGTGGTATCACTCGGCACGCGCGTTCTTGGCCGCACCTGTGCGACCGATATCGTCGAGCCCGGCACGGGCGCGCTCGTGGCGCCGGCCAACACCTTCCTTGACGAAGACCTGGTCGCCGCGATCGAGAAGTCTGCGGTGCAGACGGTCAAGGTTCGAACGGTTCTGACCTGCGAAACCCGCACGGGTGTCTGTGGCGCATGCTACGGGCGCGATCTTGCGCGCGGCACGCGTGTGAACATCGGCGAAGCGGTCGGTGTGATCGCGGCGCAGTCCATCGGCGAGCCGGGCACACAACTCACCATGCGCACGTTCCACATCGGCGGCGCGGCGCAGGTCGCCGAGCAGTCGGGCGCGGAGTCGGCGCACAACGGCACCATCAAGCTCGTCAATCGCGGCACGCTGAAGAACGGCCAAGGCGATCTGATCGTCATGACCCGCCAGATGCAGGCGCTCGTGATCGACGCCGACGGCAAGGAGCGCCAGTCGTTCAAGCTGCCTTTCGGCGCGAAGCTTAAAATCGACGATGGCAAGCCGGTGAGCCGCGGCGATCGCGTTGCGGAATGGGATCCCTACTCCACTCCGATCCTCACGGAAGTGGGCGGCACGGTGCGCTTTGAAGATGTGATCGATGGCATTTCCTCGCGCGACGAGTTCGACGAAGAGACCGGCATCTCATCCAAGCACGTCATCGACTGGCGCTCGACGGCCAAGGCCGCCGAACTCAGACCGGCGATCGTGATTGTTGACGACAAAGGCAATCCGGCGAAGCTCTCCAACAAGGCGGAGGCCCGCTACCTCCTGCCGGTCGGCGCGATCCTCTCGATTGCGGACGGCGATACCGTGAAGCCCGCACAGGACCTTGCGCGGATCACCACCGGGGGCGCCAAGACGCGCGACATTACCGGCGGTCTGCCGCGGGTGGCGGAGCTGTTCGAAGCGCGGCGTCCGAAAGATCACGCGATCATCGCGGAGATCGACGGGCGCGTTGAATTCGGCAAGGACTACAAGAACAAGCGCCGTCTCAAGGTCGTGCCCGAAGACGAAAGCCTCGAGCCGGCCGAGTACATGATCCCGAAGGGCAAGCACATCGCCGTGCAGGAAGGCGAAATCGTCCGCAAAGGCGACTACCTGCTCGATGGCAATCCGGCCCCGCAAGACATCCTCGCGATCATGGGCGTGGAAGCGCTCGCAAACTACCTGGTTGAGGAAATCCAGAAGGTCTATCGTCTGCAAGGCGTGCCGATCAACGACAAGCACATCGAGGTGATCGTTCGCCAGATGCTGCAGAAGGTCGAAGTGATGGATGCCGGCGACACCGAGTATCTGAAGGGCGAGGCCGTCGACAGCCTCGATCTGGAAGACGAGAACAAGCGCGTTCTCGAACTCGGTCTGAAGCCCGCGACCTCGCAGCCCATGCTGCTCGGCATCACCAAGGCATCGCTGCAGACGCGCTCGTTCATCTCGGCGGCGTCGTTCCAGGAAACCACGCGCGTGCTCACGGAGGCGGCCACCTATGCGAAGACCGACACGCTCGAGGGTCTGAAGGAAAACGTCATCGTCGGGCGTCTCATCCCGGCGGGCACGGGCGGTCAGCTGCGGCGCTACCAGGCGGTGGCGGCCGAGCGCGACCAGAAGCTCCTCGACAGCGGCGAAGGCATCCTGCGTCGCCAGATTGAAGAGCGCCCGCGCGAAGCGGCGGAGTAGGCGGGTTCAGAACCGTCGAAAAAAATCGGCCCCGGTCTCCCGCGAGACCGGGGCCTTTTTCGTTGATCGGCAAACTGTCGACGTCAGTCGAAGATGTCGAAGATGTCGAAGCGGCGTTTGCGGTGATGGCCGTAGCCGTACTCGCCACGCTCGCCATATTCGCCGCGCTCGCCATACTCCCCGCGTTCGCCATAGCCGTGGCGCGGCGGGTAAGGTTGCTGCGGCGGATACCCCTGCTGCTGCGGCTGCGCCATTGGCGCCGGCGGACCCTGCGGAGCGGCGGCCATGCGCTGGTCGTCAGCGTCCGCAGCGCGGATCACGCCCAGCAGTTTCTCGAGTTCGCCGCGATCAAGCCACACGCCGCGACACTGTGAGCAAATGTCGATCTCGACACCTTCGCGCTTCACGGGCTGCATCGGAGCGTTGTCATTGGGGCAGGTGAGAAGCGGCATGCGGCGGGGGCTCCGGGTGATCTGACACGACGCATATGGGGATGCGCATGAGACGAAAAGATGGGCTGACGCAAAGGTGTTCAACCCGCTTCGCCAAGGTTGCATCGGCGGGGGCGCGGCGCTAAACGGTCGCCTCCCCGCGTTGCAGCAGTCCGCTGCTTCGGCGCGTGCTGGGGTGTCGCCAAGTGGTAAGGCAGCGGTTTTTGGTACCGCCATTCCTAGGTTCGAATCCTAGCACCCCAGCCAACCTACCCCGCTCGCGCGCGCTTCGCTTGGCTTACGCCGGTGACCATGACGAGCCCATGTTGCGCCCTGCGAAGCGGCATCAGAAGAGGGCTGCATTTAAGTCATTCTGATCGTCAGCGCGGCTGGAGACGCGCGCGGTTGGACAGGTTTCACACGTCGTCTGAAAGCGCGGCTGAAATCCCATCACGAGGGCTCGAAACACGCGGGTAGATGCAGAACGCGGCGGCTCGCGGCCTGTTTTTTTGCGTTCGACGATGAAGGCAAATCGCGTGGGTTTGAGCGCCAGAGCATCATCCGACCAAACTCGATCGCTGCGGCGATCGAATGGTCGGATAAAGATGCTCTACAGGGTAAGCGGTGCGGAGACCCCGCTGGTTTCTGATATTCCCGTTCTCGCCGCTTGTAGCGATGATGCTGGCTCTGGAGAGCGGGGGCTTATCGATTGCAACAAAAGCTG
>Ga0247843_1004363_pt1 | contig 21291 bp, 14 predicted proteins | sample LaCruzMarch2017__FD_192420 | JGI IMG/M metagenome (GOLD analysis project Ga0247843, IMG submission 192420) | Freshwater microbial communities from meromictic Lake La Cruz, Castile-La Mancha, Spain - LaCruzMarch2017_8m | ecosystem: Environmental > Aquatic > Freshwater > Lake | place: Spain...
AGAGCAGGGCATCGCGGCCCTGCCTGCCCAAAACATGCAGATGATGGCCGACGGCGGTATTGCTGGATACGAAGGCTACGACGAGGGCGGTATGACCTATGGCCAAGAGCCAGTCGCAATGATGGCTGAGGGTGGCGTTGCACGGTTTAACGGCTCGCAGTCGCAGTTCGTGCAGGACATTATGGGTTTACCCCAGCGGTATACAGAGTATCAGCAGCGTATTCGGGAAGAAGATGCTCGCAAAGCGGAAAGTGACCGCCGTATGGCACAACGTCGGCAAGAAATGCTGGACGCTCGCCAGAAAACAAGTTTTGCCAACTACCTGTTTGGCTCGCCCGAGCGCGAAGCCGAAGGTCAAGCGGAGCTGTCGCAACTGACGGGCCCGACCGCCGCGCAACAACAAGCGGAAAACATTCGCCAGCAAGACATGGCGCAATTTGACGCAGCGTCTAACTTGTACATGACAGAGCGTGCTGCAAAACAAACTGCTGCCAAGCCTGTGCCTGCGGTAGACAACAAAGTAGCCAATAAAAAGCCCTTTGCCGCGCCACGTCCCGGTGCTGGGGTTGGCCCTGCTGCCGCTACTCTTCCACCCACCGCTGTGCCTGAGCAAACTGCCGCCCAGCGCTATGCTGCCATGCAGAAAGAAATGGGTATGGGGCCAGAGGCAGGTGCCGATCTGGCTTGGCAACGTAGCCAGATGGCTGACAGAATGCGTGCTCAGTCCAAAGGTGAGTTGGAAGATTTTGAAAAAGATGCTGCTGCACGCGGCAAGTACGGCGAAGCCAAGGAAGCGCGGCTGGCCAAGCGCGAAGATGAGCTGGGCAAGCGTAAAGACGAGAACACAGGCTTGGCGTTGTTGGAGGCCGGTCTAGCTATCATGTCCACACCCGGCAAACTGGCCGAAGCGGTGGGCAAAGGCGCACAAGTAGGGTTGAAAACTTACGGCGCGGGGCTTGAGAAACTGCGTGCTGCGCAGGAGAAGATGGACGATGCCCGCGATCAGATCGAGGAGTTCCGTCGCAACGAGGCCAACATGACGGCCAAAGAGCGCCGCCAGTTCAAGAGCCAGATCAATCGCACAGAAACCGAAATCGAGAAGATGGGTGTGGACGCTGCGGAAAAGATGTATGGCTACAAGCGCGAAGACGCCAAGTCCGTGTTTGCAGCAGACACACAAACGCGTCTCACTGGCATGGAAATTGGCAGCAGAGAAAAAATTGCAGCCGACCAAGAGCGCAACGCAAACGCCCGTTCAGCCGCGCAGATTGCAGCAACGCTCAACACGCCCGATCGCCTTGTGTTTAACCAACTGCTTAAGGACAGCGGCAACGATGCGGTCAAGGCGGCTGAATCGTTGCAGAAACTGAAGACCGAGAAGTTTAATGTCTACGACGCATACAGCAAGTACTTGCAGGCGTTTGCGGGCAAAGATACGTTGAAAGGTCCTGACGACTTTGAGGTGTTTGCAAAACGCTTTATTCCAACGGTCACGCCAAGCAAAAACACCACTATACGCACGCAACCGGGCGGGTAATAATAGGGGACGGCGTAAAAACATCCGGGCACACGCCCCCCGGTCACAATTTGCGAGAACGATATGGCCAAATACATCGAGCTTCCTGACGGCAGCGCCCTTGAACTGAAAAAGGGGCAGACGCCCGTAGAAGGAATGATGGCCGCTCGCCAGTTGTTTCCCGAGCTATTTAAGTCTGCGGAAGAAGGCCCTAAGCAAGACACCACAGGTTCTAAAGCCGCGATGTCTGCTAGTGCTACCCGCTTAGGCGGGGAGTTTGAACTGCTCAAAGGTAAGCTCGGCGTCAAGAGCGAAGCCGAAGCGCAGAAGGAGTACGAAGCCGCACAGAAACGTGCACAGGCACGCTTCACCCCCACACAAGATAGCTGGACCGAGTCCCCTTTCCAAAAATTCAAAGAGACCCTTGGCGGGTCTATTCCCTACATGGCGGCTCCAGCCGCCGCAGGTCTTGCGGCTTTGGCCGCCCCTGTGTCCGCCCCGGTTGCTGCTGGCTTGGGTTTGCTTGGCGCAGGCGCTGTCTCCACTGGCCAGTTCACGGGCTCCAACCTTGCCGCGCAGATGGATACGGGTAAGTCGTTGGCAGAGACCAGCGGAGCTGCGGCTTTTGGCGCAGCCATTCCCCAAGCCCTGCTTAATACCGCCGCCATGGCGCTGATCCCCGGTGTGGGCAAGCTGTTCGGCTCTGTGGGCTCCAAGCTGACAACCGAGCAAGCCAAGGCAATTGCCAGCCAGACGCTGGGCAAAGCGGCCATGGACTACACCGCCAAGACAGGCATGGCCATGGGCCGTGAAGGTTTCACAGAAACCGTGCAGCAGGTTCTGGAACGCCTGCAAGCAGGCACAAATCTCACAGACGAAGATGCCCGCAAAGAGTACATCGAGAGCTTCATTGGCGGAGCCGTTTTGGGTGGCGCTATTGCCCCAGTCGGCCGTGCGTTTGAGCGTGGCGGTGCCAAGACCCAAGCAGCCAGAGCCGAGCGCGATGAGCGCAACGTAGCGGCAAAGGAAGCCGCAGAGCAAGCACGCGTGGTTGCTGAGCAAGAAGCTGCTGAAAAACAAACGCCCGAGTACGCCCTGACGGTGGCCAAGAATCTGCAAGCACTGGAAGAAGAGAAGGTTGCCCTGCGTCAACAGATTCGCAAGATCACCAAAGACTCTACAACCGAGGCGGAGGACAAGGCGTTCAACAAGGACCTCAACGAGCAGCTCCGGGCCAACCGCCGCGCCGCAGATGAGCTGGCCCCTGAAGTCAACCGCCTGAAGAAGTCAGGGCTGTACCAGCAAGCGCTGGAGCAAGAGCGTGTGGCAGGGTTGACTCCCGAAGAGTACATGCTGGAGCAAACAAAGACGGTCAGCAACAAACCCGCAAAAGTTGTGGAGCCTGACCTTGAGGGCTACTACGATCCGCAAATTATTGTGCCCGGCGAAGAGCGCCGCAAAGCAGAAGAAGCTGAGCGTGCCCGCGTAGCGGCCATTCCGCTGTCTTACGCCGCTGAGCGTATGGAGTTGGCCCGTACGCAGACATACGACCCGACAGGGGATGATTACGTCGAGTACTTGCTGCAGGACCCCTACAAAGCTAATCTGCTTGTTGAGACACGCACACCTCTGCCCGGTTTGTCGTCCAGTGAGAGCACCCTTATCCGCAACGCCGTGGCCAAGCGCCTCAAGGCCATGGGCAAGGAAGAGCTGGCCGCACGTCAGGCAGAACTCCAAGGCCAGAAGATTGGGGGCGCTCCTGCAAACCCTATGGCTGCTTTCATGGAGCAGTCCAATACGCTGGACACCGACCGCCGTCAGGGCGTGACCGACTCAGACATTGCGTTCACAGAGCGCCAAGCCGCCATGCCCCGCGAAGCCATCCAGCAGGGCGACCTGTTTGGTGAGCAGCGTGTTGGGCAGGCTGCAGGTGTCACAGACCGACGGGATATTGGGCAGACGTTGGCAGATTTGCAGCGCCAGCTTGAGATCGCGTATGCGCAACGAAACGTGCGCGGCGGTGCACAGTACCGCGAAACCATTCGCAGTCTGACAGAGCAGATTCGTGACCTGCAAGACCGCGCATCGCCGTCCACTATTGGGGAGCTTGGCCAAGAAACAGCAGGCATCCAAAGTCAGCTTGGCCAGTTTCCCGCATCTCTGGAAGCAAAGCGTGAGGCAGAAGCCGCACGGCAAGCCGCGCTCACAAAGGTGGCCAACAAAGAAGAAGGCGCACAAGAGGCTGTGGCGTCCAGCATAGTTAACGAGATACGTTCTGCCCGCCCTGACCTACGTCCCGAAACACTGACTGAGATTGAACAGGACGTACGAAACGAGCTCGGCACCCTTGCACGATACGGGGCAATCCCCGAAGTGCTGACGTACACCAACGCTCGGCTTGACGCCATCAGCCAGAAGTGGCGCGGCGGCACAGAGCGCGGTGAGACCGCTACAAAAGTTGCCACGCCCAAAACGACCAGTGCCGACATGCTGCGCGAGCAGATGGACCGGGCGTTTGCGCAGAATGACTTGAGCACCAAAAAAGAACGCCGCGAGCGGTACGACCCGCAAGACATGGCGGTGCTCAACCAAATTGCAGACAACTTCAACGTGTTTGCGGCCAACCCAGATCGCTTGAACATGGCAGGCGAATGGCTCAACCGCTTGACCACAACGGGCCGTTCCAGCCCTGCGATGACCCGCGACTTGCAAAACGAGCTGGCGCGACTGGAAGAAGGTAAGCTGCAAGAGAGCGGGCAGCAAGAGCTGCCCGGGCGGTTTATGCCAAAAGCCGTGGCCCCACAGTCCGAGACGCGTGTCGTCAAGGGCAAGGCGCAGTTTGTTTCTCCAGAAGATGTAGGTCCCCTGCAAGGCTCTCCCGCCGAGCGCTATGCCCCCGCCAAGAAGTCAACTGCCTTTGCAACCGCTGCTGAGTTCCAAAAATACTTGGCCAGCGATGCGCTCAAGATCATGCGCCAAGCCATGGGCATTGGCAAAGACACAGCCAGCCGCACACACGCCCGCATTCAACTGTTTCGCAAAAAAGTCGAGAACATCACCAAGCAGTTGACTGCGTTTGAAGAACGCAAAAAAGCCCTGCAGACTAAGCGCGGCGCTGACGCCAACATTGCCAAAGACTTGCTTGCTACCGCTGAAGCCAACCTGAAGAAAATTTACGAACGCCTTGATGCGGAGTTGGCAGAACTTCAAGCTGACTATCTGCAATCGCGTCAGCAGTTTGACTTCACTGTACAAACCGTGGAAGACATCGGTCAAAAAATTGCCGACAACCTTGCTGCGTTTCAAAGCGTGGACACAGCCGCTGTTGAGGCTGCTCAAAAGACAGCCGAAGCCAAGACGGCATATGCAACGGCGATTGAGCAGCCTGTAAGCAAGCGCACGTTCTCGGCTCTGCGTAAAGCACGCCGCGAAATTATCACCGCCATCGAGCAGCAGATCACCACAAGCCGTAAGGCAGGAGCGGATGAAACACTGTTGGCGTTTTTAAACGCTGACCTAAACCTTCAGTTGCAGTTACTGGCTGAAGAAAAAACACTGGACCAAGACGCACAGGCTTTGTTTGACGCAGGCATGGCGTTGGAATACGCATCTGCCGCACAAAAGCGCAGTCGCAAGAACCAGAAAGAACTCAAGCAGGCACAGCAAGAGCTGGCCGCTGCCCTTGAGCTGAAAGGTTCTGTGGCCACTGAAATGGCAAGCACAGACGCACAGATTGCTGCCGTAGAACGCGACATTGCTGCTGCCGAAAAACAACTGGCCCAAGCTGGCCAAGCCCTGCAGCCCAAACAGCCCAAACAAGAAGGCGCGTTTGCTACGGCGCTTGAGGCCATCAAGATTGAGCCGCTGTCCAAAGCTGAGCGCGATGCCAAGACCGCAGAAGACAAGAAAAAACTGGAAGAGTTTCAGGCAAGCACGGCTGCGCTTGCGGCTCTGCCCGGCGAGCGTATTGACTTCAGTCAGCGCCAGCAGATGCTGGAGCTGCTGCGTGTGTCGGACAAAGACTCTGACCGTATTGATGCCAGCATCAAAGAAATTGAAGCAGGCATCGAGGAGATGCAAATTCAGGTCGCTGTTGCTGAAGAACAATTGGTAGATGAAAAGGCTTCAGACCGCGTTGCCGCACTGAACAAGAAAATAAAAGACGGCAACGAGCGCGTTGCTGCGCTGCAAAAATCGTTGGGCAATTACGAAAAAGCCAAGGCGCGTAAGCTGGTGCAAGAGAACCGCGCCCGTGTACTGCTGTCCGGCGATCCCGAAGTTACACAAGACCTTGACAAGCGAATTGACAAGCTGGTTGCAAACATCAAGAACCAAGAAGAGCTGGAGAAACAAACGGTCAGCCCAAAGACAGGCAAGCCCATTCCGGAAGAGACCAAAAAAGATCGCGCCAAAACACTGGCTCGGTACAAGCGTGAACTGCAAGTCCTGACGGGCGTGCGCTCAAACCGACTGGGCATCAAGCGTATTGATGTCACCACAGGCGCAGCCACAAAAGACCTCCGCACAGACAAGAAGACCGGCCAGACTACAGTCAAAGGCAAGAAGGCGACGCGTGAACAGCAAGAGCAAATGGATGCTGAAGTTGAGCGTGTACAAGCGTACGGCACGGCAAAGGACCGCCTAGATGCTATGAAAGGCCAGCTTGCAGCCATGCAGGCGGCAAAGGAGCCACGCGGTAAAGCCAAGAAAGAAGAACGTGCGGAGAAAATCCGTGACTTGCAAGAGAAGGTCAACAAGCAGCAAGCCGAAGTCGATCGCTTGGCTCCCAAAACCGTGGGCGCTGTGTCGCAGGCTACCCGTGTGCAGTCTTCTGCACCCGGCAAGTTACGCGCAGGCACTGCCGAATCCAAGGCTGACGCTGGTGTAACCAAGCAGCCGATCGTTGAGAAGCGTACTGTTGCGCAGCCAAAAGTTAGCGAAGCTGTTGCTGATGCCAACGCGTTTGCTGAACGTCTGACTGCGGCCAAAACAGAAGCGCAGCGCACCAAGCTGATGTTGGATCAGGACGAAACAACACGCTTTCAACTGGAAGACATTCTGCTCGACCGGGTTCAAGACTTGAAGAACCGCGTGCTCAATCTGGAAGAAGAGCGCCGCACTCTGACCGGTGCTAAAGGCATGACTGCCGTTACGCGTCTTAACGCTGTCAACCGCGAGCTGACGGGTGAGAAACAAGAAGCAGGCGACATTGAGACCAACGGGCTTTACTACTACCTGAGAGTTGCCGAAAAGGATTTGGCCGACTTTGAAGCGTCGCTTGCAAAAGCAGAAGCAGCGGAGATGGCAAAAGCCGAAGCCAAGGAAGACGCTGAGCGTGCCGAATATGGCGCGTTCATCACAGAGCTGGGTGAAGTTAAAGGCGGCACAAGCGTCAGCGGGTTCGACATGGGTGTGCTTGACGACAACTTCAACGATTACGAGTTCTCTCGCGGAGCCCCTGCCGATGGTGGGCAAACTGTTGCATCGCTTGAAAAAGCGCTGGACAAAGTTGTGGGTGATCCCGGTGTTGCAGGCAAGCGCATCAAGATTTTTCAGTCTGTCAGCGACTTGTTCAACGACCCGGCATACAAGTACGACTACGACGGGGCTGACATCCCTGCTGACGCTAAAGCGTTTGTGAATCCAAAGAACGGGCAAGCGTTTATGTTTGCCGACAACATCGGCAAAGGCGAAGCGTTGGGCGTCTTGCTGCACGAGATTGGCGTTCACGTTGGTTTCCGCAACCTGTTTAACAAAGCGCAGTACGGGCGCTTGGTAGCTGCCGTAAAAGGCTGGGCAAACCGCAACGACAACTCCTTGGAATCACGTGTTGCCAAACGAGCAGTTGCACGTGTAGAAGCCGCCGAGACCACGGCTGAGCAGTACGATGACGAATTGCTGGCGTACACCGTTGAAGAAGCAATCAAAGCAGGGGTCAACCCCGATGCGCTGCAAGGCGGCAGTCCCATCCGTAACTGGCTGAAGTCTGTGATGGACGTGTTGCGAAACGCCCTGTCGAAATATGGCATCAACACAAAAACACTGACAACTGGTGACCTTGTCAACATGGCATACGGCGCAGCCCAGTTGGAGTTGCGTGGCACATGGCACGGCACAGACGCGGCTTTCACAGCGTTCGACACCAAGTACGCAGGTGCGGGTGAAGGAGCGTTTGATCTCCGCTTTGAAGCTGAGAAGTCGCTGGGCGTAGGGCCGTATACCACGCCTAACAAAGAGTACGCAGAGTACTACCAGCACGCGGTGCCTTTTGGTAAAGCGGCCAACGAGTCTGGATACGGTACGCAAGACTATCAAGACTATCGTGCTTTGGATAATATGTTCCTGCGCACGCCCAATGACATCCTCTCCACGGCTTTTGTGCAGGGCAAATTTGAGTCGCGTCTGGTAACAGCGTATTTGGAAGGTGTAAGTGCAGGCCAGTCGCTTGACCCCACTAAAAACAAAAACGCACAGGAGATGCTGAAGCGTTTGCAGACTGGGGCACGCACGCCAAAAGAACAAAAAGCGGCTGGCACTTTGTCGTTGCAAAAGATCAAGGCGCTCAAAGCGTACCCGTCAAAAGGCAACCTCTATCGCACGCTGGACGACATTCCTCGCAACCGCGTTTACTCGGTAAATTCAGACTTCAAGGTTGGCGAGCGTCCTGCACTGGACGCGTTGCTCCAAAAATACGGCGTCGTCTGGGCAAAACGCGCAGCCAAAGAAGCCGGAGTGTACCCAGCTAACTCGTTGTTCTTTGCTATCCGGGAAAAGATCGGCATCAAGAAAACCACGGAGTTGTTGAAAGCCTCCGGGATTGATGCCATCGAGCAAAACAACGAGCGCGGAAAATTTGTTGAGCGGGCATACATCGACCAAGCGCCTGAAATTTTAGGCATCAACTTGAAGCCTGTCGGCCCTGCTACAGGCAAGGGACGCCCCGGCACCGGCACGCTGCTGTTCTCTCGCGGCGCACCAGCCGACGCACTGGAAGCGCTGTCAAAGAAGATCATTGCCCAACCCAAGACGCTCAAGGAAAAGCTGGGCAATAACCTTGCTCTGCAAGCTGAGATGCAGGCGGTTGATATGCGGGCGGGGCTGCGCGACACGCTCAAGTTTGGTGATGACACGCTGTTCAAACAAGCCATGTACCACGTGCGCAAGGCTGAGCAGAAGATGGCGCAGATGTTCACCGTGATGAACAGCGGCCCGCTGGTGGCGTACAAGGATTCAAAAGGGCTTGTCGGCTACCGCAGCTCCAACCAGAACAGCGCTCGGGAAGTGTTCGACGCCATAGCGGACATCCCTGCAGACAACCCGCAACTGAAGACCGACCTTGCTCAGACGTATCTGGTTGCAGTTCGAGCTAACAACAAAGGCTTGCCCAAGTTGGACTTGGGCGCGATGGAGCTGAAGCAAGCGGACTTGGACGCTGCCTTGGCTGCAGCCGACGCAAACCCTGCTTTGAAATCTGCGCTTGAAAACGTGCGCCGCAAGTACAGCGCGTACAACAAAGGCATGATCGAGTTCCTTGCCAGCACCGGGCGTATCTCCAAGAAGATGGCAGCGGATTTGCTCAAGGAAGGCGACTACGTTCCTTTCTATCGCGTGGACAAAAACGGCAAAGCCGATCTGGTCTTCAACAACAACGTCACATTCAACGTGGGCGACATCCGCCGTCAGCCATACCTTGCAGAACTCAAAGGTGGCGACACAAAGTTGTTGCCACTGAACGAAGCGCTCCAGCGCAACACGCTGCTGCTGACGGACATGGCGCTGACCAATAACGCCGCCAAGAGCGTGGCGTACGGCTTGCAGGCACTGGGTGTGGGCAAAGGCCCCATCAATCCCCTAACAGGCAAGCCGACAAACCTGATGGCCATCAAGCCCGGTTTTGGTCCTGACGATGCCAAAGTCATTCGCTTCTACCAAGAGCCAGACCCAAGCAAACCAGACGACGACGGCAAGCGCCACATTGTGGTGAACACCGAGGGCACCCTTGCCGAGGGCATCCCGGCCGAGTTGGTTGTTAAGAGTCTGGAAGGCGCGAGCCTTGCGCTCCCCGGGTTCTTCAAGCTGGGTGGCGCAGCAGCCGACCTGTTGCGTGCTGGTGTGACCCGCACACCCCTGTACATTGCCCGCAAGCTGCTCCGCGAACCTATGGCGGCTTCGTTTACCGGCGGTCTGGAGTCCAACACTTTCTCGTCTATTTTTAAAGCAGGCGCTGAGTTCTTGCGCATGAGCACCGGCAGCAGTGATGCGCAGGCCAAGCTGATTGAAAAGGGTTTGATCCAGTCCAACATCTTCGCAGGCGACATGTCTGACATGAAGAAGATGGCGCTCCAACTTGCCAGCGGCAAGGATCAGAGCGTGTGGGAAAAAGTGTTTGCTGCGGCTGACCGCTACGCCATGCGTGCCGATGCTGCCACACTGGCGCTGGTGCTCAAGAACGCTGAAACCAACGGGTTGTCCGAAGTTGAAGCTGACATGGCCACGATGGAGTCGATGAACTTCTACAAGCGCGGTCTGTCGCCTACACTGCAGTACGCCAGCCGCTTGATCCCGTTCTTCAACGCCCAGATTCAGGGTCTGAACGTGCTGGTTAAGGCTGCACGCGGCAACATGCCGTTTGAAGAACAGCAAGAGATCAAGCGCAAGTTCTTCAACAACGCGCTGCTGTTGACTGCCACCGGTCTGGTGTACGCCATGGCCATGGAAGACGACGAGACTTTCCGCAACGCACGCCCACGGGACAAGTACTCCAACTTCTTCATGCCGATTCCCGGCGTGGAGGAGCCATTGAAGTTACCAATTCCGTTTGAAGCAGGTTACTTTTTCTCGCTGGCTGTGGCGGCTGTGGACAGTATGCGTGCCGAGACCGACGGCAAAGCGCAGTGGCGGGCCATCCGAGACCTGTTCTTGGGCTCCATCCCCGGCTACTCGTCAATGGGCATACCGCAGCTTGCTAAGCCTGCGTTTGAGGTGTGGAGCAACAAGAACTTCTTGACTGGCGGCGCTGTGGAGTCTGCGCGTTTCCAAGGTCTTGATCCTGAAGCGCGATACCTTGCTACCACCACAGAGCTGGCCAAGCAGATGAGCAAGGCTGTGCCCATCCTGTCGCCTATCCAGATCGAGCACCTTGTGCGCGGCTACTTGGGCGTGCTGCCTCTGGCCGCTGCTGCCGGAGCCAACAGCTTGTTTGAACGCGAAGGCAAGGGCGCAGCGCCCGCAAGTCGGGCGTCTGACATGCCGCTGATTGGCACAGCCTTCCAGAAGAAATACGGCGGCGCAGATGCCGACGTGGTGTTCCGCGAAGCCAAAGAAATCGAGCAATCTCGCAACACCTTTAACGACATACTCAAGAGCGGCCGCAGAGAAGAAGCGCTGGAGTACCGCGACAGTCACCGTGTCGAGCTGGCCATGGCCACGGCCGCAGGGCAGTACCGCCAAGTGATCGGCCGCATCAACGCAGACGTTCGCCGCACCCAAGAGCGCAACGACCTGACGCCGGAAGAAAAGCGCTTACGGCTGGATGCGCTGGACAAGGCAAGGCAAGACCGGGCAGAGGCGTTCCTCAAGCTGCAGCGCCGCGCCGAAGAAAGTCAGCGATAGAACCACACCCCGCTGAGTCCCTTGTGGACGGCGGGGTAGGCTTTAGCGTCGAAGATGCGGCAGTGCAACGCTTCATTGAGGCCGATGCTGCGCACCTTCTCAGTGGCGAGGCAGGGGACAAAAAACCCCTGCCCCCGCTCAACCCGCAACCATGGGAATACTCTGGAGTACCGTGTCATCGAGTGTGCTCATGTTTGCGCTCAGGCGCAGTGTTGCTACGCGCATCGGAGGCCCATCCGTCTTGGCCGTCATGTCCTTCTTGGCGACCTGATGCACGATGAACGACTGGGCAATATCCGCCTTGAACGTGGCGTAGCTGAAGCTCATGTTGGAACAGTACGCACGCAGCAAACGCTCCTCGATGTAGTAGTCCACGTAGCCCGGATTGACGCCATGCTCGACCCGGCCCATGATCTCTTGGCGCGTTGTCGTTCTGCCCACAGTGGTGCCGTCACCAAACATGGCAGCAGGGCTGGCCTTCTCGCCGTACTTGACGATGACGAACTTGCCTTGGAACTCCTGCGTGTATGAGTTGAGCACATCCTCGGCCGTGCGCTTGCCGCCCTTGATGGCCTGACGCTGATGGTCGATCTGGCGGCGGTACGACTCGATGATTTCCTGCAAGGGGATGTTGACGATGCCTGTGTGCTTGTCGCTCAGAAGTAAGCCTGCTGCCACGATCGTGCCCACACCCGCCATCCAGTACCGCTCGTCATTGGGGGCCTTGTACTCGGTGTACATGCGGCGTACGCACTCAGGCACCAGCTCACGCAGCAGACCGATGTTGTCCACCAAATACTGCACCAAAATTTCGCCCGCTACGCCAAAGTTAAACGGCAGCGTTTTGATGATCTCAATTTCCTCTTGCGACCACTCCAGCTTCACGTCCATGTTGAACTCGATCATGCGGCGCAACTCGCCTTCAGAGGAGTGCTTGCGCTCGCCCGTCATGTAGTCAACGGCAGGGCGGTTGGAGGACATCAGCGCCAGTGTGGCCCATGTAGACAGGTTCAGGCGCTCCTTGTTGGTACCCGACTCCATGCGCTCTTTGCCGCGCCCCTCGCTCATGCTGAACAAGAAGGCAGGGAACCACTCAAAGTCCTTGCGGTTGTTGGTCGTGATCTCATCCGTAATGAGCGGTAGGCTGCGCAGATGGCCAAGGCGTTGCTGCATGGCGACAGGGGATGTGCCCGAGCCTGTGCGGTAGTGGATTGGATGGCCCCAGATGGATGCTGCTGCGTCGAGCGACAACGACTTGCCTGTGCCGGACTCAGTGGAGGCTACGTGCACCGTCATGCCCAGCAGCCCTGTGAAGCGCATCAAGGGGGCGGCAGCACCCGCCAGCACCACGGCCAACTGATCCCACATCTTGCGCCGCACCATCATGTTGATGACGGTTCTCCAAGCATCCAACGTACCGGTGGGTTTGGTGCTGGCCACAATGTTTTGCAGGTCTGACATCGGCACCAGCACTGGCTTGCGGTTTGCGCTGTACACGCGGCTTGCAAACACGAAGCTGTCATCTTCCTGCCAGCCGTAACTTGGCGGCATCTTGATGGGGTCCTTCTCAACGCTGATCTTCTCCACGCTGGCGCGGATGTACGAGAAAAAGTTCTGGTCGTTGCCCGAGCCAAATGCCGCCATGACGTTCTGGTTGGCCAAGTGCTTGATCGTCTCGTCTTTGCTGGCCATGCACTTTTGCGGCACCAGCACCTCGTGTAGCTGCTTATTCTTGATGACGCAAAAGTGCACCTCGTGGCTGCCGTTGTTGTTCAGGATGTCCACCGGGAAGATGGTGTTGGAGCAAAGCAATACCCGCTTCTTCACAACGTGCCCGTCAGCGTCTTCCTCTTCTCGTTCCAAAAAAACACCACCGCGCTCTCCGTACGCATACCCCCGTGGGGGCTCAGGCTGGGCGATCTCCACAGTATCGGCATTGGCCGCTGCACTGCTTTGCACTTCGATCGTGGTCTCGTCAGTGACCACTGACATTTCCCTGCCCCACAGCAACGGGTTGGTGATCTTGCCCCAGTGCGGGCATTTGCGGCACACGCCGGGGTTCATGTCGTCCATGGCAGCGCATGAGTACGGGCCTTTGATCTCGGCCAGCTTCTGGTGCATGCGCTCGTGGGGGTATGGGTGCAGGTCGCTGAGCCATGTGGCGGCCTTCTCACCATCCGCGCAGACCTTGGCCCAACTGAGCATCCCGCGCCAGATCGGCTCCATGCCATCGTCCGATGCGTTCTCTACGTAGTGCTCAAGCTGGGCGCAACCTGAACCGTTTTTGGTCTTGAGCAGAATTTTCTTGAACAACGTCACGCTGTTTTGCGCAAGCGCCGTTAACGTGGACGGTGCACTGACACCCGTTGGTCTTTGCCCCGGCAGCGCCAGCGTGGAGCTGGCGGGCTTCTTCACAAAGTCTGGGCCGAACCCCTCGGCCGTCAGGATGGCCTCGATGTCAGCCACCTCAAACCTGCCGCCGTCAGCAATGCTGCGCACCCGTGTAGCTGCGCGTACAGCCTTGCCGTGCTTCACGCCCGTGTTGGTGGAGTCAGGTACGCGCAAGACTCGGGAAGCATCGCCTGTGACAGCGGTGTCGATGGCCAACCCGTGCTTGACGCACATCTCTTTGAAGCGCTTGGCCAGCGGGTACCAGTCCTCTTTGAACAGCATCTCATCAAGCGGCCAGTAGGCGTGAATGCCGCCACCAGAATGCACCAGCCACGGGTCGCCCAGCCCCGCAAGGCCAGTGTCCTCACAGAACTTCTGCAATGCCTGCGCCGCAGCTTTGGCGCTCGGGTATGCCTTCAGTTTGATCACGCCCTCTTCGTTGGGGATGTCCTTGGGATGGTTGCAGTCAAGGTCCACGGCCAGCACTTGGCTGCCGTGCATGTTCTCCTTGGTGCGGTCCCGGTCAGTGCCAAACGTGCTAAGCGCAAAGTATGTGTCGTAACCTGCCTTCGCCCACTTTTCCACCGTGGGCATGAGTTCCTCAAGTGTTTGTCCGTAGACGTGTTGTTTTTTCTTTGTAAGCTCTACCGCGCAGTAATAGCCATTACCCGGAGACGGCAAAACCGCCGCCATCAAATCAAGCGGAGTCATGGGAGTCCTTGGGAATGGGTTACAGGGGCAGCTCTAACTGGCGTGGGTCAGCGCCCATATCAAGGATGTCCTGCGCCATCGCCTGCATGTCGGTGAAGCGCTCGTACAGCTCTTTCACGAAGTCAACGGACACGTTGTAGTTCTGCGTGTAGATGTGGTTCAGCAGCTCTTCGTTGGTCAGGGCTTGAGGTTGTACTCGTGACATATTCTTCTCCATGCCTCGTCCGCTGTGTTTGAGGATTGCATTATTGTTAAAAGGGTTTCCACGCGGTGACGGTACGCGACGAAGACTTCTGATCCGTTGAACCAGTTGTAGACGGTTTGTCGTGTGACGCCAAGGGCGTAGGCAATTTTGGTGACGGGGAAATTCAAATGGATTGCCCAACGCCCAAGCTGGTTGCCCAGAGACTTGGGAGTTTTCATCACGTCATCAATGATTTTTTGTGAGTAGGCCATGGTGTTTAGGTGGGGGTACTCGCTGCACTGTCTACGGCATTTCAGCCCACATAAGTTCAGCATCCGCTTTCCCCCCGATTTAATTACTCATCATCCCAATCGGACACGATGTCAGCCAGCTTGGACTTCTTGGCGGGCACGGCACCGCCCTTGGCAGTCTCCTTGCGCACTTCTGGCTCGTCAGCTTCCACCACGGGCTCGGCTTTGGCCTTGGCTTTGGTAGCCTTGGCCGCGATCGGCTCGTATGCTGGGGCGTCTTCTTCCTTGGTCAACTCGCCCATAGGGCGTGTGCCGGGGATGGTCATCGGTGCAGCCTTCACGCCGTCAGCTTGCGCCACGGTCAAGGTTGTCGCCTTCTTGGCATCGTCGGAGTCGCCTTGCGATACCGCGATCGGGTACTCGTCGTCTGTCAACCAGCGCGTAGGCGCGAAGAACAGCTTGGGAGACTCGGCCTTGGTGTCGAACTTCATGCGCGTGACGATCTGCTCGGGGTTAACCGGAGGTGTCTGCGCTGCCAAGAAGCGGGCGTAGGCTTGCAGGGGACGCTTGTCGCCATCTTCCTTACCGAAGATGCTGGTAGCGGGGAGTGTCAGTTGCAGCACATCACCTTCAGGGTTGTTGGCCAGCACAACAGCAAGGCGCTGTTGGAAGCGGCAGGCACGGCTGTTGCCGTTACCGGAACCGGCTTCGTTCTGTGGGCAACCCATACAGGTCTTGCTCTGGGGAGCGGCGATGGTTGCGTCAGGCTTCTCGCCGTCATTGCTCCAGCAGTCAGGGCGCACGATTGCTTCGGCGTTGTATGCGCCAGAGTAGAAGATGCGGCTGACCTTGGGGGCAGCGCGGACAATGATGACATCAAGGTGGCGGTCTTCGATGGCGGCGACTTCCTTGCCACCTGCCACCAGACGGAACACGCCGCCTTTAATGGAGATGCGCTTGGTCGATACACCAGCACCGCCGCCCGTCAGGGCCTTGGCTGTGTCAGACAACTCGTTGTTACGAGCAAATGCGGGGACGTTGGACGAACTGAAAAGCGTAATGTTGCTCATGATTGCGTTACTTTCTTGCTTTGGTTACACGAATGTCGAACTCAGTGACTGAGTTCAGCCCCGGCGGCAGAACACCGGGGTTCTCTTCCAGAAACTGTGCCATGTTGGTTTGGGCGATGCGCTTTTCCAACAGGTCTACGACTTGATGCTCAAGCACGAATGCTTTAAACGAGTCCCAGTCCTGTGTGTTGTAGCGCGTCTTCTTTATCAACGACACGGTTCCCGTGGAGGTCTGGACCGATGTCAGGCCGAGGGCCTTCATCTGGTCTTTGATAGCGAGGCGCACGTGCGTGCGCTGCTCGTCCAGCTCAGCGAGCTGGCGATCAAGGCCTTCCATCTTGGCTTTGATCTTGGTGTGAACGGCGACCAGCTTGTCGAGCGGAATTGCTTCGACTTCCGGTGCTTCTTCGATGTCTTCGGTCATTTGCTTTCTCCTGTGTTTTTGTCAAGCGTTATACAGTTTACATGGCTTTTTTCGTGGCGCAACCCCCTTTCAAGAATTTATTTCCAGCGTGAACATCTCAGTCAGAAGTGAGCTGTCGCTTACTTTTGCACCGAGGGCTTTGAACATCTTGGCCTCCACCGGAGAACCCTGAATGTGGAAGACCGTCACCTTGTCGGAGTCCTGCCCCTTGCGGTCAGCACGGGCAATGCACTGGATGTACTGCTCCACGCTCATCAGGGGGCCGTAGAATACCACCGTGTCGGCAGCAGTCAGCGTAATGCCGTGCGCTGTGGCCTGCGGCTGCATCACCAGCACCCGTGGGTCAGGGTCGGTCTGGAAGCGGTGGATGATGTCGCCGCGCTTGTTGGCTGACACGCCGCCGTGGATGCACTCGTTGGTGATGCCCTTGGATGTCAGGTGCTTCTGGATGGTCTCGATGCTGGCGCGGAACAACGCGAAGATGATGACCTTGCGCGAAGTCTCCTCCAGAATTTCCTCCAGCACGCCAAGCCTTGGGCCCGCATCGAACTCCACCACCTCTTTGGTATCGGTCAGCGCAGCGCCGCAACTGACCTGCAGCAGCTTGCTCAGCATGGCAGCGGCATTGACCGCAGTGATGACCTCTCCAGCCGCCTGCACCAGCATCTGGTCCTTGAGCAAGTTGTAGTACTTGGCCTGCTGCGGAGTCAGCGGCACCTCACGGGTCAGCGTCATCACTGGCGGCAAGTCAAGGCACTGGTCTTTGGAGTAGCGGATCGCTGGCTGCAGCGCATTGAACACACGCTCGCGTGCATCGGGCTTGGGGGCCCACTTGTACAGCGTGATCTTGTTCATCACCGCGTCGCGCCATCCTGTGTAGAACAGCGGCACGTTGTCTGGATTGACCAGCTTGGCCAGCCCATACGCATCAGCAGGCGACTGCGAGGCAGGTGTGCCCGTCATCATCCACAAGTGGGTCTTTGGCGTGAGGATTGACTTGAGCGTCTTCCATCGCTTGGTGGTCACTGTCTTGTAGGCGTTGGCCTCATCGACAATCACCAGATCAAAACGCCCATCATTAACGACCTCATTAGCAATCAGGTTCAGCCCGTCGTAGTTGCAGATCACGAACTCGTAGTCCTGCTGAATCATCTCGATGCGGCGTGATGACTTGGTGTGGTGCGCCACGATAGCCGAGCGGTGGATGATGCTGTTGTTCAGATCACTGAGCCATGCTGAGTGCATGATCGACAGTGGGCACAGAATCAATACACGCTTCACGAAGCCTAGCTTCATCAAGTAGTCAGCGGCCCACAACGCTGCAAGCGTCTTGCCTGTGCCGGGATCGTTAAAACAAAACGCACGTTTGTGCATGGTGAGAAACGATGCGGTGTCCACTTGGTGTTCCATCGGCTTGTAGCGTCCGGGCCAGTCGTAGCGCCTTGTGATAGGCGACTGAATATCTTTCACGCCTAGATTCTTCAGAACACGCGCTTCGTCCAAACCCCAGTACACAGCAACATCGAAGCTGCCGTCATCGCGTTCGATGACTTTGTGCTTGGGGATGATGCGGTACTTGTCGGGGTTGCGCGTTCTGAAGACAACGGCTTTGTTGTCGATGATGTCCAATGCTTTCTCCGGTAGTTATTTGTTGTCGCCTTGATTGGCTTTCTTGGCACGCAGTCTCAGGTTGCCCGGCGTGGACTTGCCGCCTGCACGCAGCGGCTTGATGTGGTCAATGTCTTTGCCTGCACGGTCAACACCTTTCTTGTCATAGTCACGCCGCGCACGTTGGCGCTCATGCTGGTCTGATTCAGGGCCGGACTTGCCGGTCTCCAGATCGCGTTTGTATTCTTTCTTGTAGTCTCTCGTTGCCATATCAATCTCTCTTTCGATTGTGTTCACAGGTTTTAACAACACAGTACCCGCACAGCGGTGTGGGCTTGGGGTTCCATACCCCAGTCTCATGCGCCTTCTCAATGCGGGCGACGCGCTCCCGGTAATCCCACCAGTACTCCTCGGCCTCACCGCGCAAGAAGCTGGCCTTGACCAAGTCGTTCTTGACCACGAACAGCAGACCGCCGCTGACTTTGCGGATGTGCGGGAAGTGCACGAACACCATCAAAGCCATCAGCCGTAGCTGCTCCCGATCAGGGTACTTGTTGTTGCCCGTTTTATAGTCGACTACGCGAGCTGTCAAGTTGTCGTCGTCAATGATGAGCAAGTCGGCAATGCCGCGCACCCATACATCTTTGTCCATGAATCCGCAAGGGCGCAGATCGGACGTGACGCCCATCTCGTGCTCACACAGCTTGCGGCCGGGCTTGGCCTTGAGCGCATCGAGCATGTCCTTGACGAACTCGAACTGCGGTGGCAGCGGCTTGTCGTCCTTGATGTAGTGCTCCGCTGCCGAGTGCAGCTCCTTGCCGTACAGGATGGCTTCGGTCTCTGGGAAGGGGTACTTCTTCAAGACCTTGACCTCGTGATAACGACGGGCGCAGCCCTCGTAATCTTTGAGCGCTGAGTGTGACCATTTAACTGTCATTAGAACCTCGCAGACGCAATTGCTTTGGCCAGACGGCTGCTGAACTCTTCGACGAAGTGCTCGTCGTTGTTGAGCTCGGTGCGGTCCATACTCTCAAGGATGGCGTGTGTCAGCTCGTGCCAGAACGTCTCTTGCAGAGCCGACAGCTTGAGGGGTACGCCGTGGTACGACTTACGCGCCAGTGTGATGGTGCGCTTGGCGTAGTGCACCTCGCCCATGTACATGCGGTCGCGCATCGTGTCTGCGATGTCAACGCTGTACCAGTTGGTCCCCACTTTAACTTTCTTGGGTAGTGTCAGTTCTTTCATTTGCTTTCTCCTGTTGTTAACCTTTCGCCAAACCATAACGGCGGTGTGCACCAACGTCTGAGTTCAGCGGTATGCCGGGCATGTACTTGGGCGCAGCAATCATCTGCTCCAGCACCCACCCCTTGGCGTACTCGACCTCGTCGTCAGGCACGACACAGAGCAACTCATCATGCACTGTGCCTACCACGGGGTACTTCTTGTCCACCCGTAGCATGCCATCCGTCATCACCACACGCGCAGTTCCCTGCACGATGTTGTTCGTTATCTTCCCGGCATACAGCTTGGTTGGCTTGACGCCAGCTTCACCGTACACCCAGTTGCGTTGCTTTGTTTCTTTGTCGTATTCGTTACGTAAGTTCGGATACTTGAGGGTCATGCCCGAGGGCAAGACGATCTCTTCTTTTCTGAACGTGACGCATTTATACACCACCTCCTCGCCGCCGTAAAGCGACTTCTCCATCAGTTTGCTGCACATGTCCCAGAAGCTCACCACCGGGTGCGCGGTGCTGCGGTAGATGTCGATGATCTTCTTGGCCGCTACGCAGTGGATCAGCAACTCCCGTTCCGTACAGGTGTGGGGAATCTCCCGGAGCTTCGTAACATTCTCGTCCCACCCAACAAAGCGGTCGATGTAGGCGGCGTCCACACCGAGCTTCTTCGCAAACGATTTATCGTAGCGTACGGGAGGAGCGCCAAGGAATCCAACGAGAAGCTGGGAAGCGAAAGAAGCCCACCCTAGACCATAGCCGCAGTTGTGGACAATGATCGGCCCATACAGTGTGAGCACGGTGTACCTATTTCTTGGTCCCGCGTAGGCGATGTCGAAGGTCGGCATTCTCTGCTTCAAGGGCGGTGATCCGCTGTCTGAGCGCTTCGACCTCTCGCGCAGTGATGCGTCGCTTGTTGGACATGTTGACGCTGCGTGTGACGAAACGCAGGTTGCCGGGTTCGTACCCCCTGTTGTTGTCGATTCTGTCGAGCTGTAGCTCAGGTCGATCCCAGCCGCCAAGCCCGACGAGGTAACGAAGGAACTCAACGCGGTTCGCAACCCATCCTTTGTGTACGGTAATCCCGCGTCCTCCGTAGTCTGGGTACACGGTACTGTTCGGGTTTGTGCACCTGACGATGATGGCACTAATGCGGTCCAGCAGTCGGTCACGATGGTGTCGATCAGGGCAGACCACGTAGTACCCTTTTTGTTCCCATCGAGTTTCGATAGACTTTCTTTTAGCGCAGGCATTGCAGCGCGTAGTGCGCCCTGCAACAAGGTTGTAGCGGTCAACAAACCCTGACCACCCGCAGGAACACTGCATAACAGGATGGAATCCACCAGTTGCCTTGCGGCTCCAGCCGAGACAGGTGAGTTCCCCAACAATAGCGCCGACTTCAAAAGGGTACGGTCGGCTAGGGCCGCGCTCCACTCCACCCACCCATGTTCCGTCAAGATTTCGTGGTCCGAGGTTGCGCTGATTCCCGCTGCTGTCAGCACTTCCTTCTCGCCTTGCGGCACTACTCCTTGGTGACATACCCACTCCCCTCCATCCCAGACCGTATCCGTAGCCTGCACTCGTACTATAGGCACCCAGCCACGGTTTGTCAACACCGGCGTGTTCGGACCAAAGCAGCCAAGTAGCGCCGACTTTGCAGACTGCCGCAGGTCTGGATGCGTTTCTTTTGAAAGGCCGGGTATACCGAACATCTGAGCGCCGAAAGCGGCATAAGCGTCACTGCCAGAACGGAAGATGTCGAGCATATCTTCGTAATCCGCCAGCCACGCCAGTACTCGCGGTTCAATTTGCGAAAGGTCCCCAACGACAAGCTGGTTCCCCACCGGTGCCATGATTGCTTTGCGTAGGAACGAACCTCGCTTGAGGTTTTGCATGTTGATGGCTGACCCCTTGGCCGCAGTCCAGCGGCCCGTCGCTGCGCCGTAGTAGCTAAGCGGTACCGGGAGCGGGCCCCTGCCCGAGATATCAAGGAACCTTTGCGCACGAGTACGCTCGGTCGTTGACTTAACGCGTAGACGCGCCTCGCAAAGAAGTGCGACGTCTTCACGTTCACCGTTGAGCAGCGCTTGAAATAGCGCGTCATTTTTTGCAAAAGCAAACGCCTCCTTCCCCGTGGTCTTGCTGACTTTCGTAGGGGGTGTGACGCCCATGAGTACGAGTACCTCCGCAAACTTTGGGTTCGACGCCAATGCAGTCTCCTCGATGCCGAGCCTCTGTAACAGTCCTTCACGTTTCTCTCCTTCTTCGCTGAGCGCATTGATCAGCATGCTG
>Ga0247843_1004364_pt1 | contig 21285 bp, 18 predicted proteins | sample LaCruzMarch2017__FD_192420 | JGI IMG/M metagenome (GOLD analysis project Ga0247843, IMG submission 192420) | Freshwater microbial communities from meromictic Lake La Cruz, Castile-La Mancha, Spain - LaCruzMarch2017_8m | ecosystem: Environmental > Aquatic > Freshwater > Lake | place: Spain...
CGGCGCCATCTTCGCCCATTGGGCATCCGTCAGTACGAATCGTTCCATCCAGAGCTTGAATCACAAATCCAACGCCTTGCGAATCCCAATTCTCAACAGGTCCTAGAGCCTGATCGCCTTTGGTGGAATCACCAAAGGCGTGAATCAGCCTCTCGGCAAAGGCTAGACTGTGATCAACCTTTGTTGATCACAGTCTAGCGGCCGCGCGGGCGCTACCCCTCCTCGGCCCGCTTCGCCCGCTCCGCCTCGCGCAGCCAATCCTCGGTGGTCTTGGCGTCGGGCCGCGCCGGGCCGGCATAGGGGTCCATGCCGCCATCCGTCGCCGCGAAGACGCGGCATTCCTCGCACAGGCGCAGCACCGACAGGCTTTTCTGGTCGCGGAACATCCAGTGGCCGGACTCAGCCAGCTTGCGCGTCACCCGCTCGATCTGGCTGCGCACGCCGAAGGGTTTTTGGCAGCGTTCGCAGCAGAAGGGTTCTTCCTCCTTCACGATCTGGATCTCGGCGGCGGCGGGCGCCAGGTTCAGCCGCGGCTCCAGCGTGATGACCTTCTCCGGGCAGGTGGTGGCGCACAGCCCGCACTGCACGCAGGCATCCTCCAGGAAGCGCAGCTGCGGCTTTTCGGGATTGGCCGAGAAGGCGCCGGTCGGGCAGACGCTGGTGCAGGCCACGCACAGCGTGCAGCCGCTCGCCTCCACGCGGGCCAGGCCGAAGGGCGCCAGCGCCGGCATGGGCAGCACCGCGTCCCGCCGGTTCATCCCGGCGGCCAGGGCGCGCGCGGCGGTGCGCAGCACTTCGCGCGGCGTGCCGAGGGCCGCGAAGGTGGCGGGCGGCGCCGGCAGGCCGCGGCGCGGCAGGGCGGCCAGCGCCTCGGCCAGGGTGAAGGGATCGTCCGTCTCGATGGCGCCGGCGCGCGGCGCGCCGGCATCGGGCACCCCAAGGCCGGCCAGGATCGCGCCCGCATAGTCGAGGTTGCGCAGGCTCCCCTCGATGCCGTGGCGGCGGCGCGCGGGCGCCAGCAGGCGGATCTGCGCCGCACCCCAGGCGAAGCCCGCCACCAGGAAGGCCAGGTCGATGGTCGAGACCTCATTCACCCGCAGCGGCAGCACGCGGGCCGGCAGGCCGGGGCCGGCCTGGGCCAGCGCCTCGATCAGCGCCTCGCCATGCTGATCGTGAACCAGCAGCATGGGCGCCTCGCCGCCGGCCTCGCGGTAGGTCAGCAGCAGGGCGCGCAGCCGCTTGAGCAGCGCGTCCGAGGGCGGCAGCGCATAGCTGGCGGCGCCGGTCGGGCAGATGGCGGCGCAGGCGCCGCAGCCGGCGCAGATCTCGGCGCTGATCACCACGCTATCCTGCCCGCCGCGCCCGGTCCCCGGCGTGATGGCACCGGTCGGGCACAAATCGAGGCAGCGGGTGCAGGCGACGCGGCGGTTGCGGCTGTGGGCGCACAGCGCCGCATCGAAGGTGACGAAGCGCGGCTTGTCGAATTCGCCCACCAGCTCGCGCGCCGCCGCGATGGCGCGCAGCAGGGCCGGCGCATCGCCAGGGTCGGCGCGCAGATAGCCCTGCCGGACCTCGGCGGTCGGGAACAGCGGCGCGCCGCCGGTCAGGTCGAGCAGGATGTCGCAGTTGCTCTCCGCGCCATCCTGCCCCGGCCCCCAGGCATAGGCGGCGCGCGAGGAGGGGCGCGGCATGGCATAGCCGTCTATCGTGACACGGAAGGCGCCGAGCCAGCCCGTGGCGGCCCGCGCCCGGCCGCGCACCACGGGGAATTCGGCGGCGCGGGCGGGTGCCACGGGCTCGGCGCCGGTCAGCAGCACCGTGACGTCCAGCGTATCGGCCAGCGCGGCGGCGGCTTCAAGCGCGGTCGCGTCGCGGCCCAGGATCAGCGCGACGCCTTCGCTTTTCATCGGCAGCAGCGGCGTGGCGGGCATGGGCACGCCAGCGGCGGCGATCAGCGCGGCCATCTTGGGACCGGCGGCCTTCGCCTCATCCGACCAGCCGGCCGTCTCGCGGATATTCACGAAGCTGAGCGCGCCGTTGAAGCCCGCTGCCTCGGCCTCCTGCCGGAACAGGGGGGCCTGCGCCGTGCAGGCCACCGTCACGGGCCTGCCCTCGCCGAGCGCGGCCAGGAACCGGTCGAGCTGCGCCTGGCAGAGCTGCTCGGCGCCCCGCAGCTCGCCGCCGCCGCAGCCGCGTGCGACGGCGCGGGCGTCGATCGGCATCGTATCCTCGCAGGTGCAGGCGAAATGGATGCTGGCCATGGGTTCCCCGGGGGCGCCGGGGTCTAGGCCCCGCTGCCTGCCCCGCATATATCCGCCACATGACAGCTTTGCGAGGCCAGGGGAGGGCCTCCATGCCGAACCCAGCGCGCGACGGGCTGCCCGACCTGCCGACCCTGTTCGAACCGGTCCACGCGCTGCGCGAGGGCTGCGATGCGCTGGCGCGCGCCCGGGTGCTGGGCCCGAAGCACGGGGCGGGGACCCTGGTGTGGGTGCGCAGCGCCGCCCGGGTGGAAGCGGCCGTCACGCTGGAACCGGATGAGAAGCTGGCCGCCGCCCGCGGCGCCCTGTTCGCGGCGGTGAACGCCTTCTGCGACGCGCTCGGCGCCTATGGCCCGCCGGACGTGCCGGTGACCATCGCCTGGCCCGACCGGATCAAGGTCAATGGCGGCGAAGTGGGCCAGGCGCGGCTGGCCTGGCCCGAGGATGCGGCCGAGGATGCGCCGCCCGACTGGCTGATCGTCGGCATCGAGGCGCGGCTGATCTTCCCGCAGGGCTGGCAGCCCGGGAATGGCCGCGAACAGACCGCGCTGGCCGAGGAAGGCTGGAGCGAGACGGAGATGAGCGGGCCGGAACTCACCGCAACCTGGGCGCGGCACCTGATGGCGGGCCTCGCGGAATGGCAGCGCCCCGGCATCGGCGGCGGCTTCGCGCGGGTCGCGCAAAAATATCTGGCGCGGCTGGAGCCGGTGCCGGGCATGGCGGAAGGAAGGCGCGGCCTTCAGCCCGAATCCGGTGACCTGGTGGTGGAGGATGCGGCCGGCCAGCGCCATGTGCTCGGCCTGGTCGAAAGCCTGGCGCCATGAGCACGCGCCTGCCGCGCACGCTGCGGCTCGATTTGTCCGACACGCTGATCTACCCGACCGCCGCGGCGCCGGGGGAATGGGCCGTCTCCGGCGGGTTCCTGTTCTGGGACCGCGATCCGGCGACGCTGTCGGGCAAGGATCGGCAGGCGTTTCGCGGTGGATTCCTCGGCCTCGGCAGCTTCGGCTTCGCGACGCTGGTCGAGGTGGCCGAGGCCGACGCGCCGGCGCGCGAGGCCGCCCTGACCGCGCTCGCGGATTTCCTGCAGGCCGAGATGGGCGCACCCGGCCCCGCCGAGGCACGCGCCGCCGCCGAGGAAGAACTCGCCTTCGCCGAAAGCCTGTGCGACCACCCGCCCGGCACCGTGCTGGCCCTGACCCGCACCGCCGAGGGCGGCGAGCTGCGCGAAACCTTCCGCACCCTGCACCGGCGTGAGACAGCGCCGGGCGACTATGCCGGCCTGCCGGTCTTCAATATCGTCGCCGTCGAGGAGGATCAGCCGGTGGAACGCCCCGACCTGACGCGGCTGCCCGGATGAGCGGCATCATCCCCGCCAATCTGCCGGCCGGCCTCGCGCCCGGCGATTTCTGGGTGGCCGCCGGCCATCATCTGTGCGACCGCGACGATCAGGGCCGCATCCGCGCCACCCCCGATCTGTGGCGCGCCTTCTGCGCCCGGCCCGAACTGGTGCCGCCGCCGGAAGCCTGCGGCGCCGAACGCACGCTGCACGCAAGCCTGCTGGAAGACCCGCTGCGCGCCGTGCCGCCGGCCGAGATCGCCGCCATCGCCGATGCCGACGCGCAGGAAAACCTGTCGCTGTTCCTCGGCTTTCGCGACCGGGTGGCCGCGGCGCCCACGCTGGAGGCCGCCTGGGTCGCGTTGTTTCGGCAGGGTGTGCAGGGCATCCCGCCGATTTTCCTCCAGATGCTGACGCACCTGGTCGCCCGCGCGGCGCTGGAGGGCGTGGGCGATCCCTTCGTGCTGCGCGCCGCCGAGACCTTCTTCCGCGTGCAGCGCGCCGCCATCACCCAGGGCGCGCTGCTGCTGGCCGATGAGGAATTCCTGGCCGAGCGCACCGCCGATTCCGGCTTCGGCGCGCTCGGCCAGCTGCTGGTCGAATCCGGGGCGCGGACGCGCGAGGTGGAGGTGGAGGTCCTGTCGGACACCAATGCCCACCTGTATGCGGGCCGGTCGGACGCGCATGATTTCGCGCTCGACATCGCCGAGGGCCGCGCCGGCCAGGCCGGGCTTTGCCGCGCCATCGAGCATCTCATCGCCCATCTGCTGGGGGAGAAGGTCACCATCCGCGCCGTCCCGGTGATCGAGGATCGCAACTGGAGCTGGCATGTCGGCCTCGACGCCGAAAGCACCGCCATCGCCAATGATCTGTGGCAGGGGAAGAAGGTGCGGCAGGAAAGGTTAGCGCGCATCCTCTGGCTCGGCGTGCTGGAGTTCCAGGACCAGGCCCGCGTGCTGCCGCGCCAGCGCGGCCGGCCGGTTTACCTTGCCTTGTCGATGGATGCGGCGCAGGTGGTGCGGATGAAGCCGCAGAACCTGGTGGCCGGGCTGCCGCTGCTCAGCGGCGGCCAGGCCGCATGACGCCGGACAGCGTCTCGGCGCGGGTGGCGGTGTTGGCGGAACGCCGCCGCGGCGTGACGATCTGGGCCGAGCATGTCTGGCGCGTGACTGCGGTGCTGGAAGAAGCGCCCGAGGTGCCGCCCTGGACCCTGCTGCGCACCGAGCCCGATGGCACCGCCCTGTATTTCGCCGGGCATGCCGAGATGTGGCTGCATCCGACCGACACCGACAATTACAAGCATAATCTGGAAGCCGCCGTGCCGCTGGTCTGGGTGCTGCTGCGCCCCGATGCCAGCGAAGCCGGCTTCGCGCTGCAGGCGGTGACGGTGGATGCCGGGGAGGCGCAGATCTACGCCGAATCCGGCAATGACCTGCTGGAGAGCCTGCCCCTGCCGCCGGGCCTTTGCGCTTGGGCCGCCGCCTTCGTGCTGCGCCACCACAAGGAGCGCGGCTTCTACAAGCGAAAGCGCGACCGTGCCGATCCCGAGGCGCTGGCCCGCCAGGCCCGGAACGCCGAAGCCCCGGACGCCGACGCATGACCGAACCGGAGGAGCCCGGCTTCCTGACCCGCTGGTCCCGCCGCAAGCGGGCCGAGGCGGAGCCCGCGCCCCCACCAGCCGAGCCCGAATCGCCGCCGGCCGCGCAGGTCGAGACCGCGCCCGGCTGCCCCATCCCCAACGGCCCGACCGTCGATCTGGCCAGCCTGCCCAGGATCGAGGATCTGACCACCGCCTCCGACCTCGGCCCCTTCCTGCGGCCAGGCGTGCCCGGGGCGCTGCGCGACGCGGCGCTCCGGCGCATGTGGAGCCTGGACACGGCGATCCGGGACTATATCGGCCCGGTCGAATATCAATGGGATTTCAACGCGCCGGGCGGGCTGCCCCTTGGCTTCTCCAATGAGTTGGTCGGCGACATCGCCAAGCTGCTGGAGCAGGCGATCGGCGCCACGCCGCCCGAGGCAAGGCCCGTCGCCGAGACGCCCCTGGTCGAGCCCGCCGACCCCGAGGCCGAACCCGCCATCGAGCCCCCCATCGTGCAGGCGGCCCTGCCCATGCCGGCGCCGGCCCCAGCGCCTGCCCAGGAACCGGCCCTGGCGCCGGTCCGGCGGCACGGGCGGGCACTGCCCCAAGCGCGGGCGGAGTGCCCGCCTGAGGGGCAAGCGCTTGCATCGGACGGCGATCTGCGGTCATTTAATGTGAATGAGGCATGACCGGGGCAGGGGAGCCCCGGCTCATTCTCGAAGGTCAGTCAATGCTGGGCAACGAACAAGTGGCGATGGAGGCGGTGGACGCGGAGCGGGCGCGGCTGTTCGCGCTGCTCGGCCGTCTGCTCGGCACCGCGCCCGATGCGTCGCTGCTGGCCGCGCTGCGGCTGCTGCCCTTCACCCCGGGCGAGCTTGGCGAGGCCTACCACGCCTTGTCGGACGCCGCCCGCGCCACCACGCCCGAGCGCGCGGAGCGGGAATTCTTCGACCTGTTCATCGGCGTCGGGCGCGGCGAATTGCTGCCCTATGCCAGCTACTACCTGACCGGCTTCCTGCATGAGCGGCCGCTGGCCGACCTGCGCGGCGACCTGCGGCAGCTTGGCATCGCCAAGGCCGAGGGCGTGAGCGAGCCCGAGGATCACCTGGCCTTCCTGGCGGAGACCTATGCCGGGCTGATCGCCGGCGCCTTCGGCCCCGGCCCGGACGCCGCCGCGCCCTTCTTCGCCCGCCATATTCGCCCCTGGGCGGCTCGCTGCTTCACCGACCTGGAAGCAGCCACCGGGGCGGAATTCTACCGTGCGGTCGGGCGGCTCGGCCGCCTGGCTGTCGAGATCGAGGCCGCGGCAGCCGACCTGCCGGCCTGACCATGTTCATCAACGAGGGGAGCCACACGCCATGACCCAGAAACCGACTGAAGCGCCCGTCCGGCGCGGCTTCCTCAAGGCGCTTGGCCTGTCCACGGCGGTGGCCGCCGCGGCCGCCCCGGCGCTGGCCCAGCGCGCCGACAGCGTGGCGGCGCGCGATGCCCGGAAGGAAAACCAGGGCCAGCGCCTGGCCGCCCGCTACAAGGCGGACAGCGCGCATGTGCAGGCCTTCTACCGCACCAACGGCTACGAATAAGCGCCGGGAGAACCAAGACATGCTGATCAAGCGTTCCGAAGGCCGGGCAGCGCGCCAGCGCCTTGCCGCCGCCTACCAGGGCCTTTCCTCGGGCGGGCTCGACCGCCGCAGCTTCCTCCGCCAGGCGGGCTTCGGCGCGGCCGGGCTGGCCGCACTCGGCACCCTCGGCGCCTCACGCGTTGAGGCGGCCGGGGCCGCCACCGGCGTGCAGAACCACAGCCAGCCGGTCACGCGCATCCGCAACATCTGCACCCATTGCTCGGTGGGCTGCACGGTGATCGCGGAAGTGCAGAATGGCGTGTGGGTCGGCCAGGAGCCGGCCTGGGAATCGCCGATCAACCGCGGCACCCATTGCGCCAAGGGCGCGGCGGTGCGCGAGTTGGTGCACGGCGACCGCCGCCTGAAGTATCCGATGAAGCTGGTGGGCGGGCAGTGGACCCGCATCAGCTGGGACGTGGCGATGACCGAAATCGCCGAGAAGATGATGGCGATCCGCGCCGAAAGCGGCCCGGATTCGGTGTTCTGGCTCGGCAGCGCCAAGTTCAGCAATGAAGGCGCCTACCTGTTCCGCAAGTTCGCCGCCTTCTGGGGCACCAACAGCGTCGACCATCAGGCGCGCATCTGCCACTCCACCACCGTGGCGGGCGTGGCCAACACCTGGGGCTATGGCGCCCAGACCAACAGCTACAATGACATCCGCAATTCCAAGACCATGATCATCATGGGCGGGAACCCGGCGGAAGCGCATCCGGTGTCGCTCCAGCACGTGCTCAGCGGCAAGGAGCGGAACCGCGCCAAGCTGATCGTGATCGACCCGCGCTTTACCCGCACGGCGGCGCATGCGACCGACTATGTGCGCATCCGCCCGGGCACCGACATCCCGATCATCTGGGGCATGCTGCACCACATCTTCGCCAATGGCTGGGAAGACAAGAACTTCATCGCCCAGCGTGTCTACGGCATGGATGAGATCCGCGCCGAATGCGCCAAGTGGACCCCGGCCGAGGTCGAGCGCGTCACCGGCGTACCGGGCGCGCAGCTGCGCAAGGTTGCCGAGACCTTCGCCAAGGAGAAGCCGGCGACCCTGATCTGGTGCATGGGCGCCACCCAGAAGACGGTCGGCACCGCCAATGTCCGCGCCTTCTCGATCCTGCTGCTGGCCACCGGCAATGTCGGCGTCGAGGGCACCGGCGCCAACATCTTCCGCGGCCACTGCAACGTGCAGGGTGCCACCGACTTCGGCCTCGATGTCGGCACCCTGCCCGCCTATTACGGGCTGGACGAGGGCGCCTGGCGCCATTGGGGCCGCGTCTGGGGCGTGCCGTTCGAGGATCTGCGCGCGCGCTTCGACAGCGTGCAGATGATGAACACGCCGGGCATCCCGACCACCCGCTACTTCGACGCCATCACCCTGCCGAAGGACCAGATCCAGCAGCGCGACCGGCTGAAGGGCATGGTGGTGTTCGGCCATGGCGGCAACACCGTGACCCGCATGCCGGAAGCGGTGAAGGGGCTGGAGGCGCTGGACCTGCTGGTGATCGCCGACCCGCACCCCACCACCTTCGCCGTGCTCGGCAACCGGCGCGAGAACAGCTACCTGCTGCCGATCGCGACCCAGTTCGAATGCTCGGGCAGCCGCACCGCCTCCAACCGCTCCGTCCAGTGGGGTGACAAGGTCGTCAACCCGATCTTCGAATCGAAGGACGATTACGAGGCGATGTACCGCCTGGCCGGCGCGCTGGACGCCGCGGCCGAGAAGCGCGGCATGCCCATCCGCTTCCGCGAGCCGATGTTCAAGCCCTTCGAGATCCGCGACAATGCGCCGACCGCCGAGAGCATCCTGCGCGAGATCAACCGCGGTGCGCTGTCCACGGGCTATACCGGCCAGTCGCCGGAACGGCTGAAGCTGCACATGGCGAACCAGGACAAGTTCGACCTGGTGACGCTGCGCGGCCGCGCCGGTACGCCGGTGGCCAACGAGTTCTACGGCATGCCCTGGCCCTGCTGGGGCAAGGCCGACTGGAAGCATCCGGGCAGCCACATCCTGTACAACACCAACCTTCACGTGAAGGAAGGCGGCGGCACCTTCCGCCCGCGCTTCGGCGTGGAGCGCAACGGCGTGACGCTGCTGGCCGAGGGCTCCTACTCCAAGGGCTCGGAGATCACCGACGGCTATCCGGAATTCACCACCGCGGTGCTGAAGCGCCTTGGCTGGTACGATGAGCTGACGGCCGAGGAAAAGGGCTGGATCGAGAGCAACGGCGGCACCTTCAGCTGGGCCACCGACCTGTCGATGGGCATCATCCGCGTGGCGATGGAACATGGCTGCGTGCCCTACGGCAACGGCAAGGCCCGCGCCGTGGCCTGGAACCTGCCGGACCCGGTGCCGGTGCACCGCGAGCCGATCTACACGCCGCGGCTCGACCTGCTGGCGCAATACCCGACCCTGCCGGACCGCCGCGGCTTCCGCCTGCCGCACCTTGGCGTGTCGGTGCAGAACCGCTCCCGCGAAGTGGCGGCGAACTTCCCGATCACTCTCACCTCCGGCCGCCTGGTCGAATATGAGGGCGGCGGCGAGGAAACCCGCTCGAACAAGTGGCTGGCCGAACTCCAGCAGGACATGTTCGTCGAGATCAACCCGGCCGACGCCACCGCGCGCAACATCCGCGATGGCCAGTGGGTCTGGGTCCGCGGCCCCGAGAATAACAGCCGCGCCCGGGTGAAGGCGCTGGTGACGGAACGCGTCGGCGCCGGCGTGGCCTTCATGCCCTTCCACTTCGCCGGCTGGTTCATGGGCGAAGACCAGCGCAGCCGTTATCCGCAGGGCACCGATCCGATCGTGCTCGGCGAAAGCGTGAACGCCGTGACCACCTACGGCTACGATCCGGTGACCTTCATGCAGGAAACGAAGGTCACTCTCTGCCAGATCAGCGCGGCTTAAGGGGAGGCTCGCACCATGGCCCGCATGAAGTTCCTTTGCGACAGCGACCGTTGCATCGAGTGCAACGCCTGCGTCACCGCCTGCAAGAACGAGCACGAGGTGCCCTGGGGCATCAACCGGCGCCGCGTCGTCACCATCAATGACGGCAAGCCCGGCGAGCGCTCGATCTCCATGGCCTGCATGCACTGCACCGACGCGCCCTGCGCGGCGGTGTGCCCGACCTCGTGCTTCTACACGACCGCGGACGCGATCGTGCTGCACGACAAGGACACCTGCATCGGCTGCGGCTACTGCTTCTACGCCTGCCCCTTCGGCGCGCCGCAATATCCGCGCGTCGGCAATTTCGGCAGCCGCGGCAAGATGGACAAGTGCACCTACTGCGCCGGCGGCCCGCAGGCCGACAATAGCCCGGTCGAGTATGTCCAGTACGGTTCGAACCGCATCGCCGAGGGCAAGCTGCCGCTCTGCGCCGAAATGTGCAGCACCAAGGCGCTGCTGGCCGGCGATGGCCAGATGATCGCGACCATCTACCGCGAGCGCGTGCGCGCCCGTGGCTATGGCGCCGGCGCCTGGGGCTGGCGCACCGCCTATCGCGAGACGGTCACGGTCTGAGGGACGCAGCGAACATGATCCGTTTCCCTCATTGGCTGGCCATGCTGCTGCTGGCGCTGTCGCTTGGCGCGGCGCCCGCGGTGGCCCAGATCTCGGGCACGCCGACCAACCCGGTATCGCCCACCATCTCGGCCGAAGAACTTGAACTGCAGAAGGCGCTGACCGGCGGGCGTATCGCGGGCCGCATCACCATCCCCGACGCGCAGCAGGGCAGCCTGATCCAGCCCGCCGGGCGCGACTGGCGCGACTTCCACAATGTGACGCTCGCCTGGGTGGGCGGCATCTCGGTGCTCGGCATGGCCGGCATCGTGTTGCTGTTCTACCTGAGCAAGGGCCGCATCAAGATCGATGCCGGCCGTTCGGGCCGCACCATCCGCCGCTTCGGCCTGCTGGAGCGGACGGCGCATTGGATGGTCGCCTCCTCCTTCATCGTGCTGGCCATCTCGGGTCTGAACCTGACCTTCGGGCGCTTCCTGCTGCTGCCGCTGGTCGGGCCGGACAGCTTCGCGACCATCAGCCTGTGGGGCAAGTATGCCCACAACTTCCTGAGCTTCCCCTTCACCCTCGGCATCGCCGTGATGCTGCTGGTATGGGTGAAGGACAATATCCCGAACGGCGCCGACATCGCCTGGTTCAAGGCGGGGGGCGGCCTGATCGGTTCCGGGCATCCGCCGGCGGCGCGCTTCAATGGCGGCCAGAAGATGGTCTTCTGGATCACCGTGCTGGGCGGCACTGCGGTTGCCGTCTCGGGCTACTTCCTGGTCTTCCCCTTCTTCGCCACGGACATTGCCGGCCAGCAGCTGGCGCACATCGTCCATGGCGTGGTCAGCGTGCTGATGACGGCCGCGATGCTCGGCCACATCTATATTGGCTCGCTCGGCATGGAAGGCGCCTTCGATGCGATGGGCTCGGGCGATGTCGACCTGAACTGGGCGCGTGAACACCACTCGCTCTGGGTCGATGAGCAGATGAGCAGCGCCCGCAAGACGGTGGCCCCGGACGGCGCCCGCGCCGCCGGCGCCGACTGAACCGGCGCCACCGCGCCACATGGTGGCGGGGCCGGTCCGATCGGGCCGGCCCCGTTTTCGTTCAGGAGCCCGCGCGTGCGCCTCATCGGATTCGCCGGCTGGAGCGGTGCCGGCAAGACCACCCTGCTCACCCGCCTGATCCCGGCGCTGAAGGCGCGCGGGCTCAGCGTGTCGACGCTGAAGCATGCGCACCACGCCTTCGACGTGGATCGGCCGGGCAAGGACAGTTTCGAACATCGCAGCGCCGGGGCCGAGCAGGTGCTGGTTTCTTCCGCGCAGCGCTGGGCGCTGATGACCGAGCATCGCGGCCGGCCGGAGCCCACGCTGGGCGAGCTGCTGCGGCTGCTGGCCCCGGTCGAGCTGGTGCTGGTCGAAGGCTTCAAGCGCGACGGCCACCCGAAGATCGAGGTGCACCGCGCCGCCAACGGCAAGCCCTGGCTGCATCCGGAGGATCCGGCGATCGTCGCCATCGCGGCGGACACCACGCCCCCATCCCCCCTGCCATCCGTGCATCTGGACGATGTGGCGCGGATCGCCGATCTGGTGGTGGCGCATGCGGCGCCGATCGGGGCGTTTCGGGCACCGTGAAGGGCGAAACCTTTGGCACAGCTTTCGGATGATTGCTTCGCCTTTGGCGGCCCCCTGCTGTCGGTGGATGCGGCGCAGGCGCTGATCGCTGAACGCGTGCCGGCGGTCGGCGGTGTGGAGCGGGTCGCGCTGGCTGCCGCGCGCGGGCGTGTGCTGGCGGCTGACCTGCACGCTGGCCTGCCGCTGCCCGCCTTCTTCAACTCCGCGGTCGATGGCTATGCCTTCCGCCATGCCGATTGCCCCGATGGCGGGGTCTTGCCGGTGCGCGGGCGGATCCAGGCCGGGCAGGCGGCCGCGCCACTGCCGCCTGGCACCGCGACGCGCATCTTCACCGGCGCCCCCATGCCGCCGGGCGCCGACACGGTGATCATGCAGGAAGATGCGGCCGAGCAAGCGGGCGCCGTCCGGATCGCGGGCGGCCTGAAGCCCGGCGCCAATTGCCGCCCCGCCGGCGAGGATGTGGCGGCGGGCGCGCTGGCGCTGCCGGCCGGCCGGCGGCTCGGCCCCGCCGAGATCGGGCTGGCCGCCGCCATCGGCCAGGCTGAACTTGGCGTGCGGCCCTTGCTGCGCGTCGGCGTCTTCTCCACGGGCGATGAGTTGGCGAGCCCTGGGCAGCCGCTCGGACCGGCGCAGACCTATGACAGCAACCGCTTCACGCTGCTGGCCATGCTGGGGCGGCTGCCCGTCGCCGCCTCTGACCTTGGCATCCTGCCGGATGATCCGGGCGCGACGCGCCGTGCCCTGGCCGCCGCCGCCGCCAGCCATGATTTGCTGCTGACCTCGGGCGGCGTCTCAACGGGCGAAGCCGACCATGTGAAGGCCGCGATCGAGGCCGAGGGCCGGCTGGTCTTCTGGCGGCTGGCCATCAAGCCCGGCCGGCCGGCGGCGATGGGCATGGTGGGGGGCGTGCCCGTGGTGGGGCTGCCGGGCAATCCGGTGGCCGCCGTGGTCACCTTCCTGCACCTGGCGCGCCCGCTGCTGCTGGCGCGCGCCGGCGCCGCCCCCGAGCCCCTGCCGACCTTCCCCGCGGAAGCCGCCTTCAGCGCCCGCAAGAAGGCCGGGCGGCGGGAATATCTGCGCGTCACCCTGGCACCCGGCCTGAGCCTGCCGCTGGCTCGAAAATACCCGCGCGAGGGGGCGGGCCTGCTTTCCTCGCTTGTGGACAGCGACGCCTTCTGTGAACTCGCCGAGGCCATCACCGCGGTTGCGCCGGGTGATCCGCTGCGGGTCATCCCCTTTGCCGCGGTGCTGTAGCGATCAAGGCAAGCCGCCCGCGCGCGGCCTTTCTTTTTCCGCAACGCTGCGACAGTAAGGTGCCGTCACACCGGAGATCCGCAGCCCGCCATGAATAGCAAGATCGTCCCTGTCATCCTGTGCGGCGGCACCGGCACGCGCCTCTGGCCGCTGTCGCGCGAAGCCTATCCAAAGCAGTTCTGGCCGCTGGCCGGCGAGGCGACCATGCTGCAGGAAACCACCGCCCGCGCCGCCGGGCCGGGCTTCGCCCCGCCGATCGTCGTCGCCGGCGAGGCGCAACGCTTCCTGGTGGCCGAGCAGCTGCGGGAGGGCGGCGTGGCCGATGCCCGCATCCTGCTGGAGCCCGCGGCCCGCAACAGCGCCGCCGCCATCGCCGCCGCCGCCGTGCTGGTGGGTGAGGCGCAGCCGGACGCGGTGCTGTGGATCATGGCGGCGGATGCGGTGATCACCGATGTCCCGGCGCTGCATGCCGCCCTTGCCATCGCCGCCGCGGCGGCGCGCGCCGGACGCATCGCCACCTTCGGCATTCGCCCGACCGGCCCCGAGACCGGCTATGGCTATATCGAGGCAGGGGCGACGTTGCCCGGCGTCGAGGGAGCCGCGACCGTGGCGCGCTTCGTCGAAAAGCCGGACGCCGCGACCGCGCAGGGCTTCGTGGCCGGCGGGCGGCATCTGTGGAACTCTGGCATGTTCGTCGCCACCGCCGGCACGCTGATGGGTGAGCTTGGCAGCCATGCGCCATCCGTGCTGGCCGCGGCCCGGGCCGCCGTCGCCGAGGACACGCCTGACCTCGACTTCGTGCGCCTCGGCAAATCCTTCCTGGCCGCGCCCTCCATCTCCATCGACCATGCGGTGATGGAGCGGACCGCCCATGCCGCCGTGGTGCCGTGCGACCCGGGCTGGTCCGACGTTGGCAGCTGGGCCTCGCTTTGGGAAATCTCCCCCAAGGATCGCGCGGGCAATGCGGTGAAGGGGCCCGTGTCGCTGCTCGATGCGCGCAATTGCTATGTGCGCAGCGAGGGGATCGTCACCGCTGTCATCGGGCTTGAGGATGTGGTGCTGGTGGTGTCCGACGATGCCGTCCTGGCCGCCCCCCGGTCGCGGGCGCAGGATGTGAAGAAGATCGTCGAACAGCTGCGCGCCGCCCGCGTGCGGGAAGCGACCGAGCATCGGCTGGTCTATCGCCCCTGGGGTTCCTATGAGGGCGTGGCCGAGGGGGGGCGCTTCCAGGTGAAGCGCATCATCGTGCGGCCGGGCCGCAAGCTGAGCCTGCAGAAGCATTATCACCGCGCCGAGCATTGGGTGGTGGTGGCCGGCACCGCCATGGTCGAACGCGATGGCGAGCGGACGCTGCTGCGCGAGAATGAGAGCATCTACCTGCCGCTCGGCTGCGTGCATCGGCTGGAGAATCCCGGCATGATCCCGCTGACGCTGATCGAGGTGCAGTCCGGCCCCTATCTCGGCGAGGATGACATCGTCCGCTTCGAGGATAATTACGGCCGGGTCTGACGCCGGCATGGGAAGGACAGGCCGCCGCGATGAGTGAGGCACGGCGCAGGCTGAAGGAAGGCGACCGCGCGCGCGACCGGCGCGACTGGGCCGCCGCGGCCGAGGCCTATGGCGCCTATCTGGCGCTGCGCCCGCAGGATGGCGCCATCCATGTCCAGCACGGCAATTCCCTGAAGGAGGCTGGCGACCTGGCCGCCGCCCTGGCCGCCTATGCGCGGGCGGAGTCGCTGCTGCCGGGCGACGCCGATGTGCAGGTGCAGATCGGCCATGCGCGCAAGCTGACCGGAGATTTGGCTGGCGCCGAGGCCGCCTACGCCGCCGCCGTCGAGCGCGATCCCACCGCAACCGATGGCTGGCGCGAATTGTCGAGCCTGCTGACGGGGCCGGGGCGGACCACCCTGCCCGCCACAGCCGGCGGTATCCTGTTCGACCTGTCGGACCTGATGTCCTGGTTCGGCACGCATCGCGCGCCTTCCGGCATTCAACGGGTGCAGCTGGCCATCGTGACCGCGGCGCTGACGGGCCCGTCGGGGCCCATGGTCGGGCTCGCGGCCTTCGACGCCGCGTCAGGGAGTTGGCGCGCGCTGCCGCGGCCGCTGTTCCTGCGCCTGGCCGCTCTGGCCGCGAGCGGAGCCGACACCAGCGACGCAAGCTGGCAGGAAACCATGGGCGCGGCCGGCGCGGCGCTGGCCGGCGGACCGCCGCTGCCCCTGCCCGAGGGCGGCTGGCTGGTCAATCTCGGCACCAGTTGGGAAATGCCCGGCTATGAGCTGGCGCTGCGCGGGGCCAAGGCGCGGGCAGGCACGCGCTTTGCCGCGCTGCTGCATGATTGCGGGCCGCTCGCCGTGCCCGAGCATGCCGAGCCCGGCCTTGCCGCGCGCTTCGCCGCCTGGTTCGCGCGCCTGCCGCTGCATGCCGACCTGATCCTGGTCGCCGCCGCGGCGACCGAGGCCGAGTGGCGCGCGCTCCGCGCCCAACATCTGCCGGGCTTGCCGGATCCGCCGGTGGCCCGCCTGCCTTTCGACGCCGCGCTGCCCGCGCCGCCACCCGCACCCCGCATCCATCCGCTGCTGGCCGGCCTGCTCGGCCGGCGCTATGTGCTCTCGGTCGGCACGCTGGAATCGCGCAAGGATCATCTGTTCCTGCTGCATGGCTGGGCGGCGCTGCTGCGCCGGCACGGGGCGCGCATGCCCCGCCTGGTGCTGGTCGGCCGGCCGGGCTTCGGTGCCGAAGCGGTCCTCGCCCTGCTCAACGCCAACCCCGCCTTGGCGCGCGGGGTGGAGGTGCTGAGCGACGTGTCGGACGAGGCGCTGGCCCGGCTGTATGACGGCGCGATGTTCACGCTCTACACCAGCCGCCATGAGGGCTGGGGCCTGCCCGTGACCGAGGCGCTGTCGCGCGGCAAGGCGGTGCTGGCCCCCGGCGCGGGGGCCATGCTGGAGGCGGGGCTCGGCGCCGCCGTCACCTATGTGCCGGGCAGCGAGCCGGATTTTCTCGCCCGCCTGGAATCGCTGCTGTTCGATGGCGCCGCGCGCCGCGCTGCCGAGGCTGCCGCGCGGGCCGCGCCGCTGCGCAGCTGGGCCGATGTCGCGGCGGGGCTGCTGGCCGCCCTTGCCAATGCGCCGGCTGCCATGGTCGAGCCGCCCCGCGTGGCGCTCGGCCAATTGCTCTCGCCCGGGCTGCCGGCGGGACGGCTGCCCTCAGCCGCCGCGGCGCTGGGGGAGGCGATGCGGCTTGGCCCGCTGTGGCACACGCCCGAGCCCTTCGGCTGCTGGACTCGCCCGGGCCGCGCGCTGCTGCGGCTGCATCATGTGGCGCCGGCGGGCACCCGGCTGCGGCTGCTCATCACATTGACGGCCCCGCCGGAAGGGGCGCGGTTGTGGCTGCGGCCCGGCGGCGCCGATCCGCGCAGCCTGGAGATCGAGCCCGGTGACCGGGCGACGGCGGCGCTCGACTGGGTGGCCGAGGAAGGTCCCCTCGACCTGACGATCGAGGCACCTGCCGCCACGCTGGGGGACCGGCAGGTGGGCGTCGGCCTGGTGTCGGTGATGATTTGCGCGGCCGATGATCTGGCGGCGCGGCTGGAGTATCTGGAACGCCAGCGCTTCGTCTGGCCGGAATTGGCCTGAAGCGCCCTGCCCTGAACGCCTGCATTCCTAGACCATGATCAGCGATGAGAGAATCGCTGATCACGGTCTAGCTTATTGTTTTATCGCGTGATTCACGCCTCCGGGCGTTCCGCCCTTCGGCGATCACGCTCTAGCCTTTGCCGAGAGGCTGATTCACGCCTTTGGTGATTCCACCAAAGGCGATCAGGCTCTATCCGCGCAGATAGGCACGCTCCGGCCGGTAGGTCAGCCAGCGGCGGAGCCGGCGCAGCGCGTCGCGAACCGGTGTCGGGCGGCGGAAGGCAAGGATGTGCATGGGATCAGCCCTGAAGGGGGGTGCGCATCGCCCTTCTGGCGGCGCAGCCCTCTGCGCCCGCCCATCATGCCCTGCCGGGGTTAAGCCAGGGTTTCAGCCATCCAATCGAATCCCGAGATCGCGGATCAGCGGCCGCCACAGCGCGGCCTCGGCCGCGACGAAGGCCTGGAACTCGGCCGGCGACCAGGGCAGGTATTCTATGTCGAGGTCGCGCAGCCGGCCCGCCAGCGGGTCGTTCTGCATGGCCCGGATCAGTTCGGCGGACAGGCGCGCGATGGCGGCGGCGGGGGTGCCGCTCGGCACGCTCATGCCCTGCCAGCCATAGGCCACGGCGTCATGGCCCAACTCGCGCAGCGTCGGCGCGGCGGGGGCCAGGCGGGTGCGCTGTTCCGTCAGCGCGGCGAACACCTTCACCCGGCCATCGCGGATGAAGGGCGTGCCCGTTGCCGTGTCGATCACGACAAGCTCCACATTGCCGGCCAGCAGATCCTGCATGGCAGCGGGGCCGCCGCGATAGGGCACATGCTCGGCCGCCAGCCCGCTGCGCCGCTTCACCAGCTCCATCGCCAGATGGTGGGGCGAGGCGACGGCGGGCGTGCCGTAGGTGGGCGCGCGGGTGCGGCTGGCGGCCAGCAGGGCCGCGAAATCGACCGCCGGATGGTCGGGCCGCGCCACGATATACAGCGGGAAGCGGCCGATGAAGCCGACCCCGGTGAAGTCGCGGTCGGGATCATAGGGCAGCCGGCCATACAGCGCCGGATTATAGACCAGGATGCCATTGTCGACATGCATCCAGGTGTAGCCGTCGGCCGGGCTGCGGGCCGCGGCCTCGCTGGCCAGCACGGCGCCGCCGCCGACGCGATTCTCCACCACCACATTCTGCCCGAGGCGCGGGCCCATCTGGCCGCCGATCAGGCGGGCGAAAATGTCGGACGGGCCGCCCGGCGGATAGCCGACGAACCAACGGAAGGGGCGGTCCGGCCAGGTTGCAGATGCCGCGCCGGGCGCCGTCCCTTGCGCCATCGCCTGGCCTGCGAGCATGGCGCCCATGAGGCCCATTCCGGCCTGTCTGCGTGTGGTCATTGTTCGTCCCCGACTTGCACCGCTTTCTGTCTTGATTGTGCCACGGTCCGGCGCGAAGACTAGGGGATGCGACCCCTGATCGGCATTTCCTGCTGCGTGAAGGCCTTCGGGCTTTTCGGAACCCCGAACCACGCCGCCTCAGACAGCTATGTGCGGGTCACGTTGGGCCCGATCGGCGGCATCCCGGTGCTGCTGCCCGCCGCTGGCGAGGCGCTGGTGCCCGAAATCCTGCCGCGGCTGGATGGGCTGATGCTCACCGGCAGCCGGTCCAACGTGCATCCCTGCCATTATGATGGGCCGCAGCATGCCGAGGGCACGCCCGAGGATCCGCAGCGCGACGCCACCACCCTGCCGCTGATCCGCGCCGCCATCGCCGCCGGGCTGCCCCTGCTGGCAATCTGCCGCGGCTTCCAGGAGCTGAACGTGGCGCTGGGCGGATCGCTGGACCAGCGGATCCAGGATTTGCCCGGCCGCCTGGACCATTCGACGCCGTCCGACCAGAAGATGCCGCTGGTGCGGGTGGGCAAGGCGCATGCGGTGCGCCTCGCCCCGGATGCCGCGCTCGGGCGGCTCTGGGCCTCGGCCGGCGTGCCCTTCGATCCAGCCGGCGTGCCGGTGAACAGCCTGCACAATCAGGGCATCGCCAAGCTGGCCCCGCGCCTGGTGGCCGAAGGCTGGGCGCCGGATGGCACGATCGAGGCGGTGCATGTGGCCGGCGCGCCGGGCTTCGCGCTCGGCGTGCAATGGCACCCGGAATATGATTGGGAGCGCGATGTGCGCTCCCGCGCCATCTTCGACGCGTTTGGCGCGGCCTGTGCCGCCTGGGCGGCGGGCGAGCGACCGGCCCGCGTGCGCGCGGCCTGACCCGATCGGCCGAATAGGCAGCGCACGAAGTTCCGACCTGCGGCCCGAAGGGCCGACCCTCCCTCTCGGGGCATCGGCCCGACGCGCCGCGGCTTGTGCGTCATGCGACGGGCAGGCCTTCGGCGTGACGCGCATGAGGGGCACCAAGGTGAAACCTTCGTGCGCTTGTCATCGGCTGCGCCGGGTGACCCGACCTCGTACTGGCGAAGCAACTGTTCCTGAGAGCCTGGTCGCCTCTGGTGACTTCACCAAAGGCAGTCATTCTCTCGAACACTCCGCGTTCAGATGACTCCACCTGACGGCGTGTTGCCCTATGCGGCCTTTCGCATCTCGTCACCGCGGCCCAGATCCTGCACGAACCTGGCGACTTCCGCCGCCAACCGGTCGCTGACCGCGCCGATCTGCTCGGCCGCAGCCTTCAGTTCGGTGCCTGACGCCTCCGTCTCCTGCGCAGCGGCCAGCAGGCCTTCCATGTTCCGGCTGGCCTCGGCGGTTTGCTTCGCCACCAGCTGAATCCGCTCCGCAATGCTGCGCGTGGTGACGCCCTGCTCCTCGACGGCGGCGGCAATGGCAGCGGACACGTCCTCGACCTGCGCGATGGTCGAGACCAGGTTGCGCACCGACTGCGTCACGCTGCCGCTGACCTGCTGGATCGAGCCGATCTGCGTGCCGATCTGGCTGGTGGCCTGCGCCGTCTGGTTGGCCAGCTGCTTCACCTCGGACGCAACCACGGCGAAGCCCTTGCCTGCCTCGCCCGCCCGCGCGGACTCGATGGTGGCATTCAGCGCCAGCAGGTTGGTGCGCGATGCGATGGTCGTGATGAGTTGCAGCACCTCGGTGATCTGGCCGGTCGCGGTGTTCAGCCCAAGCGTCGCCTCGTCCGTGGTGCGCGCGCTGGCCGCCGCGCCCCCGGTTGCGGCGGCTGCCTCACTGACGCGGCGGGAGATTTCGTTGACGCTCAGGCTCAGCTCATGGGTGGCGGCCGCCACGGCATTCAGCCCTTCGGCCGAGCTGCGCGCCCCTTGCGATGTCACCGCCGCGTCGCTGCGCGACCGGCTGGCGTTCAGCACCGTGCGCTCGGCCGCGTCGCGCATGCTGCGCGATGCGCCGCTGAGTGTGGTGACGATGGACTGCATGGAGCTGCCGAAGCCGGCAATCAGGTCGCGCACCTGCCGCGCTTCCCGTTCTGCCTGCGATACGCGATCCCGTTCGGCGGTCGCCAGCTCGTCACGCGCGGCCACGGCACCGCGAAGCACCTCGAGGCTGCGCGCCATGCCGCCGATTTCATCGGCGCGGTCCACATGCGGCACCTGGGTGGCACTCTGGCCCGCAGCCAGGTCGGCCATCGCCCCGTTCAGATCGACGATGGGCGTCGACAGCCGGCGCGCGACCCAGATCGCGCCGAGGATGGCCAGCGCCGCAACGGCCAGCGCGCAGGCCAGCGTCCAGATCAGGGCGGACATGGCGGTGGCGGCGAAGGGCGCATAGGGGAGCAGGATCAGCGTGGCGCCGGCTGCCGCGCCTTCCAGATCGGTGATCGGCTTCACCGTCACCGCGTAGCGCTGGTCGCCGATCTGCGCGTAGCTGCGCAGCGCCTGGCCCTTTTCCGCCGCCTCCCGCAACGCCGGCGGGAGCGCCTCGGCCGTCAGCCCGGGGATGGTGGAATCCCTGAGCCGGCCCGCGCCGAAATAGACAATCTCCGCGCCCGTCGATCGGGCGACGGATTGCGCCGTGGCCGCGTTCAGGTACCCCGCCGCCTTCACCGTGCCGACAAGCCGTCCATCGAAGATGATGGGCAAGGCCGTGCCGTTCGCCACCTCGCCCGTGGTCGGCGAGACGACGGTTCCCGAGCCCACCTGCTGACGCAGCGCAATGGCAACGTCCGTCACATTGGCCTTATTGTCGCCGAACCTGCCGGGGTTGTGGGCGCGCAGGAAAACCCGCCCCCGATCATCGGTGAACTCCAGCACGGCGAGGCGCGGATCCACCTCACGGAAGCGCTGGAACACCGGCACGGCAAGGGCTGCCAGCGCCGCCCGGTCACCAGCAGCGAGGGCGGCACCCATATCGGGCCGGAGCGCGAGCGACATGACGAGACCATGGACGGTCCGGACCAGGTCGTCTGCTTGGGCCGTCGCGAGCTGGGCGGCGCGCTCGGATGCGGCTTCCGACTGCGGTTGTAGCGCCCGCGAGACACCGAACGCCCCACCAGCCGCG
>Ga0247843_1004366_pt1 | contig 21283 bp, 45 predicted proteins | sample LaCruzMarch2017__FD_192420 | JGI IMG/M metagenome (GOLD analysis project Ga0247843, IMG submission 192420) | Freshwater microbial communities from meromictic Lake La Cruz, Castile-La Mancha, Spain - LaCruzMarch2017_8m | ecosystem: Environmental > Aquatic > Freshwater > Lake | place: Spain...
GAGCACTACCTCGACAAGGTAGGGGTCGGGGGTTCGAGCCCCTCAATGCCCACCAAAATAGTTCATGTGTAAAAACGAAAAAAAACCCGCCAATTGACGGGTTTTTTTTGTGTTGTCCGACCAGGACACAAACCACATCTAATAATCAGCCTGTTATGCGGCTTTCCGCATAGGGTGTGAACTCAAAGAACGACCTAGTGCAATTACTTTTGCACCCGTGGCCACAGCTTCAGGCATGAGCACACCCTCAAGCTTTCCCACTTTTTCGGTAAGAGTTTGAATGATGGTTAAGAACTGTTTTTCCCGCTCTACATAAGAATTTAGTTGCGCCTGGAGCCGGTCGATAAGGCTTTCGGTTGTTTCACCTTTTGACCCACCATTGACCAAATAGTCAACAGATGTGTTAAGAATTTCAGCAATTTTTGACAGATTGGATGTGCTCAAGCCAATTATACCGCTTTCAAATTGACTAAAATTACTCCTAGACATGCCTAGCTTAATGGCAACATCCTCTTGACTTAATTTTCTTTCTCTTCGTATTTGGCTGACTCTCAAGCCAATATCCGAACTGCTTGAATTTTTTCCCATTTTTTTATGTTAGAAATTTTGACATTTGTTAGAAATGCTCAACATTTGCCAAACAAAGTTCGTAAAAAATTACGAAAAACAAAGGGAAACTGCAAAAATCGGAGAGTAAATGCAAAAAAGGTTATTTAATGGGGTTTCCGTTTTGGTCCAGTTTACTCATATCAATCTGAACACCAATGGAATTGCAAGCTTTGTTTAGCCTATTGTGGAACCTTCCGGCATCCTTTTCTGGCAACAAGCCGGGGTTGTTATGGATAGCCTCCATGCAACTTAGGGCTATTTCGCTAGAGGCTAGTTTTATTTTTTTGTTTTCGGCCTCTAGTCTTCGAATTCGAATTCTGTTGGATAAATGTAAAAGTGCTACCATGACAATGGTCAATGTTGAACCAAGGAATCGGTATGTTTCTTCCATAGTAAATTCAAATTTCAAGTTTCCGTTTTTGTACATGATAATGGCAATAACGAAGGAACCAAACCCGCCCAAACTTCCTAAAATCGATATCACCCTTTCAAAAATATTCAACATTGCTACTATGTTTTGTTTTGCGACGGCAAATGTAGCATTTACCCGGTTCCTGCTTGGTTGCAGGGCCGGGTTTTTTGTAAACACCAATCTGACAGCCGTATGAGTGAAAACGCAGGCAAATTTTCGATAGAAGGCTTTCAAAATTTGAGTGCCAGGGCAAAGAGTAAAATCATTGCGAAGCTGGACGCTAAGTTGAATATGAGCTACAGCACTTTCGCCGTCCGGGTGCGAACTAAAACGTTCAAGCCTGGAGAACTTGAATTGCTCGATGGCATCGTGGCAGAACTTTTTCCGAATGGTTTACCGGTAACTGTAGATGTAGATTAGGGTATGACACAATGGAGCAAACAGAGTCATGGTCGGCACTTATTTTACTTGTCATTGCTACTTTTTGCTTTATTTTTTCTAATCCATACCGTAAACCGAAGCCAAATTGTAGAAACAAAGAGAGAAATAGATATCAGCCAAAAAGGACTAAACGACAGATGCGTAGAAGCTAATTTCCAAATTATTAAAAACCAAAACATGATATGCAGTTTCGTTTTTCAAAGTAATCTCTAGCTCTTAATGACATGTTCGAAGTAAATTTTACACAATTCAAGCGGAAAAAATCCAACTACGCAAACGGGGTTTGGCTAAACACAGAAACTGACTGGCTTCTGTTTACAGACATTTGCAGCTACTGTCGCAAGCACTTTCATTGGAGCAACCGGCAAACACCTCCATCGCTTTTCAAGCTGTTTTCTCATGTAGATGAGAATGCATACTATTCCGCCAAAACCATGGAAGACCGAATGCTTGTGCTGTTGCCCAACGCCCAGGTGAAAGAAAAGATTTTTGGCAACCAAGATGCCACCATGGAAATCCCTTTGATGTAAACACCAAATCTTAGCTTAAAAAACTATGGCAATCACACTTCAAATAGATGTAATCGACGAAATTGAAACATACCCTGCCCTTTCAACCATGAGGTGCAAAATGTATGTGGACGGTATGCATACAGATGTTTACATACCAAAATCAACTTACGAAAAGCTGATAGAATACAGGTTTTTCATCCGTGACGGCAAAACACCCGACACCCAGGGCGTGCTAAATACCACTAACGAATTTATTGAAAGATAGATGGAACACTATAAGATTAAAGTATTTGATGGCGACAACTTTTTTTATGTCGCTGAAAAAGCTAAAAAAATTGCTACTGAACGCAAAGCATGTGTTCATTTTGAATTTAGCGGAATCAAATGTTTTTGCAGACAAAACACTTTTATTCCAGCGGTTTTCAAAGGGTATCGTACCAAATTAGCTAAACTGTTAAAGCCATGAATGCTCAAGACTACCAAAAATTGCTCGATGCAGGGTTTACAATAATCCGTCGAGACCGAACCGCCAAAAACATCATGCATTTGGCTCCCGTGCCCAACCCCGACCCTGCCACTGGTAGAGGTGGCCTAAGCTGGCAAAAACACCGTGGGCCATTTGCGCACCAAGCTAGCATGGCCGCTACAATGAAAGAGTTGCTTAAAGATAGTAAAACCATAGAAGGATGAAAATCAAACTTGCCGGCCTGGACTTGACACAATTTGTTGAGCAGCCAAAAACCAATTTACCCAAATTCCAGGTAAACGATTTTGGAATTTTCACCTTCAGCAAAGAAGCCATAGAAAAGCTTCAGCTGAAGCCTGAAAGCATCGTTTCCCTGGATCACGAAGAAGGCAAGCCTAGCGAATGGTATTTGGTTGTAAACGCACCCGTTGGCTTCCATCTAAGGGAACGTAAATCAAGTGGATTAGGCCAACATAATGTTCTTTGTTTTCAAAACAAAGCATTTGCCCGCTTTGTGATCGATAATGCCGGTGTGAAGAAATTCCACATTGCCAATACGCCTGAAGTGGTCGATGGGCTACATGTTTACTACCCCATTAAAGCCAAAAAATGAGAAAACACATCCGCCCCGACAATGACAACGACCTGAAATCCATGCTATGGGCTTATGTGGTAGTCACATTGATAGTTAGCTACATTCTATTGACCAAAACCGCTGGAATGCCATGAACTACTACTACAAGCCCAAACCCCCTTACAAAGGCTTTAGCCTATGGGTTTACATTCTGGTTACCGTTTTTGGAGGGTTATCCATCGGGTTGTACCTGCTAGAAGTTCGGTTTATTATCGACTTCATTTCTGCCATCATTTGGGCTTGTATACTGGCTATATTCATTCCAATGGCTGTTTACATGGTAGACCAGGGAATAATCAATTACAAACGAAACAAAGAAGAATAACATGCCAGCAGTAGAAGCCTCTTATGTTGCCTTCAGGCACAACGATGAGTTGAAAGCCCTCTATTGTGTAGACGGCCAATTCCAAGCAAAGCAGCCTTTGGCGCTCGCCCTGGAGCCGGGTGTTTACGGCCTCAATGTCAAGATCACCACTGTGGGCGACAGTGAGCAAGATGACTTTTATCTAAACCTCATGATTCCCGTCGACGAAATTCTCCAGGTGCTACAGGGCCTGAAGAAATTTCCTCCGGGATTAACCAAAATAGATCCTAACACCGTGTTTATATAAGCCATGGAAACAGCAGAACAAACCGCCTACTTCAGTTTACGAAGGTCGCAAAAGACTGAATTGCTTATTGACTTATGCTACAGGGCCCGCCGATCAGCGTGCACCGTGCAGCTCTATTTCAAGCAAGGCACTTTGCCGGCAAAACTCATTCGCCCGTTTTGGACCATCGTTCAAAACAAAGGGTATGTAAACAGCCTCAACGTGCCCGCCGGGTACGAAATTCAATTATCAATTTTTAGCAAACAGAACGATGAAAATCAGGAAAGTAGTGATCCACAACCCGAGGGTGGACATAGTAATCAACTTCAAAGAACAGCCGGCGCCCTACGATCCACTGATGCAAGCAATAAGCGGCCTCATGGTAATGGCAAAGCCCAAATCTCCAACACCCAACCAGGAAGCAGTAAACAGCCTGGAAAAGGTAAAGGACGAAGTAAACAGCAATTGAACCGGCCACAGTACGCAACAAATTTAGTAGTGCAAAAAGGGTTTTAGTTTTGGTATTGTATATCTCAGATCGAAACGTCCCGCTCATTGGGCGGGATGTTTACTTCAAATCAACAACATGGCAACAGTAAACAACAGCGAATTGCTTGTAATTCTGGCGACCTGGCAAGGCAAAAAAGCAGAACTTGAAAAGAAGCTTTTGCTATACCAGGAGCAAGTAAACAAGGGCAATGTGGGCTTTTGGGATTTGGTATTCGATACGAAACAGGCCATTAAAGAAACGAATGCAGTGCTGGAGCTCTTGGAGCACCCGGAACGCAACCCGTAATTGTATCTCAACTTCGATGTTTACCCTAAGGAAATGAAGCTGAAGGCTGTAAACAGCGACAATGAAGCCCTTGAGGCTTGAATATTCCGGTGCAATACACAGGTTGATCCTGTTTACTGCATTCTAACGGCTTACGAGGTGTAAACAGTTCATGGAGCTGTGAGGGTTCGAATCCCTGAAGCTGGCATAAAAGAAGGCGATAGCCGTGCAATCAGGTCGCAAGTGGAAGCCCTCAAAGCGTTTCCCGGGCCTGAAATACTCCAGCAGTTGAGGTTAGAACGTGCCGCATCACACCTTGCGAGAACGGTGTCGATTTTTAATGTTTCACCGTTAGAAACACGCCCCTTCGGATACGTCCGGGTTTAGCTTAACCGGTTGGCATCGTAGCCACCAAGGGAGCAAAAACATATAGAACCCCCGACCTGGGACCCCGCACCGTGGCCACGAATGCGGACAGGGCTAACTATTTCCAACGCTGTTTACAGCCCCGGAAATGGTGAACGGGAAGAAAACACCCTTCTTTTTTTTAGTGAGCTGTAACAGTACTGTTTTCGGCATACTATATACCAGTAGAATGGTTCTAGGTTCTTAATGTTCAAAGAGTAACAAGTTTACACTGTAACTGTAACAGTTAGGGGCTGTGCAGCGAAAAATCGAAAAACGACCCCGGACACGTAAAAAGAGCAACGTTTAACCAGTTTCAAATATGAGCGAACCAACGCTAATGATGGGAGGCTACACACCCCCGATTCAACCACCTGCCACCCCAACCGGTGCCGGTAATCTTGCCGATGCTTCGAAAGTAAAATTCGAACGAAACGGCTCAACATACACCCTCCATTGGTGGAGCCAAAACGACCCCGACCTATTTAAACACAAAAAATTGGTTGGCTATTCAAAGCCAGTAGGCCAGAGCGAACCCGACGATAAGCAATACTTGCTGAAGTCGATTATCAGACGGTTTCGAAACAATGGTTACTTCAGCAGAATGGCCCGGTTGGATGTTTACCGTAATTTTTCGGATGAAAACGTACACAGTCAGTTGTTTCTAACCATGTGGCGCAATCATTACCAGTTGCACATGTATGGAGACCAGGTGTGGTTGGTGCAATACCTCAATGAGTTTTACCAGGACCCGACGGCCACCTATGGTGACCAGTCGAACCCGTTCCCAACGAAACAGCCCAAAGTTTACGATGTGATGACACCTGTAAACGGCCTGTTTCCTAAACAAACCATGGATGACATTCGGAAAGTGGCCAACAACATTCGCTTTCAAAATGTGGAACAATATTCGGCCTACATCAAAAACCTGGAGCATCAGCAATACCCTCCAGGAATGATTAAAGAGTTTACCAGAATTTTATCAAATCGAGAAAACGCAATCAAAAATTGAATCATGACCAGAAAAACGTACCGACTTTACGATGAAACCATTGAGTTCCTCCATAAATACATGGAGAAAACAGGTGTAACTGTAGAAAATGAAGCTGTAAACAGAGTATTCAAATCACTTGACCTATCATTCCAAATTCAAGATAAGTATGAGAAACAGATTGAGGATCTTAATCAAAAATTGATGAGAGCCATAGACCGGGCAAGGCTTCTTGAAAATCAGTTGAACCAATACAACCAAGCCATAAACGGGCTAAGGCTGATAATTGGCACCCATGCACTTTTGGAGAATGTAGAAGAAAATCAGGAACAACACGATGAAAAAGGTTTATGAAAGTCCGACAATGGTTGTCCACGATGACAGAGAGCCATTAACAGCAGAACAAGCTTTTGATATTCTTTGGAGTGGCCAGGCTGTTCGCATCAATTACCCACCTGATTTTTCAGCAGAAAATGAATATGATATTTACGATAGTGATTATCCTATTTTCATAACTGACATAATTAGTCGGGATTTGCTCGAAAAGCAGTCAAATGAAAAGTCAAAAATTGCAATTCACGAATATTTGAAATCTTACGAAATCTACAAATGAAAGCTTCAGTTAAAGTTGACATCGAAGGATTGAAGGCATTGGAAAGTTGGATCGACACCACTTATGAACTTTTCGAAGTAAACAGGCAACCCAACGATTTAACCATGCGGATTTATCAACATTGCTTCAATGAGGCAAGATTAATTTGCAGAAGGAAAATAGCAGGGTTCGACGGGCAAAAGTTTTTACGGATCAGTTTCAATGAGGCCCAATCATGCAGCTTGTTGAGGGTGTGGGGACAATACCGCACTGAAATTGACCGTGCGAACCTCATGTTTTTGCGAAATGTGATGGGAATTATTCACCGGCAGATTATATGAGCACATTAGCTGAAGATCAAAAAAACCACCCATTGCCAAAGGAGCTGGAGGAATACAGGTATATAATGTGTGATTGTGGCCACTTGCCACAGGATCATTATCAAGGCAATGGTTGGTGCCACCACAGTAAACACGCCAACCCAGGGGCATGTGGTTGTACATGGTATTGGCCAAACAGGAAATACATTGAAAAGAAGATGAAACAGGAAAGTAAACGGAAAAATGACAGCACACCCGCCCCGGATCAGCCGCCGGTACCAAGTGGCCAGGGCGAAAAGTGACAGCAAAATTAATCCAGGATCTTACCTGAGCTGCGAATATCTGACAGCAATTTGCAGCTGCTGCATGATTGGATCCGGAAAAAACTGACAGCAAAAATCGGCTTTACTTAATCCATCTTAATTTGAGCTAAAAACCTGTTCACACTTACTTTTTTAACTCCTTTCAAACCCGGCTAAGTCACTGATTTTAGCCGGGTTTGTTGTTTACAATTTTTTGTCCTACAGTTTTGCGAAAACGAAAAATATATGGCCAAATCAGAGCGAACAATTACACTTACCACCCGGGTTCCCATTTCGGTTTACACAGCAGTTATAAACGAAGCCGTTGATAAAGGCATCAACCAAACGGACTATCACCGGTCTATTATTCTCAATCGGAATACCCACAACCCCGACCTGGAGGAACTGAAAACCGAAAAGGAAATGCTGCATAGAAACCTTGACCGGGCAATTGCTCAACTCAAAAAATGGGGCGAAACCTTTAAAATTCAATAATATGTTCGTATTCCCATACACTTTGGTAAAGAAACTCCGGCTTAATCAACTTGAATTTGCTGAAGCCATGTACAACGACCATAAGTTTCAAAGTGAGAACTTATTGCGACCTCCATTCCGGTTTAGGTTTCGGGAAATTCTCAACAATCTGGCTTTCCTGGTATTCATTGCCACCGCAATTTTAGTATCCATCAAATTATTTAAAGAGCTTAGAAGAAATGGAGGGTACTAAGCCAGAAATGGTAGAAGTTGAGCGTGAACAACTTGAAACGCTTATTACCAACGTCCAAAGCCTGAAGCGACAACGAAAGGAAATGCTCCAGGACATCAAATCAGTGGTAGACAATTTTGTCCAGTTGGGTGAAGAATTTTCCGACACCAAGCAGATTATGGCTTTGATTTCGAAAATCACCAAGGCCATGCTAATGAAGGATAAACAGAGCCAAAACCTGTTTACCACATTGCTAGGCCCTACTTCAGACTTTGTAAACAAATACGCTCCTATAGTGTACCGGGAATCAGACCCCGAAACCCCTCAAATCAATGGCTAAACAACCCCAAGACTTAACCGATATTTTGGCAGAGGCTACAGAGCCGGTCGGTAATCCGCTCGACAATGCCAGCAAAACCCCTCCCATCAATCCTGATGACTTCGATGTTGTAGACCCTCCACCTGGAGAGAACCTGATGGAAGAAGAAGGTTCTGAAGAAGAAGGCCAAGAACCGGCTAAGCCCAAAAATCTGAAGGCCATTGCAGAAACCATGGTGCGGTTTTTCAGCACATTATTGTCGTTTGGTGCAAAGAAGTTGTACCCGGATGCAATTTTGAAGGAAGGCGACCTGGAAAAAGTGGCCAACATGAATCAGGCTTTAGACCTGGTTCCTGAAAATCAAAAAGAAGCAACATTCCTGGAGGCCACCCGTGCCGATAGTGGTTTATACTATTCTTTCAAACGCTACACCAACGTTCAGGAACTTATTCAGGATGCACCACTTACTGAAGCTGAACAAGAATTGTTGGTGCAACCATTGGTTGAAGTCATTGCCAAGCATAAGTTTCTCCAGGTAGGCCCCGAAGCTAACCTGGTAATGGTGTTGATCTTGATAATGGTTCCTAGGATTGAACCACTATTTCCGAACCTAGTCAAAGTGTTGGACAATAAGCTGAAGGATGCCCAAAGCTGAAAAGCGTTTGCATGTTACCGCTTTAATGGTAGGTAGAAAAGGCACTGGCAAGTCTACAGAACTGGCAAAGATTGCCCGTGACTATGCCAGAAACAACCCAAAAAAACGGGTGCTGATTATCGATGTAAACGGTTCACCTGCTTACAATGATTTCCCACTTCTTACTCCTGAACAGCTCCAGGGCTGGAAAGAATCTGCAAGCCTGCGAATAGCCAAATTCTACCATTCTGACCATGATGTCCTTTTTGAAATGGTGTCGAAATTCCGCAATGGAATGGTGGTGTTCGAAGACTGCACGAAGTATATAGGATCAAACCCGACCGGTGCTGTTAAAATGTACCTGGTCGACCATCGCATGTGGCAAGTCGACCTGATATTCACTTTTCACAGCTTACACCGGGTGCCCAAATTCTTTTGGGAAATGACAGCTTATATAGTTCTGAAGAAGACCCAGGACACGGAAATTCGTAACCAAAGGGGCAAAATACCCAACTTTCAGGAAGTGGAAAAAGCCTGGATTGAGGTAATGAAGTCAAAGAATGACTACATCCACAAAACCGTACCTACATTGATATGATATGGCTTTCAAACTCAAAAGGTACGGTAAATCGGAAATGGCAGAGTTGTACCAGGTGAACATCAAAACCTTCATGAAGGACATTGAGCCGATAACCGAAACACTCAAAAAAGAAGGTTACACGGATAACCGTAAGTCCTTCACCATCAAACAGGTTTCCATCATTATTGAATTTTTAGGCACACCGGAATGAATATTTTAGATGAATTTTTCGTACACATTTCAACACCTCCAAAAATAAATTTTGTGTATGAACCTGAATTGCTTGAAGACAGAAACCCCATTTTCATTCCAGATCGCCACACCAAAATGACTTATGCAGCTCAAAACCGGGCTGCAAAGCAAAGGCGCAAGGCCAAAAATGGCAAAAAAAAACTAACTAATGGTTACTTTGAGAGCTTCTGGCAGCATGAACAAAAAAGGAAGGCATCTTTCCCAATGTAAAGCATAATAGTTGAAACCTAAAGCAATGTTTCGGTAATAATCGGGTCTGTTATCCCAATAATACTTTTCTGAATTAATAGACCATGCCGCCAAACCAAGTTTAGATACAAGAAACCATTTTTCAAGCAAACGTGCAGACCGTCCGTTTCCATCCATAAACGGGTGAATTTTGGCTATCCAAATGTGAATCATTGAAGCATAATAAAAAGTCTCCTTGTAAGACAAGTCTCGGTTTAATAATTCACTTATATCAGCAAACAATTTGCTTAGCTCGTGATTAACAAATTGTGGCTCAACAGCCAGATAAACAGGTTTTAGTGTACTGGAATCCCTTACCCCCACTTGTTGTTTCCTTACCTTTCCACGCAAGCTGGTAGGCAACAGAGTCTTAGATGAAATCTCATGTGCTTTTAAAAAGTTGGCTTTATTGAGTTTGTTTTCACTGGCAAACTTGTAAGCTTTCACCAAATCTTCAATTTCCTGAACCTCTTTTCTTTTAGGAAACCCTTTGTTTCCAATATTCCTCATGAAACTATTGGCATCCAATGTGTTGCCTTCAATTTTTGATGAATAAAGAGAGGATGCTAAAATGTAGTAATCAAAATCTTCAGTTGAAAAATTTGCTTTCAATTTCAACTTATGATAGGCTTCTAACCAATCAATGGTTGACCTAAAAGAATACTCTTTAAGGTATTCACTGGAAATAAATTTTAGGTGCTTTCCCATTATACAAACTTAGCAAATCAGGTAGAATCAAGCAAAAAAAAGGAAAATCAGGCATTAACAGGCAATATCAGGCTGTAAACGGAAAGCGATAATTCGAGGCATTCAACCTTTGTCGCCTCAATTATCCACGCAAAACTTTCCACATGAAAGCAATTAACTGGCAGTTGTTAATCACTGCAATTGTTGCGGTTGTAGTCGGACATTTCATTGTCCAGGCAATCGTAAAGCAAAAAACCAAAGCCGATGGCACCACGGTTTCTAAATTTTCGTTTGGCGGCTCCCTTTTCAACGGCGACGACGAATAAAATCACCCAATTTTTCCCACTTCTCAATTAAAGACTATGGATTTTTCAAAAGTGTACGGACCAGACGATTTGGAGCAAATGGCTGGCGGTTTATCTAACTATGGTGGTCAATCAGCTGCAATGATTGGCTATGACGGACAGGGCGACGAAGCCCTAGACTTCGACGGGCAATCCGTTGAAAGTTTTGTCGGCGAGGGTAATGGTGGGCGTGAGTTCACATTTACAATCGACAACAACAACACCACGCAAGCTTTGAGGCTAAAGATATTGTCGGGCTACAATGATGACGTTCCTGCCATTATTCCGGTAACTTCAGCAGCTGTGACTAACGTACTTCCAAGCATCATTGCAACCATGCTACCAGCTGGTCAAATCCGTGATGGATATACACCTGATTTGGGTGCAGTGGGTACAGGTTCAGGCGATGGATTGGTTGTAAGTAGCAATTCAATCAAAACTGTAAATGAATTCCTGCGATTCATTAAGCACAATCCAACCCGGGTTGTAGGTATGGCAATCCGTACCGACAATGAATTGCAAGTGGCCATTGACTTTACCGTGAAAGAACTTTCACCGTTCAAAGACACCCAGAGCTACAGCATCACACCTAAGAAGTTCCAAAACCAAGGTGTGTTCCAAAGCAAGATTTTGCAATTCGCTACACCTGGCCTTCAGTTGGACCCCAACACAGAAATTTTCTATAGCGTTCTGGCTAATACCCAGGTGGCAGTAACTTTCTATTGCGGTGCATCCTTGAACATGCCAAAAGTGTTGAAGAGCAAAGCAAAACTTGCTACCAACAACATTGTTTCGGCTGGTGGAGCTCAAAACGTTCTGGCAACCAAAGCAAAATTGGGCCTGATCGGCGGCGGGTTTTAATCAGCACTTCTCAACCAACATAAGCAAGAGCCGCCCATCGTGGCGGCTCTTTTTTTAAAACCACCATGGAAAACGTAGAAGGACAATTACTGCAACTGATAGGCCAATACCCTGAAGAACTTCAGGCTGCTATGGGAACCTGTGGGTTTGATGCTGAAATAAACCCGGGCAATCTGGTTTTGGCTCAGTACAAAAGTGAAGGCCAATTCGGCCAATACCTGGACCAATATTCCGGTGTGCTTTCCGCAACCGGTAACAAGCCAAAGGTAGACTTCACAAAGGTGTTGAACACGGCTTTGGGCGTGGTAACAGCTGCCCAGGGCGTGAACAACTTCATTAAGGCTAACAAAGCCAACAATGCAGCTGCTGCCAACAATCCCGCCCCTGGAGGAAACCCGGGAGTTCAAGTATCGGCAAATCCTGGAGGCGAAAAGAAGGAAGAAAAGCTTTTCGGAATGCCAAAAGGTTTAGCCATTCTGGCTATTGTCACTGTGGTGGCTCTTATCGGTTTAGGTGCTGTAATGCTCATAAAACGCAAGTAACATGCAATGGGCACCGGGCATCACAGATATTCAGATCAGAGACAACCTAGGCAGCACACCTGCTGCTGTGGCACCCGCAACCGGTGTCATATACATCAATCGAGACTTTTTGGGCAAGCTCACAAGGGATCAATGGGTGTTCGTGCTTTTACACGAGTGGGCGCACATCGCTGCTAAATCCAGAGATGAAAAACTGGTGGATATGGTGGCCTTTCGAGAATATGTCAAAAGAGGCTACAGTTTGAAACAGTCGGTTTATGCCTTAACTAAGCTTCTCAACTTCAAAAACAGAGAGCACTTTGAACGGGCAAACCTACAAATGCAAAGGGCTGCTGCCCACGACTACTTAGTGAACGGAAACGGTAAAATGAAGCCAAAATCATGAAAAAAAGCACAAAGAAATCAAAACGCAAGGTTCTGAAATTACCAAAGAACCTAGCAAAAAAGGTAAAAGAAACCCTTGCTGAAGCTAGGGCTTATTACGCCAAATTAAGACGGTACAACAAACCAATCAAGTAAGAATGTTAGAAACAAACATGTTCTCCTTCGATGCAAGCGATAGCCTGGTCGATGAAAATTCACTTGGTTTCGGAAAAAAATTCCGAAACAGGGTGTCTAATGCAGCCCGAAACTACACCGTGGCCGGGCAAGCCTCCAAACTGTTTCGCCGACGGTTTGACGGCGAAGAAGAGGAAGAATTGGGCTTTCTGAAGAAAGTTTTCAAAAAGAAAGAAGGTGGCACCAAATTGGGAAACCTTTTAAGGACCGGGGCGCAAATCGGTAAATCTATAGCAGGTGCTGCAATTCCTGGAGTGGGAACTTTGATTTCAAAACTGCCTATTGGTGAAGGTTTAATGATGAAAAAAGCCGCCCAGGACAACCCCGTTGGAGCCGTCCAGGGAGCCCAGACTCTACCTGAAGCTGCTGTAGTGGCTAAGACCATTGCCCCCAATGCCAGTGCTGACAAACAAAGGGAAATTGCCATCAGCATTCAAGCTGCCAACACGCCGGCTGCTGCTGCTGCTGTAACCCAGGCGGCCAAAGAAGCTGACAACAAAAGTAAGATGCTCAAAATTGGTGGCATTGTAGGTGGCGTTCTAGGATTCATTCTCATTGTTTGGTTGATCGTTAGAAAATAACCTATGTCATTCGTAGCCTTTATTGCCAAAAATGCTTTTGCCCGATGGACACTTATTGCAATCGTTGTATTGCTGTTGGTGTTCCTGGTTGGCAAAGCTTTGGGCAAAAACAAGGCTTTCAAGCCTATTAAGTTACCTGACAACGGGCAAGGCATTCCAGTAGGTTGGGAGCCTCAAATGTTTGCACTGGTTACCGAACTTTTCAAGGTCATGGACGGATTATTTACTACATCCGTCGATAAAGAGAATGCATGGGTTAGGCTCAATGTACTAACAAACGACCAAATCACCGCTGTTTACAATGAATTCAACCGTCAATTTGGAAAAAAGAACAAAGGCACATTAACGGACTGGATAGCCGACGAAAAATGGACTGCAATCGGCTCTATTCAGAATCAACTTGTTTCCAGGATGAAATCAATCGGATTAGACTAAATGAGAACCGAACACATCATTACCGGGCTGTTTCTGTTGCTAGCAGCAGCCCAATTGTTTCTGGCTTACAAAAGCTACCAAATGCAAAAAGAGTTTGTAAAATGAAGATATTTTGGATTCTAATTTTCTTGATCGCTGCGGGCACCGGAGGTTTCTTCTTCCATCAATACAGGAAGAAAAAAAATGAGGAACAAGCCCCGGAAGCGGTCATCCCTGGACTGAAGCCAAAGCCTGGAGTTATCTACAAAAAGTTGACAACAGCCCAGGTGTCCGATACGGCCAAAAAAGCCCACAACTACCTTACCTCAATGGTAACTGATCCCCGGGTGAACATTGCCTTAATAGCTGATTTGTTGAAGCTTCAGAAGGAAAGCCTTCAGGCCGTCAACAATGATGTGATTACCAGGTTCAAACGTGATTTGGCCGGTATGGTGGCCGGCAATGCCACCATCAAAGATCACCCAGACGCAAGGAAGTTCATTTTTGTAATGGAAAAAATAACCCCTTTACCCCGGGTGCTAAACCTAAACTAAGATGAACGATTTACTGAATTCACCCTTTTTCAACAACCTGAAGGCCGGCAAACTGCCTGAAGTGGAAGTAAGTTTCCAAACCTCAACCGTGGTCAACATTGCAGCTGCATTGCTCATGGTTGGGCTCACTTTAATTGTAGCATCGAAAATCGTTTCAAAACTGTAATCTCATGGGAGCAACAAAGCAATATTTACACCGTGTTGGGCAAGCTGCTGTAGACAGCGTGGCCGGCACCGGTCTTTTCCCTTCAGTAATTTTGGCCCAAGCCATCATTGAAAGCGGCAATGGAGCTTCAGCTTTGGCGTCGAGGTTCAATAACCATTTTGGGATAAAAGCCACAAAATCCTGGAAAGGCAAAGTGGTTGAAATGAACACCCGGGAGGTGATAGGTGGCATAAGTCAAATGATGAAACAGCCGTTTCGGGTTTACGATTCTGCCACCGATTCTTTCCGGGACAGAAACAAGTTTTTGCGTCAAAATCCAAGGTATGGAAAAAACGGAGTGTTTGCAGCAAAAACACCTGAAGATCAAGCTATAGCCCTACAGAAAGCGGGCTATGCCACTGACCCGCTGTATGCCAGGACATTGATTAAAATAATCAATCAGTTCGACCTGAAGAAGTTTGATTTGTTAGCAAAAAAAAACGCTTAATCAAGATGATACTTATCGCAATTTCATTGATAGCCATACTTATAATCATGTATTTGGCCTATCTCAAGTTTAACAAAATCAAAGACAGTGTATGGAAACCAGTACTGAACTTATTGCCCTAAGAGCCAGGCTCAACACCATTGCCGCCGCCCATGGTGGTGGTGAGTTGACCAGGAACAAGTGGATCGGTGCTGATGCACCGGTTTCCGGTCCTGTTTACCTCACTGGTGGTGAGTTTGACACCTTTTATTCAGCCGGCTATTTAAGAAGGTTTTTTAGAGTAACTGTAAAAGAAGGATTTACACCCGTTGGAACTGGTGGCGGTCCATCACTAGATTAATTATGACAGCGTTTTACATTGACCATGATTTTTTAGCCCGGGAAATAGCCAGGCTTCAGCGAGAAGAAGAAATTGCAGCCGGGCTCAACACGCTCGGAAATTCACCTGATGCCCGGGCACTATTGGAAGGCCGTGATTTACTTCCAGGGCCACCATACACGGCTAATACTGAAGCTTTGCTTTCCGGTGTGTATATGGGAGGCAACATAATTGGTTATGAGCTGCTTACCGTTGTTTCAACTGAAGTGGCGCAACTTGCCAACATTCCACCAAAGGCCAAAAAGGCAATCATGTTTGTAGAAGCCGATGCCACAGCTGCCAATCAAACCAAGGTTATCAGGTTCAAGTGTGGAGAAGACCCAACCGCTAACCTAGGAATGCCCGCCGGCAACAACGGTGTATTCGAATGTGGCCGGGCTTATAACCTTACCCGTTTCAGGGTAATCGGTATCGAGGCCGGCAAAACACACAAAATTCAAGTGCAATACGAAGGCTAAGCCTATATGAATAACGTTCGACAAAAGCTTTTCAACCCAGTACCAGCCGCCGGCTCAGGTGGTGGTGGTGAACCTGGAGCACCGGGTTTATCGGCTTATGAAGTAGCGGTTGCGAATGGTTTTGTAGGCAACCAGGCAGCATGGCTTGCGTCGCTCCAGGGCGAAGACGGTGAAGACGGTGAAGGTGGCGGTCTACCAACATCCAATAACGGACAGGTATTTCAAAACCAAGACGGTACTGTAGTGGCCACTGCGACACTCAATGACACAGAGGGCGAATCTGTAATGTCTATTGAAAACAGGACTTTACACAACAATCAGGGGGCTGCAATATTTGAATTTAACAATGCAGGAACAGCCGATAATCCGCCCGCTCTTCCAATTGGCATTTCAATAGAGAAATTTTTGGGATTCACCTCGGGATCGATCAATGATGTTGAAGCCGGTCAGATTTATGACCTGCAACAGGTTTACAACGTGTTCCTGCTTAGCGAAGAAGTTGAAAATTTCGATGTCAAAGGTTTTACCAACCATGCCATTACCATTGGGCAAACCGGCTTGATATACATTCGAAACGAAAACGCCAACGGTACATTAACCCTAAAACACTTAGCAGCTGGTGTAGATGCTGAAGAGCAAATCGTTACTCAAAATGGTCGTGATTTGGTTCTCGGTATTGGCGATGTGGTGTTTCTGATGTGGACTAACAAATTTCAGGTAATTTTCACCAATCAGGTTAATAAAAGCGGCTATTATGTGCCAAGTGTTGTAAATGTTATTGGCACATTTTCGGCAACAAACACGGTAAAAGCACTATACCACGTTTCTGGCTCGATTTGTACCGTTACAATTAAACTGGAAGACGAAACACTCCAGGGCGATATCAGCAATGCTTTTTCAATACTCTTTCAGCCGCCGCCGGGTCTTGCAATCAATAGCCCGGATTCATTTAGAGGCACCGGCTATCTAATTGCTGTAAACAACAAAGCTGCACTTTCTGCCCAACGAACATTTGTAGAATATTCTACTTCTCCCGCTGGAATTGGCTTGTACATAACCGATCTTGATTCAATGGGGGTAACGGGCACATTCATCATTCATTTATCATACCAGGTCTAATGGAACTCCTTCAGCAAGTTGCACTTGACTACCTACTGCCAATTGTCATTCAGGCATTGGCAGTGGCAAGTATTGCGTGGAAAACCGGTGTAAACCTGTTTAAGCAATACCAGGAACAACAAGCCGATTTGCGAATAATCAGGGGCCAAATTTCATCTGTAAAAGAAACGGTTGAGCAAACCAACAGCCTATCCAAATTGGTGCTCGATGTGGTTCAAACGACCGGCCAATATGAGGCGGATCGCATGGTTGAATTGTTCGACAAAATGAAAGAAGTCCAGGCCGATGTAAAACACGGCCACGAAGCAGAAGCAATTGCAGAAGAAAACTTTACCCAACTAGCTACCATAATCCATGAATTTCGACCTAAAAAACATAAGCGGACACGGCCTTAGCACATTGGCCGGTGTAGTGCTCACCATGTTTGCTTGCATTCTGGTATTTACCAAATCCATCACTATCGAGCAAGCTTCAGCTTTTCTCATTGTAATAGTACCCCTCATTTTATATGGCAAAACACCACATGACAACCTACCAACAAACATTGGAGGGGGGAAAACTGACCGTCCAAGACAATTCAAGTTGTGGTAGAATCAAAATTGTCCTGGAGAAAAACGGTAAACGAAAAACTTTCTTTTTGAGCTATGAAACAGAAACCATTGCCAAAACCGATAGCAAGCCTGAAGAAGGGTGAAATGCGAATTGGCTTTCGACCGATCAGGAAAAAAGCCTCCAAAAAACGCAAATGAGTTCGAAGAAAATAGATGACACCGGCTACATCGAGGTAAGCCGTGGTGGCCGGTTGGATCAGCACTGGAGAAAAAATGGCATAAGGGATTTTGCAAAGGCCGGCAAGCAAAGGTTGAACCTGCAATTAAACCCGGTTGATCTGGCTACCAAGTTTGGCCTGAAGGGTTTTGAGTTTGGCCGATGGACTACTAATGAAGACCGCCACAATTTCCTCAATCAGTTCAATTTGAGCGTGACTACCATGTGCAAAGCTTTGAAGCTTTCGCAGTCCACCATTGGCCTGAAGCTAAGTGTTGGTGTGGCCTATGGCGCCCGTGGCAGTGGCAGTGCATTGGCACACTACGAACCAGGCACCGGAATGATAAATCTTACCAGGTACCAACGAACCAGCGAGATTACCAAGCCTTCAGAATTTACGAATTCAGGTGGTATAGGCTCTTTTGCTCACGAATGGGGCCACGCCCTGGACTACTATCTAGGCACCTACGTTGACCAATCCAGGGAAAGCCGAGCCCTCACATACGGACCGATGGTTATCAAAACGAAAACCGGTTGGAGCGTTTATGACAGGCTTACTTTTCCTAAAGATTCTCCCAGGTACATTGCCCGGGAAATTCTGGCATCGATCATGTGGCACAAAAGAGGCCAAAAGTTTTCCCCTTATTACCGAAAATTGCTTCTTCAGGTAGAAAGAAACCCATTGATGGGTGACTACTGGTTACGCTGTAATGAGCTATTTGCCCGGGCCTTTGAACAATATGTTTCAAAAAAGATAACCGGAATGGGTGTTCGAAAAAATGTATTGGTGCATGGCAAGTATTGGAAGGAAGGGTTTTCCGTTTACCTAAGCCCTGAACAATTGGCAAAAGTCACACCCTTGTTTGATAAGCTGATTTCGAAGGTAAGAGGCTAATTGGTTACTTCGAAAAATGTTTTCCAGTTAGGAAAGCAATGATAACAGCTGCGGCACTTCCAGAAATAATGGCTGCGGCTTGCGTTGGACTGCCCATATAGATGCAATACGCTCCTACACCACAAATAACCATTGCAGTTAAAAAGGCAAACACTTGTCCTCGTAAAGTTGCATTTTGGAATGTAGAAATGACCTTACCCTCGTTTACCTGCCTTGACTTAATTTCCGTTTCTGCCAATTCCATCCATTTATGAGTTGCACCAGGGCAAATTTTTTCTAGTCGCTCCAAAGTCTCAGGATCTGGAATTATGCTTTGAAACGAAGATGCTTCAACATCCCCGCCTGCTTTCTTAATAACATGATCCTTTTTGTGGTTAGGAATAGCCACTATGCTGTGATCTGCTTTTTGAAGGTTTCAAAAGAACTGCGGTACGACTTGTTTACCCTTTCGAAGTCCTTTTTAATTTTGGTTTGAGAAGATGTGTTCATCACATGTTCGACCATATCATCCAAAATCGGATTTCCAAATCCGAATATGCTAAAAAATCCACCCCAAAATGGACTGAGAAAGGCGCTCTGTTTCTTTTTCATGTGTAAGTCATGGTTTTGGCTACTCACTTTTAAACGTGCAATACAACTCAATTGTTGCATTTTCGATAACAAAGGTTGTACTTTTCGAAGTCCAAACCCTTGCTTTTCGGGTTCAAATATTACATTTATACATTTCAAATCATAGATTTTAGAAAATTTTGCTGTCAGTTTCAAGTTGCTTCAGATCCTAACCGGTTGCAAATTGCTGTCACATTTTCACAGCTCAGGCAAGATCCTGGATTAATTTTGCTGTCACATTTTCGCATCGATACCAGGTGGCCACGCCTGATCCGGAGAAGTACTGCTGTCAAATTAAACAATATCAATAATCTTTTCGGCTACACGCAAACCTTCTTGAATTGTATTGTAGTTAGTAAATCCTTTGTATCCACCTTCGATGTGTAAAATGGTGTAGCTATCATTAAAATAGCTCAACAGCTTTTTGTTGTGCTTACCCAATTTATCCTGATACCAGGCTGTATTTATGCCGTCGTTTTTTGTTGGCTTGTTTGGCAGCTCAACTCCTTTGTTGAGCAAATATGCATTGATTGCTAACAATACACCGTTCCAGGCCGTGTTACATGCCATTCTCACATACTTACGATCCGTATAGTGGTCTCCAAATTTTTTGGCTTTTTCTTTAAGAATTTCCCTAGCATTGGCAATGTACCTTGTAGCTTCCAAAACCGTGTTTTCTTCTAAGTGAATCATGTCTCAAATATAATATTAAACTGCCAAAAGCCTCCCATGTTCCAACATCACCCGGTTCAATCGCACTTTGCCATACACCCGCAAAGTGGTTCTGGTCGATTGGTGGCCCATCATGGTGGCCACCACATCCACACTGTAGCCATTCGCAATGTTGCAGTTGCAAAAGCTGTTTCTTCCTACCTTCAGGCTCAACCCTTCCACCTTCAGCAATTTGCCAATGATTTTTAATTGCCGGTTCACCACCACATCCGAAAACTGAATTTTCCGGTTTCCGTATTTCTCCAGGAGAAAAGAAATTTTGTCGGTCAATGGCACCCAAGCCGTTAGCGGTTCATCTTTTCGGCTCTTTTTCCGGATTAATTCCAGGTACTTGAAATCCCCTTCAGATTTAATCAACCGGTTCAGGTCTTTCTTCAGGTCTGACGAACCAAAGCCGGTGTAGCAGGCCAGCAAAAACACATCCCGGCATTTGTCCAGGTGCGGGTGAAGCTCCATGGTTTCCACGTCCTTAATTTGATGTTGTTCCAGGTACATCGGCGGCTTCACCTTTTCCCGTAAATTCAGCTTCACAAACGGGTTTACATTTATTTCGCCCAATTCAATGCCTATGTGCATCGCTTCTTTGAAGGTGCAACACACCTTGTAAGCGTAATTGTGGCTGTAGCTTTCCTTGTTTCTCAAATATTCGTAAAACTCCCGGGCATGGTGCACAGTAAATTCCGGTATCAGCTTGCTAGACAGGTTTTTTAAAGCCGAATATTTCTGGCAAAGGTTTAAGCGAATTTGGATGTTTTGCCGGGTACTATCCTGCAAGTCCTTGTTAATCGCTTTTCGAGCGCCAAAATATTTGAGCACCCATTCAATGGTTTTCAAGGGTTCATGGTGCTGCACCTGGAGGCGACGTTCGATCAACCGGCATCGGTCCCGGCCCTTGTATCGATCGGGTAATTTCAAGTCTTCATCAATAACCCGCTCCCGCAATTCCAGCAAGGCTTTGTTGATAGTGGTAAACTTTGGGCTGCATCGGCCTTTCGAAAAGTGCTTGGTTGGAATTTCGTGCCCGGTGCTCCAACTCACCGACTTACCAGAATGGGTAAGCTTAATGTAAATCATTGCTGTTTGCGGGTCTGTTTTCGACCTTCTCAGCCAATAGTTAATAACCATTGAGTGTAAATTGAGTGTAAACTATGGTGTGAATTGAGTGTAACCTATGAGTTAAATTTAAAGCCCCTGGAGTTGATCTAGGGGCTTTAAAAGGCTGCATTATTAGACTAGTTGTCCGACCAGGATTCGAACCTAGATCAACAGAACCAAAAACTGCTGTGTTGCCCTTACACTATCGGACAATGCGGGTGCAAATATAATAGGACGAATTCTGCCACAAAAATTTCAAGCAAAAA
>Ga0247843_1004368_pt1 | contig 21273 bp, 27 predicted proteins | sample LaCruzMarch2017__FD_192420 | JGI IMG/M metagenome (GOLD analysis project Ga0247843, IMG submission 192420) | Freshwater microbial communities from meromictic Lake La Cruz, Castile-La Mancha, Spain - LaCruzMarch2017_8m | ecosystem: Environmental > Aquatic > Freshwater > Lake | place: Spain...
TTAGCCGAGTACACGTTCCGATTTAACCGGCGTCACGACCCAGACACCATGTTCTTCAGAGCCCTTGGGGCCTGCGTCAAAGCCCAGCCCAAGACCGAACAGGTACTTTTCAGATAGGCATTTAAATTTAGTAAGTTCATATACCCGTTGATTGTTAAGGTAGGTTCAAGGGGCATCGGACTCGTAGTAGGCACGTATCCACGACCAACGACCATTTTCATTTCTAAACACAAAAATTCCTAGCTGAAACTCTCCATTTTCAGATTTTTTTACATTAGCAGTTTTTAAAATAAGATCTTTCATCGCAATAGGTTTTGAGGCCGTTCCGGAATCGGCAGACAATAGCTTGGGCAATAAAAGAAGGAATTTTTTTTTGTTATACTTTTGAATGGGCGCATCATCCATTTCGCCTTTGAGCTCAAAAGGGAATGTTGTGAGGGCTTGGATTTTTTTAGTGTTGGTTGACTGAACGGCACTTTGAAATTGCATCCAAAAGTGAGTTAAGCCATTTTTAGAAGTCTCGTTGGAGTGGGCGATATTTCCGGAAATTCCCAAAAGGAGTATACACACTTTTAAAACGATGGAACTTTTTGTAACTCTCATAGCTTTCATTCTATCCGATTCATCATAATAATAAAGTCAAATTAGTGTGAGCTGCTCTAAAAACTCTTCGGCCTAAAAATACGATTAGCTTTTTTTAGTTTAGTCAGTTCGTTTTCGATGTTAGCGGCGGCATCTTGATTGAGTGCTGAGTCATTTCCACAAAAAACTTTTTTGTTGATAGCGGCAACTAAAAACTTTTCAAGAAATTCCATCCGCTTTTTGCGAAAGATTATCCACGGAACTTTTTCGAATTCTCGATATATTTTCCAAATGACGAAATCATACGTCTTTGGGGGAACTGCAAAAATTTTGAGGTCAGCATTCGATAGCAGTCCAAAGTCACCACTTCGATCGGATTCAAGATGTTTCTTGGTGGAAATAATTAGCGAAGTGATTTTTGCTTTTTCAACCTCGCTCCAATTCCAGACTTTCGTCAGCTCCAAACATAAACGTGCTGAGTCTTCTTCATTTGTTCGACTCAGCGGAGCGTAAACAAAGTCGTGGAAGACTGCGGCAACGAATAAAGTGTCCCATGACTTTGCCATCGATCTTGTTTTTTCGATGTCCTCTAATACTTTTTCGAGATGATGCTTATTATGATAAAAGCGATGCGATTCGTTATATGCCCTCACAACAATGTTATAGGTATCGTCGATGACTTTCTTCGGTACTTTGCGCGCCAGTCCCAATTCCTCCCAAAGGAGTCGGCTTCTAGGAATTTGACTTTGCAATTCCTCTGCGAGAACAGGACCCGTTAACTTTGCAAGTCGAGCAGTCTGACAAGCAATCTTGTAATTTTTTTCACTAATTTTATAGAAGTTAAAAATACTCTGTTCCATCGCTAGAAAAAGATCGAAAAGTCCCAGGTGGGTCCATTCCCACCAAAATAAATTCGCAGTGCCGACACATCTTGCAAAGCGTCTCAGTTTTTTAGCTTTGCTTGAGTCAATACCCAACTCAAGCAAAAGTGAGGCTGTTTTAGACTTCTCATCTGCTGTAAAAGAGGTATCCAGATAAGGTTCTAGTAAAAGCTCCCAAACATCGATTCGCTTTTCAAGAGGAAGCGATTGTGATTGGTTTATTTCATTAAGTAAATGAAGATGGTCTTGTGGAAAAAATACAATGTCCCCGTTCTTTAACCAAAACTCCACAGGAAAGCGATTAACAACGATGCTTTCGATTTCTGAAAGCATCACAGGTTGATGGATAAACTCCGGAAAGGGGTAATTTTCCATTGTAAAAGTCCCGTTGGAATAACTCGCCGACCAATTCATTCTTTCTGAGAATAGCATAACTATGTACGACTGCTAGCGACGCTTGAGCTTTCAATATTGGAAAAAGAAGTTTGTAAATAAGTATCTCAATCATTGAACGCTCTTACTTTGTTCCATGTCCCAGCGGCGCTTCTTCTAAAGCAAAACGGTCGTTGATACGTTTGAAGGCGTGGTCGGCTGCTCTTTTTACAGGCTCCGAAAATTCTTGGGAGCTTGTGGCCAATTCTTGCAGCTTACTTCGAGTCTCTAAGCAGCGAGACACGACCTCGGGGCTCTTAGGAGCGATGAAGCAATAAAAATAGATTGAGTACACTCCAGTGAGTCGAGCCCTTTCGTTCCCAGGGTCCTTCATTTTTGCCAAGGCCTGCGGGAAGAGAGCGTCAGTCAGACCTGACGTGTGAACCGCCATCCCCATCTCGCCTATGCAAGAGACTCCTAAACGGTACGAGTACTTGCTGGAAAGTTCGAAAAATTTTTTGAGTGCAATTGGCCCGATTTGTTTTGGATTGATCTTTGCCACGTTATCAGCCATCTCGCAGACGTTTTCTTCAGTTTCTAAGTAAAGTTCCGTTTCTGTTAAAAGCTTCCCGTATGGCTCTGCGATTCCTTTGTCACCAGCAGCTATCGCGTTGTTGATGATTTTTTTTATAGCCGAGGCATTATGATGCAAATCTCCATTTTTTCTGAGCTTTTCCAAAATCACTGGGAAATTGAAAGCTTTTAGCCCGCGGCTCACATTGGGGGACACTTTTTCAGGCAAGAGACTTATGACATCCCCAATGAGTTCTTTAGGAGTGGATGGATCGAAGTCGCGCAAAAAACTGTAAAGAGATCCGGAACCCACTCCATCCCCATAGTGAGCGAGGGCTTGGGCCGCCGCACGACGTGCAGAAACGCCTTCTGCTGGATCATTGAGGACATTGGTCAAAAGGAGGATAGATTTACGTGAGCCTACTCGCTGCAGATATTGAATGAGCGCAACACGCTGGTTGACCTCTTTCAAAGGGGTCACTGCCAGTTGTTGCGCTGTTCTTCGGCTTTCAAAATCCATAGGTCCATCAGCGGCAGTAGCCACTGAAACTAAAGTCGTCGAGAAAAGTACAAGCAATATTTTTTTCATGAATCCCCTCAAATCCAAAAAGGGGCACGCAACCCCATTTCCAATAAGGACGATCGCGCAATGAGATTGGTTCAGAGTTTCAAAAATTCATGATTTCTTCACAATTCAATTCGCTTAAAATGGAGAAAAGACGTTTGAAGTGCTGGACGATGGTGAAAATTTTTGGTTTAAACAACTGATGAAAACTTCAGGAAACACAATTTTGATAACGGGTGGAACGAGCGGTATTGGGTTTGAAATGAGCAAGCAGTTTTTAAAGGCTGGAAATACGGTCATCGTCACCGGTCGCGACAAAATCAAACTTGAAAAAATTAAAGCTGCAATGCCAGAACTGCATATTTACCAAAGTGATGTGTCCAACCCTCTCGAAATCACAGATCTGTTTAAAAAGCTAACAGGCGATTTTCCTGCACTGAATATTTTGATTAACAATGCGGGAATCATGAAATCAGTGAACATTCACAATTCGCAAGAGACACTCGAAAAACTCACTCAAGAAATTGACATCAATCTCAAAGGCCCCATTCAAATGAGCAAAATTTTTATTGAACATTTAAAGAAGCAAAAAACAGCTGCCATCGTGAATGTGAGTTCGGGTTTGGCCTTTGTTCCACTTCCTATTTCTCCAGTTTATTGTGCCACAAAAGCCGGACTTCATTCTTTTACACAATCCTTAAGGGCTCAGCTCAAGAACACCTCAATCAAAGTTTTCGAGTTGGCTCCGCCAGCAACTGCTACTGAACTTTTAAGTTCCATGGATCAAGAAGACATGAAGGGTGTCACGATTATGCCAGTGACTCAGATGGTAACGGAGTTCTTCAATGGTTTTGCAAAAGATCAACTCGAAATTTGCCCAGGCCAATCCAAGCAGCTTCGTTTCTTAAGCCGCGTGGCGCCAGGTTTTATCTTAAAACAAATGAGCAAAACTGTTGATCGGATGTTGAACTAGGAAACTTCTTTTGCGACTCTCCTTTTTGATATAACCTAAAGGGATGAAGCGTTCTCATGCTACAAAATCCAAATCATCTCAGAAAAACTTTCATTCAAATGACCTAGCAGAGGCATTAGAGGATATCATTTTGCTCATTCAAGCTGGTTCGAGCATGGAGCAAGCGTTTCACTTTTTAGCCAAACATGAAAGTCCTTTAAAAAAAGATTTTCAACATCTCGATGAAAATTGTCAATTAGGGTTGAGAGGTGTTCAAGCCTGGAGAATTTTTGCTAACAAATATCCAGATAAGCTTATTGCTAGGATGTATTACCAGCTAGAATTGGTGGAATTCTATGGTGGAAATCTCACGATTCCCTTGCAGGCGATGGCAACTCAGTTGAGTCGTTTAAACTGTAAAATGCCACGAAAGAAGTTTCTTTCGCCTTCGATAGATGCGAGAGTAGTGTTGCCAGCAACGCCAGAGTCCAGTCAATCGGGAAGAGAGGTCATTCCCGATCAACGCTTAGATTTGGAAAGTGAAAATTTTAAAAACAACGAAGCTTGGGAGTTTTTTCGAAAAACTCTTCAATCGGGACTCAATGCCATTTTGGCAATTCCTGCGGATGTCTCAATGGCAAAGCTCATCAAAGAGGTGGAAGCAATTTGCGATATTATTCATCTTGAGAGCGATGGTCTTATGCCCTTCCTTTTGCAATCTTCAGCGGGAACAAAAAGGGCAAAACTGGGAATTATTCATTGCCTTGATACCTTGGCTGCATTTTCTAATCGGCTACAAATACTGAGTATTCATGAGTTTAAAAGTACATCCTATGAGCACGTCAACCACTTATTTTGCTCTGTCTCTAATTTGATTTCTTTAAAGTCATTGCCTCATGAGGGTTTCTGCATCTCTCACATTTCCGAACTTTTTTTCTATGAAAAACAAATTTCGAGTCAAGTGCTCTATCAACTCAAACAAAGCGGGCGAGATGCTCAGGGACGCATAAAAGGCGCGGTTGTGGCTACTGGAGCTCTTCCAACTTATATAGATCGTTTGAATGATTAACGAGCTTAGTTTTCTCTCACATTTTCGCTAAGATTTGAGCGAAAATGCTAAGGGAGTGCTAAATTTGAAATCATGCGAATTCGTCAAATGGGTTTTTCGTCAAGACTTAAAGCTCATAAAAGTATTTTAACTCTTGAAACGTTAAAGTTTATTGTAGAATTTTTAGAAGATCAAAATGCCTCACAGGCAGCAATGCGATCGGGGATTCCAAAAACCTACGCCGCTCGGCAAGGAGCTTGGCTTAAGAAACAACCGGTGGTTTTAAAAGCCTTAGAAAATGATTTTGATGAAAGAGATCTTAAAAAATTACAGTTTGAACTTTCTCAAATTGAAAAACATATAAGTAATTGTAAAAATATTCTGGGGATTGTAGATTTTTAAACAAATTTCCTACTACCGACGCCGGTAATGAAGACCTGTATAAAAAACTGTCCGTTGCTAAAACCTAAAAAGATTTCAGCAACGACGTTTAAAAGGCCATTTTAAAGAACACTTATTTTTGAGTGTAGGAAATAAAGCCTTCCATCACACCTTGAACTTTCGAGGGAGCTTCGTTAGTTGCTGCTGCAATTTTTTGAATCGTTTCATTGGTGGGTAGCTGACCTTCTTGCAGAGGTTTTAAATCACTGCGTTTCAGCCCAATCGCTTTAAGATCGTCTTTAGAATCTTGTCCATCCGTTAGATCAAGAATGAGGACTGCGGATTCGTAACGAATGCCGTAGTCTTGTGCAAGCATTTCTGCCGAGTCTTGAGTGTCGGTGGCTGAATAGCCACGACCTCCACCACGAATAATCACACCAACACTTCCACCCCCACGTCGCCTACGATCGTAACGATCGCCATAATAGCCACCCGAGTGATCATGATTACGCCCATAGTAACGACCATTATGATAGTGACCGCCGTCGTTGTTCCAGCCGCGCTCATCGTATCCGTATTGAACTTCACACCCTTGTATCAACAGAAAAGCTCCGATTGCCATAACTCCAAAACCAGATTTAATACTTGTCATAAACAATTCCTTTTTTCCGATATCATCAGTTAAGAAATTTAACTGAGAGTGTGAATAGTATTAAGCCGACTCAGCAAGCCAGTCACTCGGCAAAGTCTACGGAAGTGGCAAAGAAATCTTAACAACTCAGCAGAAGACAAAACGATTTTGAACTTTTAGAAATGTACCGAGGTTTGCCCTTCTTTATCTCGCAGGACTAAATTTTTCTGGAGCTTTTATGTAACGCTCTTTGCACTTTTTGGTGCGTGAAAAACTACAATGATTTCAACAAAAGTACTTCCGACGCCGGTAGTAAATCGTTCCCCAAATTCCTGTGAAAATTAAAGGCGGTTAAGGGCAGTCCATAATTTGTTTTTGCTCAATTTCGGATTGCGAAATATTTAACTTATATTTTTCCTTCACTTCAAACCAACGCTTCATGTATTTACAGGCATAGCCTTTATTGATTGGGGACCAAGAAGTAAAATCATTGGATCCCTTTGTACGATTTGCTTTTCTGCTGGTTACGACGAGATTTAATTTGTCATTTGCAAAAAGTTTTTTTTGGTCCTGACTCCAGCCAGCACCACCGTTATCATGTGCGTGTTTTAAGGGCACAACATGATCGATATCAATTTTCAAAGGGTCCTCGAGGACTTCGTTAAAATAAAAGTCATTCCATTTTCCTTTTGTGACTTTGCATTTAACTTGAGTTACGAGGACTATGCTTTGTTCTTTTAGCACTTCCTGTCGGGTGTTTAAACAATTTTGGTCTTCATCGATCCAGTGCTTCCAAGCTTTGCGATTGTAGGAAGTGCTTTGGCTTTTGGCAAAACTGTATTCATGTAAAAAAAGGCATAAAAAAAAAGTCAGGAAACGCAAAAGGTAAATGCTCAACATTTTTTATTGCTCTATTTAGTTCGCTAAGGGAAGGGCGACAAAAATATCTTCCACAAAAGCTCGTTGGGTAAAATCAAATCCAGGGCCTCGAAGTTCATAAGCGGTTTCTTGAGGATAGGTGGTGCCGTCATTCGGCAGTTTTGTCATCGTGACATTGTCAAAATATTCACTGGGGTGACGGTCCGAATAATTGCTCCACGAGTTGACTACTTTTAGAACAATACGTTCTTGGTCCCATGCTTGATTGTAGTCATAGCCATAGACATTAAAGAAATGTCCACCTTCGCGAGTGTATACCCCAGTCGCGGCATTGTAGGTGTACCACCCGATTCCCATAACAACCATTAAGCGATTACCCACATAGGCACGGAGATCGTTTACCGAAAGTACATGACGATTTGTTTCGATGGGGTAACCCTCGGGAGCTTCTGGAGAGTGAGGGCCGATCATATAGACATAGGGTTTGTAACCTGAGGCTTGCACATAATCTTTCATGCAACGAATGGCTTGGCTGTAATAAGTACCAATTTCTTTGTCCGTATTGCAGGTGTTAAAAAAGTAGCGCATTTTGTCGCGATAGCTATCGGAGTGTCCATCGTTATCAAGATCACCTACGGGAAGAAGTTTGGAAAATCCCAATGGATAACGAAGGTAGGTAAATCCGTGAGTTAAAGATACGGGTGCACAAAGCTGGCTGCCACGTGTCCCAAAGAGATCGCTGAGTTGGGAAGCTTCGTTGTACAGATTTAATTGAGGTTGAAAATTTAGACTCTCGTCAAACTGTTCTAGGCTGGTCCATGAAAACTCTTTCAGACCAAAAAGTTTTGATGGGCTAAGGTAAAAATTCTCTCCCTTTTTATTCCAAAACTCAGGAGCTTGAGCAAAAGCGGGAAGTGAATTCACTAAAATAGCAGACACCAAAAATTGTTTAAATATTTTCATCGAATCGGGTCTTAACGTGCAAAATTAGTTAGTGCAAGCAAGGATTGTGGAGTTAAGCAACAATCTGTGCGTACTAAGATTCCGTATTCGAAGTGCACGTTGACTCTTTTTCAACGCCTCAATAGGCATTGAAAAGAGGTATAAAAATAATGAAATTCATTCGTCTTTTTTTCATGTGCTTATCAGTTACTTTCTCAACTTTTTTTGCTTCCGCACAAGGCAGTGACGAACGCGTACTTGTTGAGAGTCGCTATCAAGCTCTAAAAACCAAAGTCCCAGGAGATGCAAAGTTGTTTTTTGAACGCATGGAATCTTGTCATCATCTGTCTGGTGAAGAAGTCTACGATCAAGATCGCAAAACGGAGATCGAAAGCTTGTTGGCAAAAGACAAGTGCGAAAAATTGGTTTCGGACGAAATAAAATTACTCAAAAAATACAAACGGAATAGTAGTTTCAAAGAGGCTCTCTCAAAATCTCGAATACTCTTTCAGTGAACGAGAACTTTTTGTAGGAAATTATATTTTTCCTTGCAGCGCATTTGCCGGCCAATTCCTGCCTGGATTTTCTTCGTCCTTCCAATAATCAACTTCCATGCCATTCTGAGTGACCTTTCGCGCTTTTACATCAAAAATTTTTAACGAATCAGGATAGTGGCAAATTTCATCTGGATCTTGTGTGGATAACACAAAAAATTTTAAAGGTTTATCGGAATGATTGTAAATATGATGCGCATTTTCGGGTCCAGTTGCAAAGTAAACTAAATCACCGGTCTTAATTTTTCGATACTGATTATTTTGCCTCAAAATAGCATCACCTTCCATAACGATACAGAGTTCTTCCTCTTTTTCGTGATAGTGATATGGGCAGGAAAATGATTTGGGATTTAAAATCTCTAGGTGGAAGCCGATATTTTTTGAATGAAACAACTTTCCAATCGAAACGTCGGCCCCATTGTAATTGATGCCGTTACTGAAGATTTCGAAATTTAATTCCGACATAAGATTCAAAATATTCATAATTGTGAAAATATCATGATCACTTCAAAATTTCACCAGCACAATTTTTTCACTAAGGTACGTATACTTGTCCACTTTTCCAACGCGCCGATCCTGGCGTGAGTTCGTTCATCAGCGAAAGTATATCCACTTCTATGATCTCGGTATGAGCGTCACTCACACCAAGCGACACACGAACCTTTGCCACGCCATCAGCCCCTTGTATCACTTCGCGACCCATTGGATAGACGTGCTGGAGATCTGCAATTCCAGAGTTATATCCAAGTTCGTGAAGTTGGCGTGGTTGGAGTGCATCGGCATAATAGGCTTTAACCTTGGTCAGCGAGGGGTCGAATTGCTTAATGGAGAGTGAATAGTGCCTTTTTAAAAATTCATCTTGTCCACGGACGTCCTTAAAATATCTAATTTCGTGGTCAAACGCGATGTAGCTCACTTCGCCATCTTTCAGTGAAAAATCTTTCGGAACTTTACCTGCAGCAATTTCAGTTGCGTTTTTACCATCGGAAGCAAAAAGTTGATCTCCACGTCTGACAACTCGAATCGGAGCCGTTCCAGGTCCCATTCCTTTACCTTTTGCCGTGTAAACTTTTGGATCAGTGTAAAGTTCTTTTAGTTGCGAATCCCTCATTATCACTTTAGACAGCATCGGTCTTGCTCGTCCATCCAGAGTAGAGAGAATGCGCTTTATCATATTAAGTTTTCTTCTTATCTAAACAAACTTGGCGTCATCAAAATGGCTTAACATGCCTTTTAGGACATTTGGTTCAAATTTGAGTCAGCTTTCAGCGCGTTTCGAAGCAGCTCCCCGATTCGCTTTACATCGTTAAATAAATGTTAATTTCTGGCTTTGGGGTCAAAGTCGTTAATGTCTGTTAAGTATTTTCCGATAGTCCTGGAATCTATGATAAAAAATAAACTTCACCTTGTGTTTTGCTTAGCGGGATTTACAGCCTGTGCCACTCCCACATCAATTCGCAACCCTGCAGCTACCAGTCAAGATCTTGTCGACTTTGAACTACCAGTCAAAACTGTAAATATGTTTGAAGTTCGTGAAGGAGCCATGAGTGATGGCGGTGTGAAAAAGATTCAAAAACACAACGACAAACTGATCGAACTTTTATCAAACATGGAGGCGCCACAAGTCACAGGAAACTGGAAGGCAAGCTTAGAACTTGAAGATGCGCATAAACTTTTTGCTTGGCTCGAAGCCCATCCCGTCGCAAGTTCCCATATGCTTATGAAATATGATCCCAATGAAAATATTGGTTTCTGTTTTGGCCGAGCAACCGCCGTACATTTAGAGGCTCTAGGAAAACCGTATAAACTTCACCCGAGTGCCATTCGAAAAATTTGGGTTTTTGGTCCGATGAAAGGCGGATGGGGACATCATGTTGCCACTATCGTCCTTACCCGTAAAAATCCCGAAGGCCATACATTTGTTGTTGTTGACCCAGTCACTGGAGTGATTACTGCTGAAAAATGGATCAAAGACATTCGTAAAAACTATCAGATCTCAGCCAAAGATCCGCTCATGTACTTCGTCACCGACCCCAGCCGCTTTGGACCCTACCCTGGAAAATACACTCGCATGGATCTTTTTGGTCCTGATAAAGGGAATCGCGACACCGATGCCTATCGCGGCTATTTTGATGACCTCATGACTAAATTTCGTATCGACAGTATGGCTCGCGTTCCAGCATCGGATAAAGTCGAATCAGAATTTCTCCAAGCCTTCAAAGCGGAGTTTGAATCTGTGCCAAAAATCGCCGAGAAATCGTCTGAGGGACGCGAAGAGATTCTTGTGCAAATGGAATTTGATTTTGTAAAAGACCTTTAAACAAATTTTATTTTCTAAAAAACTCACACGGAACTTGAAACCCCAGTTCGGATTCAAGGCTATGCGCCCATCTCCCGTGGTTCATAGCAAAATTGTTACCGAGTTCCCAACACACCAAACTTTCTAGTGTATGCACAAAATATTGCTGGTTGCCGCCAATCTTTAAAGCGGTGGATCTAGCAAAAATGCTAATTTTATCTGTGGAAGCCATGCCGGCAGCCCACAAATTTCCGCCCGTGCTTCCTGTTACCCAGAATGCCGTTGGCATAATTTGCACGCGCAACTGACTTCGCATGCGAAACATCTCTCGTGCGGTATCGTCATAGCGTCGGCCACACTTCTTCCATTTTTGTGAGATATCGGCAAAGCACTTGTCGATTATTTTTCCAACTGCATTGGGATCGCTGACCAATGCTGTGGCTTGCAGACGAAAGTCATTTTCTACCTCTGGGGTTAATAGACCTGTCAGACGTTTTTCGGTGATATATCTTTCAATGGCCGCAACGCGGTAGTTTTTGATGCAGTGATTTCCAAACTCAATTCCGTTGCTGTGATAAAGAATTCCAAATCTTGGACTCCGGCGCGTATGATCGGGTTTTGCAATCCCCATGGGATAAACAGGGTAGTTTCTTCCGATAGAAGAGTCATCGAAGGGTTCATTTATTTTTCCCGAAGCACAAGGATTTTTTGCATGGACATTAGCGGCATTCAAAAGGAGAGCTCCGATGGCAATAAAAGTGTACTTGGGGAAATTCATGGAGTTGCCCTTTCGCGGAGTTGAAATCATGGACGTCTCACATTTTAGCAACTGGGGACTCTTGTTAAAATCAAAAATTAATGGCGCGAAAAAATTCTGTTTCCTAGGTTTTTGAACACCTTCAGCCACAAATAGACAGTCCCGAGCTTAGCTTTCGCTAAACTCGGGACCGATTTTTCTGAGCTTTGCTTATTGATTACAAAACAATTCCAATAAGATTCAGTACTGCTTTCAAAGCAAAGTTTGCGATTCCCAAAACTCCACGAGCAGCTTTGAATACAAATTTACCGGTATCCGAGATGACAACCAAAGTAAAACGTGAAGTGTCTTTTAAAACATCCTTCACTAAATCAAAACCCATATCAGCGGTGTGTAAAGTGAAGGCTGCGCTGTCTTTGACAATGTTAAGTGACGTTCTCGTTGCGAGCTTTGAAAGTCTTGTGGTTTGAATCAGCGCTACTTGTCCAACTTTTACAGTAGTACCAAGTGTGGCATCCAAAATCTCAGTGACTTCTCGGCCTGTAAGAATCAGCATGTCTAAACTGGTATCGATTGCAAAACCTGCTGTGTTGGCAACGAGTGCTGCGCTTTTACCAGTTAACACTAATGCGTCTTGCACGAGCGCTTGGCTTTGAGCAAAGATTGATGAGGCGGCAAAGACAGTTGTTAATAAAAAACGTTTCATAAATTAAATTCCTTTTTTTGACCTAAGGGAGCCTGAATGATCCTTTGGGGGATTTGAGGGATAGTTTTGCATGTACGTTCTGGGTGCTACCTTCGCGAGTTCTTAGTTGTCTTCCGAAACATCAATTGGCGTGTTGGATTTTTTTTCCTATTCGAATCTCTGACAAGCTATGCGCGAAGCTGTCAAACGTTCAAAATGTTTGCGCCGCAAGATGATATTTTATGCAGATTTACTTTTAAAGTGTTACTCGCCGTTGATTTCCAATTGGCATTAAAAATCTGTTATGATTGCTAGGGCAATCTCTAACGGAGCATAAAAGTGTATTTAAGAAAGTTGCAAAAAACTATGTTTTGGATTTTTGGAATTCCTCTTGTATTTGTATTTCTAATTTTCACATTTTTTTATTTTCATCAGGAGAAAATTCTTTTTTTCCCCGAGCTTTTGGAAAAAAATTACAGATTTAATTTTCCTGATGCCAAAGAGGCTGATCTGGGCCTTGAAAATGGTAGGAGTGTTAACTACCTCGTGTTTAATTCCCAAAGCACGTTGGGCAGCATTTTGTATTTTCACGGAAATGCCGGAAGCTTAAAAAGCTGGGGGTTTGTAGCCCAAGAGATTGCACAAAAAACAGGATTTAGCGTTTGGATAGTTGACTACCCTGGCTATGGCAAAAGTGATGGTCCACTTCCCAAAACCGAAAAAATTCTTTTCGAAGTTTCCGATAAACTACTGAATGCTGTTGTTATAGCCAATCCATTAATTCCCATAATTGCTTTTGGAAGAAGTGTGGGATGTGGCATTGCTTCGCATTTGGCTCTTAACTCACAGGTCAGTGCGCTTGTGCTTGAAACTCCTTACCGAAGCCTCGCAAAGCTTGGGCATGAACTTTATCCATTTTTACCAGAATTTTTTTCACGTTTTGATCTTGATGTAGAAAAGGACCTCGAAAATACTTTCTCTAAGCAGATTCTAGTCATCCATGGCACTAGGGATGAAGTTATTCCTTTTCATCATGGAAAGTTTGTCGGTGAAAAATTTTCAAACACTCTTTTCATTCCAGTAGAGGGTGGCGGCCATAATAACTTATCGGAGTTCCCAGAGTATTGGCCCGCTCTCACTAAATTTGTTTCATCGCTCGGAAAGAAATAGTCACAGTCTTGACCGAATATGGTTTTTTTAAAGCCTCGACGCCAAGTTTTTGACATGTAAAGATCATTCAAATTATGTCGATAAAGCTAAGGTGAACCAAGAATATCCTCGCCGTTGGAAGAATCTTATTTTGCTAGCCCCTATGCCAAGCGCAGGGGGGATGGCAGATGTCTTTTTAGCGAAACAAGGTGCTGGTCTTTCACTTTCAAGGTTAGTCGTTGTTAAGCGAATTCGTGCGGGTTTTAGAAGTGAAATTGTATGGCTTGAAATGTTTAAAAATGAAGCTCAGGCCATGCTTAGCTTAAAGTCACCGCATATTGTTCAAACATTTGATGCCCAATTTTCTGATGAAGAACCCTATTTGGTAATGGAATATGTAGAAGGACCTTCGTTCAAAGAGCTTTTTGATCAGCTTCAAAAATCAAAAAGCCAGATTCCTCTGAATATGTTTTTAGAATTACTCAAGCAGTGCGCGCAAGCACTTCAAGTGGCTCATGAATTTAAAGATCCCCAATTGGGAGTTCTTAGCCCAATTATTCATCGCGATATTTCTCCACAAAATATGATTTTAAGTGTCGAAGGTTATGTGAAATTAATCGATTTTGGAATTGCAAAGTCAAACGCTCTACCCGGAATGACACAAGTGGGGCAGGTTAAGGGCAAGTTGACCTACATGTCACCAGAGCAATTCGAAGATCGCCCACTGGATGGAAGAACTGACCTTTTTTCATTAGGAATTGTTTTTTGGGAATTGCTGACACAACAACGACTGATGAGTGACACTGCAACATCACAAGAACCAACGATTGCAAAAATTGTCAAAGGAAATTTAAAAATTAAAAGTCCTCAAGATCTGACGGGTGTTCCACCTCCCATTGCAAATCTTGTCATGAAACTTCTCAATTTGAATGTGGAACAAAGATTTGCATCAGCGAGGCAACTCATTGGGGAGATTGAAAACTTACAACTCACTTATAAGTTAGAGAAGAATGGAGAAAGTGTTAAGGATTTTGTAGCGATGCATTTTTCTCACTCAATAAATACGAAAAAGAAATTTTTACAACAACTCCTGCAAGCCGCAAACTTTAATCGCGAAACGATTGGAAATGTTGATAGCAATCAAAACCCTGAAATCACAAAACTCAGTTCCCCCAATTATGCTCCTCGCATACAAGAAAACTTCGAAAGTGGGCGGTGTCTGCGACGTTAGTTCTTGCGGCGATTGCTGGTGGGGCACATTTAATAAAACTGAACAGGCAAAAACTAAAAGCAATGAATGAAGCAGCTCTGAAGTCTGCTGAAAAAGGCATAGAGAATTCATCTCATCTAGAATCGGATACTCAGCGAGTGAATAAGGACACAAGATTACCTGCATCGAGTGAGAACTCAAATCAGGGTGCCTCATTCAAAGGAAATCCTAGAAATCGTAAAATATTTCAACAAATAATGCACTGGCGAGCAAACATTTTGTCTGGATCTGATACTCCAATTTCTCAGAAGGTCAAAAGTATCGGGCTAGAAAGTGACTACGTTAAAACTCTTAACGCGCGAGACAGAGCTGCCTATGCATCCGAACTAGAAACTTTTCTTGAAGAATACGAAAAAGCCCAAAGTGAAAATCAAAAACTAGAACTCATCGACAAATTCACTCCCGCCTTGCGTCGCATGCCACGAGCGAATTCAAAGTCTGAAAACTAAACTCTCGAGTTTCAGATGATCATCACTCAGCTTCACGGACGAGATATTGCAGAAAAAGCTACTGGCTGCGTAGTCGTTATTGATGTGCTGAGAGCATTTACGACAGCTGCTTATGCATTTGTTCAAGGGGCAGCCGAAATTTTTATTGTTTCTACAACTGAAGAAGCTTTTTCTTTAAAGGAAAAATATAAAGATTTCGTCTTGGTGGGTGAAGTTGCTGGCAAAATAATTGAGGGATTTGATTTTGGAAATTCTCCCGAACAAATGGAAAAAACTGACTTAAGTCGAAAACGCTTGGTGCTAGGAACGGGGAGTGGGGCACAAGCAGTTGTGAAATCCGTCAACGTAGAAGAAAAGTTCTTAGGAAGTTTTGTTGTAGCCGAAGCGACTGCTGCTCATTTGTTGGGAATACCTCGGAAGCAAATTACACTTTTTTCACTCGGTGCGGGAACTCATGAATCGTTTGAGGAAGACATTGCCTGTGGGGAATATCTTGAAGATTTGCTTTTGAAGCGCACGTCTAATATCCCGCTTCTCAAAGAACGAGTGATTCAAAGCGCAGGCGGCAAACAAGCACTTGATCCTCTCATTAATTGGAAAACGCCACGAGATTTTGAGCTTGCCCTCCAATTTAATCGCTTTGATTTTGTCATGCCGGTCCGAAAAGAAAATGGCTTGTGGATTGCATCTGCGCTGCCAGTTAAAAACTGAGTTCTGCAACAAACGCTGCGCAATCCGCACCGGTGATCGAATATTGCACTCTTAAAAGTACTTTTCATACGAAAAATTCAAGAGAAAGTATTGAGATGAAAATCCAATGTTTGAGGCTTTATTCAGCGTGCCGTCAAAGCGGATAAAAGTTTCGAAGACATGATCTTCTTTTTTAAATCTGTAACCCAAATCCGTTCCGGCTGAAAAACCTAAACTTTGTTTCGAAACCTCAGGCAATGATTGATACAGATAATCTCCAAAGATCCACTTCCATCCGCAATCGAGGTTCCAAAAGTATTGCGAACTGTTTAACTCATAAACAAATTCAAATCCCACTGCAGCGCCTAGCGAATTTTGCAGGAGATTTGATAGACTTGATTCTGTCCCAAATTTGTCAGCAAAATCCTCGCTGAGGAGTTTTTCCGAGGAGCGAAGTTCTTGGTTGCGCAATTCCAGCACGCTACTCACGAGTAGTTTGATTTTTCCTTCTTTTAGAGGTTCAGTCATTTCAGGGGGTATGTTTAAAGAAGATTTGTATTCCACATTCAATGATCGATCTAAAAAACGAACATCGCTTCGGTCAAATGTTTGCCTTGTGTTGTCGTAGGAAATACTGGAACTATTTGCTCCCGCATCTTCGAGAGAATACTGCAAATTAAAACCCTTCCAGTTGCGCCAAAAACCTCCGATTGAGAGTTCGTCTCCGAGGGGAATTTTTAAATCCATAGCCCAAAAGGCATTTTTTTGGAGGAGCTTCCGACTGACAGATAGCTTTCCCCACGATGTGTTTGCGCTTACCTTGGCTACTGGCGCAAAAAAAGGTGTGAAAGAGGCGTTCCAGGTTTTCCCGCCAAACTCACTATCGGCTACAAGGCTTTTAAGGGCAAAACTGTTCAAGGGCACGCTGAGCTCGAGTTTAACAGAAGGTTTAAAGACTTCTTCAGATACTGGGACTGGCTCTGTTTGCCCGAATACCCCAGCTGCCACGGAATGGATTGCGAATATCATCAATACTTTTCGAGCCACCGGAAATACATAATGATTAAAATGAGAGCTCATCGACTCATGATTGAAGCACATGTCAGTAAAAAAATCCGAAGCAAAGAAGAAAAAATAGACAGGGCTCGAAGTTGACTGTTTTTAAACAACAGGTAACTTTGTTCAATGGTGAAATTTTTTCTATTGGCTCTGCTGCTATCATGCGCAAGTCATCAAGGTCCTAAAATTGAGCTGAAAGATAGCAGCGGCAAAAGCGCTGCATCTATCATTCGAGAATTTTACCATACGTATCTTAACAAGGCTCAATACAACTCCACGAGCTCGGAGTGTCTAAAGCATTCCAAAGCTTTCGATCAATTACTTGATGAAAATTATAAAGTTTGCACGGAGAATGCAGGTACCGACATCTGTGGATGGGGATCTGGTGGTGATGTTTATCTTAATGCTCAAGAAATCGCACCTGATTTGAATGTTCAAAATTCAGGGCTTCAGGTTTTCTCTGACAAAGGATTGATTATTGTCACTTTAAATGTCTATCCGAGTTATGTCGAGGATAAGGACTTTTACGATCGCACCATTATGTACTCCGTGATTCTTGAAGACGGCAAATGGGTGGTTGACGATGTTTTCTACGATAAAAGCGATTCAGCTAGAGAGTCAATTTTAAAAGAAATTGAAATTTATAAGAAGAAATAAAATCAATCGGCTTGGCGCATTTTTTTTAAGACCATGAGTATTGTTTCTTCATCGAGATGCGCTTTTTTTAAAAGTGTTCGAGCTTTGTTAAAATTGTCTGAATCAACGGCTTCAAAAAATGCGTCAACTTCGCCAATTTCAGCAAGACTTTCTAATACTAATGTTCCTTCAAAATCACTTTCATCCATGAAGACTTTTTATAGTGTCTTAAGCAATCTGCGGCAAGCCCCTGATGCTACCGAGCGTAGCGGTTCAAAGCGTTTATATATGCTGAGGGACGATCACTTTCTTGGGTCAAAACTTCTAGAGCTCTTTCGGAATTGCTAAGACCATCGTTATCGCCGTAAAGAAGTTTGTTAGCCTTTTTGTCGACAGTTAATGCACTGCCTTCTAAAGCCAGTCCTGCGAAAAGTACCTTGCAGCACTTGGATTAACAAAGACTAAAATTAAATCTGTTGAATCCGCGCCGATTTGAAATCCCCATGATCCACCTTTAATTTTGATCGCGGAAGGATTGCTCCATTGGCTGCGGCCATTTCTTTGATAAACTCGGCAAGAAACAAATCCTGTGCCTAATTTTACTCCGAAGATAAAACCCACTCTGAGAACATTGGATATTGTAGCAATACATACAGCATTGCTCATAAGCTCCATTGGTATCGAGAGATCCTGACTTCTGATGCTTTCTCCTATAATTTGCGCAGCCATCTGCGACTTTAAACTCAAAGATTCGTGAGTTGGATTGAGGCGAAAAGCTTCTGCATTGTGGGTATCGTTTGCAAATGCATTTAGTGCGCCAGTGATAAGTATTAGAGATAAAATTTTGCATGAGCGATTGAACATTTGTGAGCTCCTTTTTTAAAATAGGTTAAGTCGGGTTGTTGATTGTATTGATGTCTTCAAAGATTCATCTTCACCCCAATCAAGAGTTGAATCTCTGAAAAGCGAAGTTCTTCTCCGGCGATGGGAGAGGAATTTTTTAAGCTACTTGAGTAGCGCAAATCTGCGCTGACTTCATAGGGAATTGCTAGAGGAAGTGACACGCCAACGGCGCCGATGTAACCATAATAGTCTTTATGATAGTCGATAAGTTGTTGGTCAAAGCCGGCGGCACTGACTTCCCAGCTGGTAATCGTACGGCCGTAGTAACCTCCAATACCCAAATTTAAAAATGACAATGCGTGAAAGCGCAGCATTAAGGGAACATGAATGTATCCACTGTGAAACGTTGAGGAAACGGAGGTGCCAAAAATACTATCGGTGTCACGGGTAAATTTGTGATTGAGATAGAGCAGGTTGGCTTCAAGCCCTAAGCCCTGACTTAAAGTCATCTCAGCACTAATACCGCCGCCAAATCCAAAAGATCCGTCAATCGCGCGATCGTTGGTGCCTTCTGAAAAACTGGGATTTTGTACACTGACGCCGCCTAATAAACCGATAGCAAAGCGGCTGGCTGATTGGGCCTTTACATCCAATGTTGAGAGAAACATTGCTGGGACTAGCACGAAAGTGGATAAGACTTTTTCTATCTGAAACTTCATAGGTTTACCTTTTTAATTTTTTTATGGGTTTTTGCAGTTGTTTTTTCAATTCCTGCTGTGTGGATTCTTCGATCATTTGACTGAATGACTTTTGAAGATGCTGCACTTTTTTTTTAAGCATTTGGCGACTTTTCCCAAATATTTTTTGCAATCGACCTGTAAAAGTTTTCCAATTGCCTTTGATGATGTCCTGGTTCATAGACTCCTCCTTCTTCTTGTGTAGAAATAATTTTCCAAAATGTGAGGGTGCAAGTCGAGGGCCACTCATCAGCCTCGCAAAAATGCGAGAAATTGAAGAACAGGGCTAATAATATGGGGAAAAAATGGCCTACCTGGGGAGAATTAGAGTACCGAACTTTTTAAAAGTTCCAGACGGCATTTTGTTTATGGAAAGTTCGCAATCGCTAAGTTTAGCAGGTATATTGTTTTCAGAAACTATAAGACCTAGAGAAGTATTCTAAGCTTCTGTCTACATCATGAACAGTTTCAATCACAAAAACTTCTTATCTTATCGTATTTAGGTTAGCAGCTTTTGGTATGAGTATTGCAAAACCTAAGCACATGATAAGTCGCACTTCACTATCTCTCATACTTTTACTGAACTTCTTTGTTGCTTCCTGTGGCGGTTTAGGCGGAGATTCGAGCTCTATGTCCTACAGTTTCTCCTTCAATGGCTGTGAAACTGGCGAACACCAGTTTAAAAGTCTTGAGCAGTATTGCACTGGCTTGCAAGATGAACAGCTTAACAAGGGCTGTGCGGTGCAATCACGCAAAGAAACATATTCTGAAAAGTGCCCAAGCACGACTGCTTGGGCCACAACAAACATTGGGACACAAGAATGTGGGGACAAAAGTTGCAATGGTGCAAAACAGTACTGCCTCAAAAGTTATGTTGGCGCACTCGAAACACCAGCGGTCACTCCAGAATGTCGATCTCTTCCTAAAGGTTCAGATTTCGACGATTCCGACTTAACTTGCGATTTACTCGTTGATGATGCTCAACTTGCTTTTCCAACCACGAACAACTGCAAGCAATCCACCTTTTGCTTGAAAAACAAAGTTGGTGGATATTCGCTCGATTGTCATGCGAGTATTTAACTGATCAGTTTATCTCGTACTGGCAATGGCCTCAGCAACTTGGCGCATTCGTAAATTGTATGTATTGCGAATGCCTTCTCGTTTAAGAATTTCTTGAACTGCAGCCTCTACTCTAGAGACTTGAAACGCAGGATGTCCATTGGACACAAATCCTTGATTGATCTCTGTAAGAGTTTTTGCAATGGAACCGTCTATGTAGATCCAATTTTCCGAAAAATTGGAAACAAAAAGTCCCTTTCTGTCGCCTTTTAAAAAAAACAGTCTCGTCATCTCTCTATGATAAGCGCTTCTCAGAGCTGAATTTGTCAACGTGCTTAAAGGCAAAAGATTTCCACACTGTTTGTAAGGTTTGTAATCAACAGATTCTTGAATTGCTCCACGGCCTAAGGCTTGGTTGTAGTCTTCTAAGTTTTTGATGGAATGGAAGAGTGTGATATTTGAAGTGTGGGCACTGCGACGTTTGACAAAAACTTTTGTTTGCTCAGGTTTGATAACAAAAGCTGTCCCCGAATCACTAGCCTTCATCGACGGCTCATTTCCGCTAACCTTAATATCGTTGATCAGTGAAAGGTTGCCGACATCCACAGTGTTGCATCGAGTGACCTTTTCGCAGGTTTCTGTTTCTTCAGAGGGTAGGCAAAAGCTATTCTCGCGCCCGTAGCTGTCGCTTGGGCAATGCTTGGAACATTCAATGTCTTCGCTGCAGCTTTCAAAGGAAGATGAAAAATTTAAAGTTTCTCCCGTAAGAGTTTTAGTTTGTGTTGGAGATTCAAAATGCCAAGTTGATCTTTTTGAAAGTTCGGCCTTTAAAATTTTACGTTCACTTCGTGGAAGATTCTCGTATTGATTTGCCCAAAGTTTGACTTGCTCAGTTGCACATTCAGTATCTTGCGCATTTGTGGTGACTTCGACTTTAAACTCTTTTTTGGCAAGTTTTTGAAACTCGGCAAAATTTTTGATTTCGCATGCGCTGAGTGATGCCAGAAGGAGTGTGGAAATGAGTGAAAACTGATTTGAAATATTCATGGTTTATTCCTCTCGGTATTGAAGTGAAAACTGGGACTCGTATAGGTGTCGATGTTAATTCTGCCAAGCTTTGCATTGACGATTTAAGACCTATTAACGTCGATTTAAGGTAAGTTAAGTCGCCTAGCACGTCAAAATAGACTGTTACCAAGGAGCCATGCACAATCGTTTTTGTGCGGCAATGTTGGGTGGAGGTCAAGCTGCCTCCTTTTTGATTTCTTCGGTGATTTCGT
>Ga0247843_1004372_pt1 | contig 21247 bp, 24 predicted proteins | sample LaCruzMarch2017__FD_192420 | JGI IMG/M metagenome (GOLD analysis project Ga0247843, IMG submission 192420) | Freshwater microbial communities from meromictic Lake La Cruz, Castile-La Mancha, Spain - LaCruzMarch2017_8m | ecosystem: Environmental > Aquatic > Freshwater > Lake | place: Spain...
ATTGCCGATTTTTCGATACGCGACAGTGCGCGCTCTATACGGCCGATTGCCACAATAAATCGTTGTTCTATCATGGGTTATTTTCCTTTGCTAAGGAAGCTTAGCAGAGACTATGCCGTATGCAAATGTGTGAACGCGATTATTAGCACAAATTCATGGGGAAAAGCCCCCTCGCTCACTTGACGCTTTGCGCTTGCATCCGCAAGGGTTCGCTCCAACGATTCGGCGGTGCCACACACAACAATGTGCTCCGCCACCCGCTCCCGGCCGGGAGTAACCAGTGGGGAAAAGAACATGACCGTTAGTGACCAGCAAATGGCCAATGCAATTCGGGCACTGGCCATGGATGCTGTGCAGGCCGCGAATAGCGGTCATCCCGGAATGCCAATGGGCATGGCCGATGTCGCAACGGTGCTATATTCGAAATTTCTAAAATTCGACCCAAAAGCGCCCGATTGGGCCGACCGTGACCGGTTTGTTTTGTCCGCAGGCCATGGTTCGATGTTCGCTTATGCGTCCTTATATCTGACTGGCTATGCCAGCCCGACTATCGACGATATTCGTAATTTCCGTCAATTGGGTAGCCCATGTGCGGGGCATCCTGAAAACTTCCTGCTCGATGGCATTGAATGCACCACCGGTCCATTGGGGCAGGGTTTTGCTATGGCCGTCGGGATGGCCATTGCGGAACGGCATTTGAATGCGCGCTTTGGCGATGATCTGGTCGATCACCGTACTTGGGTTGTGGCTGGCGACGGGTGCCTGATGGAGGGCATTAACCATGAAGCCGTTGGTCTGGCCGGACATCTTGGGTTGGGACGTTTGATTGTGTTCTGGGACGACAACCGCATCACCATCGATGGTTCGACCGACCTTTCCACCAGCGAAGACATTGCAGGACGGTATAGCGCCAGCGGCTGGCATGTTGAGGCTTGTGATGGACATGATTTCAATGACATAGAGCGCGCAATTAAGACGGCTTTAGCCGACAACCGGCCCTCATTAATTGCCTGCCGGACTTTGATCGGCAAGGGATCACCAAATAAAGAAGGCACGAAAGCGCCGCATGGCAGCCCGCTTGGCGCAGATGAAATCATTGTGACGCGCGCTGCTCTTGATTGGCCTTATCCTGCATTCGAAGTACCCGACGACATTCTTGGGGCATGGCGTGCAACGGGCGAAGCAGGCGCAGCCGCGCATGCGGATTGGAAATCTAGGTTCGCCGCATCCGCCAAGAACAGTGCGTTTACGGCGGCCATGGCGGGCGAACTAAATAATGCATGGCTGAAGCCGCATCTCGATAGCTTGATTGCGGCACCGCAAAAGATTGCCACGCGAAAGGCATCCGAAATCGCGCTGACGGCTGCTACGGCTGCAATATCGGAATTATTGGGTGGGTCTGCGGATTTAACGGGCTCCAACTTTACCCGCACGGTGTACACCAACACATTGGATAAAAAAGACTATTCGGGCCGCTATGTCAATTACGGTATTCGTGAATTTGGGATGGCTGCGGCGATGAACGGCATGGCGCTGCATGGCGGCATCATACCGTATGGCGGTACATTCCTGATTTTTTCGGACTATTGCCGTGCAGCCATTCGGCTGTCCGCTTTGCAAGAAACGCGTGTCATTTACGTCATGACGCACGACTCCATCGGTGTTGGCGAAGACGGCCCGACGCATCAGCCCATTGAGCAGATTATGTCGATGCGGCTGATCCCCAATTTGGATGTGTATCGGCCATGTGACGTGATTGAGACCGCCGAATGTTGGGCGCTGGCGATTGAAAGCGCATCTACGCCCTCGGTGCTGGCGCTTTCGCGGCAAAATCTACCGCAACTGCGCACGGACATTAGCGAGAATTTTTCCGCCAAGGGGGCTTATAAATTGCTCGCGGCCACCGCGGCACGCAAGGTCATCCTTGTTGCAACGGGTTCTGAAGTGGAGATTGCTACTGTGGTGGCGGACAAGCTCGAAGCACAAGGCATTGGCGCAGACGTGGTCTCGATGCCAAGCTGGGAGAGGTTTGACGCACAGCCGGCGGCTTATAAATCGGAACTTCTTCCAACCGATACGCTGCGCGTTTCCATTGAGGCGGGCACAACCATAGGGTGGGAGCGTTATGTCGGCGACGGCCTTCGGTTCGGTATCGATAGCTTTGGCGCTTCTGCACCCATTGATGCGCTTTACGAGTATTTTGGCCTGACGGCTGACAAGATTACCCCGCAAATTGTCGCCCGCTTGGGCTGATAGGAGCAGTTATGACAGTGAAAGTAGCAATTAACGGTTTTGGTCGTATCGGCCGTTTGGTCGCCCGCGCGATTTTGGAACGCGATGACCATGATCTGGAACTGGTCGCGATTAACGATCTTGCACCTGCCAAGGCAAACGCCCTGTTGTTCAAACGTGACAGCGTCCACGGGGCCTTCCCCGGCACGGTTGAGGCCGATGGCAATGACATCATCGTCAATGGTAAGCGGATTCATGTGACGGCAGAACGTGACCCGGCCAATTTGCCGCATGCGGCCAACGGCGTCGATATTGCGCTAGAATGCACCGGTTTCTTTACAGACCGCGTCAGCGCCGAAAAGCATCTTGCGGCAGGCGCAAAGCGCGTCCTGATCTCCGCGCCCGGTAAAAATGTGGACAAGACGGTTGTTTTTGGCGTCAACCATAACGTGCTGAGCGCTGCCGATATTATCGTGTCAAACGCAAGCTGCACCACCAACTGCTTAGCACCAATGGCAAAGGTCCTGAACGACGCCATTGGTATTGAGCGCGGATTGATGACCACGATCCATAGCTACACCAATGATCAAAAGATACTCGACCAAATCCACGATGACATGCGCCGTGCGCGTGCTGCGGGCATGTCGATGATCCCGACAACGACTGGCGCTGCGCGCGCTGTTGGCGAAGTTATGCCAGAGCTGAAGGGCAAGCTGGATGGTTCTGCGATCCGCGTGCCTACGCCCAATGTCAGCATCGTCGACCTGACCTTCACGCCAAAGCGCGATACCAGCGTTGAAGAAGTCAACGCATTGTTGAAAGCAGCATCCATAGGCGCTTTGCAGGGCGTGTTGGCCTATTCGGATGAGCCCTTGGTCTCAATTGACTATAATCATTGTCCCGCAAGTTCGACGATCGACAGCTTGGAAACAGCCGTGATCGACGGCAAGCTTGTGCGTGTGTTGAGCTGGTATGACAATGAATGGGGTTTCTCCAATCGCATGGTTGATACCGCCGGTGTCATGGGCAAGTTTCTGTAAGGATCAATAAATGGCATTCCGCTCGCTCGACGACCTCGGCGATATCAAGGGCAAGCGTGCTTTGGTTCGCGTTGACCTGAACGTCCCCATGGCTGACGGGCGTGTGACGGAAGAAGCGCGCATGCGTGCGTTGTTGCCGACGGTGCTGGAACTGGCGGATAAGGGAGCCAAGGTCCTGCTGCTTGCACATTTCGGGCGACCCAATGGCGCGAAGCATAGCGAAATGTCGGTGTCGATGGTGCTCGACTCCTTGCAAGAAGTGCTTGGCCGCGAGATCATGTTTGTCCCAGAAATAGCGGGCGACGTTGTTGCGCAATCTGTTGGTATATTGGCCGATGGTGATGTCGCGCTCCTCGAAAACACCCGGTTTTGGCCGGGCGAGGAAGCGAATGACCCTGAACTCGCACGCGCCGTTGCCGCCAACGGCGATTTCTATGTAAACGATGCCTTTTCTGCGGCGCACCGTGCGCATATGTCCACCGAAGGCCTTGCGCATGTCCTGCCAGCTTATGCTGGTCGTGCCATGGAGGCCGAGTTGAAGGCGCTTCAGGCTGCCTTGGGCGCACCTGAACATCCTGTCGCCGCTGTCGTTGGCGGAGCAAAGGTTTCCACTAAGCTCGACGTTCTGAACCATCTGGTCAAGCAGGTTGACCATTTGATTATCGGCGGCGGTATGGCCAATACATTTTTGGCTGCGCGCGGTGTCAATGTCAGGAAATCCTTGTGCGAGCATGATCTGGCAGATCAAGCCAATGCGATTATGGATGCGGCGGATGTCGCAGGCTGCACGGTCCATCTCCCCTATGATGTCGTGACGTCAGTCGAATTCCGAGCAAACCCGCCAATCCGGACGGTCAATGTGCATGAAGTGGCGGCGGATGAAATGATTTTAGACGTGGGGCCTGCCGCGGTTGAGGCATTGGCCGATGTTTTGAAAAACTGCCGCACTTTGGTGTGGAATGGCCCATTGGGTGCTTTCGAGATTGAACCTTTTGACGCTGCAACGGTGTCATTGGCGCGGACGGCGGCTGCCCTGACCCGGGAAGGGTCGCTGGTGTCGGTTGCAGGGGGTGGCGACACCGTTGCCGCACTGGCCCATGCGGGCGTGACTGAAGATTTTACCTATGTTTCGACCGCAGGCGGCGCTTTCCTCGAATGGATGGAAGGCAAGCCGCTTCCGGGCGTCGATGCTTTGAATATCGCTTAAACCTGCGGTGCAATGCCCCGTTTTTTTCAATTGCCCATGCATACGTATGCAAGACCATATTATAGGATGCCAACAATGAATTACGCCGAAATGCTTGCAAAAGTGTCCACTGCCTCGGGCTTTATTGCTGCACTCGATCAGAGCGGCGGTTCAACTCCCAAGGCGCTCAAGGGATATGGCATAGAGGAAGATGCCTACACGACCGAAGAAGAGATGTTTGGCCTCATCCACAACATGCGTGCGCGGATCATTACCGCACCCAGCTTTTCCGGCGAGAAAGTATTGGGCGCGATATTGTTCGAACGCACCATGGACGGCGAAGCAGGCGGCAAGCCCGTGCCGACAGCATTGCAAGACCGCGGCGTTGTGCCTTTCCTTAAGGTAGACAAGGGGCTGGAGGACGAAGTGAACGGTGTTCAGTTGATGAAGCCAATGCCAGGTCTGGATGCGTTGCTTCAACGCGCCAAGGCCAAGGGCGTGTTTGGCACAAAAAAGCGCTCCGTCATCAACCAAGCGTCGCCATCGGGCATTGCCGCGATCGTAAAGCAACAATTTGATGTGGCCGAGCAAATCCTCGCTGCTGGATTGATGCCGATAATCGAGCCTGAGGTGAACATCAAAAGTGCTGATCGCGCGCACAGCGACATCATCTTGCGTGATGAAATTTTCAAAGCGCTAGAAACCGTATCGGCTGACCACAAGGTCATGTTGAAACTATCGATTCCCGCAGAGGCAGGGACGTTTGACGCGCTCATCAATCACCCACGCGTGCTGCGCGTTGTCGCGCTTTCTGGTGGCTATGCCCGTCCGGAGGCTTGCGCTGAACTTGCCAAGAATAGCGGCATGATCGCCAGCTTCTCCCGCGCTTTATTGGAAGATTTGCGTCACCAGATGACGGCTGAGGAATTTGATGCCGCGCTTGCCAGCGCCATTGACGAAATCCACGCAGCATCCGCGACCTAGGGTCAGGACCGCTTATGCGAAAGATGTTTGCCGCCGGCCTAAAGCCCCGCTAATGAGCGCGGCATGAAAGAATCTGCCTGCCAATTATACTTGATCTCACCGCTGGACGTAGGCGGCGATTTTCCCGCCCGGCTTGAGGCTGCCTTATCCGCTGGCCCCGTTGCCGCGTTCCAGTTTCGGGTCAAAGAATTGGATCAGCATGAGGCGGCGGCCCTTGCAGAGCCATTGCAGGCCATTTGCGCTGCGTATGACGTTGCGTTCATCGTGAATGACAGCGTTGCTTTGGCCAAGCGGTTAAAAGCCGACGGCGTGCATATGGGGCAGGGCGATGGCGACGTTCGTGAGGCGCGGGAAATGCTTGGTAGTAACGCACAGATTGGCGTTACCTGTCACAACAGCCGTCATCTGGCGATGGAGGCAGCGGAGGCCGGGGCCGATTATGTGGCCTTTGGCGCTTTTTATCCCACGGTTACGAAGACGGTGGAACATGTCGCTGAACTCGACACATTACAGAAATGGTCTTTTGTAACGGAGGTCCCCTGCGTTGCCATTGGCGGCATTACATCAGACAATGCCAAGCCATTAATCGATGCAGGCGCGGATTTCATAGCGGTGAGCAGCGCGGTGTGGAACCATCCGCAGGGTCCCGCCGAAGCAGTCAAGGCGTTTAACGCATTGCTTGCCTAATTGCGCCGTCATCGTTAATGCCCGCGTCCATCGGCACGTTTTTGCGTGTCTGCTCTTTCCATCTGTCAAGCGAGTGCACTCATGAAAATCAACGCGGTTGAAATCAAGCCGGGTAACATATTGGAATATGAAGGCGGCCTGTGGCGTGTCGTAAAGACCGCGCACACCCAACCGGGTAAAGGCGGCGCGTATATGCAAGTTGAGCTCAAAAACCTCCGCGACGGCCGCAAGAACAATATCCGTTTCCGTTCGGCCGAAAGCGTCGAAAAAGTGCGCCTTGACCAGAAAGATTTTCAGTTTCTCTATGCCGAGGGCGATAATCTGGTGTTCATGGACACGGAAACCTATGATCAAGTGACTTTGCCAACCGATCTTCTGGGTGACGCTTCGGCTTTCCTTCAGGACGGCATGGACGTTGTCATGGAAATGTATGATGACGAAGCGCTCTCAGTCGCTTTGCCGGATCAGATTGAGGCTACGATTGTCGAAGCAGACGCTGTTGTAAAAGGCCAGACGGCGTCATCAAGCTATAAGCCTGCAATCCTCGACAATGGCGTGCGTGTAATGGTGCCGCCGTTCATCAGCGCAGGTACGCGGATTGTGGTCGATGTTTACGAACGGGAATATGTCCGGAAGGCTGACTAATGCCAGCATTAACCGGTCTTTTGACCATCATGGAAAAAGCAGCCCGTAAAGCGGGCGGCAAGCTTCGCCGCGATTTTGGTGAAATTGAACATTTGCAGGTGTCTCAAAAGGGGCCTGCTGACTTCGTATCAAAAGCCGACGAGCGCGCCGAAGATACGATTTTCCGTGAACTTGAAATCGCACGTCCCGATTGGGGCTTTCTAATGGAAGAAGGCGGCGAGATTGCAGGGGCGGAGGGTAAACCACGCTTTATCGTCGATCCGCTCGACGGCACGAGCAACTTCCTACATGGCATTCCGCATTTCGCGATTTCGATTGCCGTACAAGATCCAAAGCCGGATGGTTCGGGCTGGGGCGATATTTTTGCGGGCCTGGTATACAACCCGATCACCGACGAAAGCTTCTGGGCCGAACGTGGCAAGGGGGCTTGGCTTGGCAACCGCCGTTTGCGGGTATCTGCGCGCCGTCAGTTGAACGAAGCCCTTATTGCGACGGGCACGCCTTACAAAGGCCATGGCGATTTTGAAGAATGGACCAAGATTTTTGAGGCCATTGGGCCTTCGGTTTCGGGCATTCGGCGTTTTGGCGCAGCGAGCCTTGATCTCGCTTGGTTGGCCGCTGGCCGCTACGATGGTTTCTGGGAAAGTGCCTTATCTCCGTGGGATACGGCGGCTGGATGCCTGCTTGTGCGCGAGGCGGGTGGCTTTGTAACCGACTATCGTGGACGCAGTCCGCACATTGCAGATGTTCAGGTTTTGGCCGCTAACGACATTTTGCACAGCAAGCTGCATAAGCTGTTGGTCGGCGCCATAAAATAAACGACGAAAATGGCACAAAAAATGACGAGTCTTGGCCTTGCAGGTCAGCACTCTTCTGCCTAAAAGCGCCGCAACTTACGGGGTTTCGGAAACGAGTCTGATATGACTGATTTGTCGCAATATTTGCCTATACTGCTTTTCCTCGTGGTGGCGCTTGCGTTGTCGTCGGCCTTTGTGTTTCTGCCGATAGGTGTTTCGCGATTAACGGGCACGCACAAGCCCACAGAGGCAAAGCTCACTGAATATGAGTGCGGCTTTCCTGCGTTCGAAGATTCGCGCAGCCAGTTTGACGTTCGCTTCTACCTCGTTGCGATTTTGTTTATCATTTTCGACCTTGAAGCTGCCTTTTTGTTTCCATGGGCGGTCAGTCTGGGTGAAACAGGCTGGATTGGTTGGGGCACCATGATGCTGTTCCTGTTCGAATTGGTTATTGGATTTATCTATGCATGGAAAGTGGGAGCACTCGAATGGGAGTAATCGCGCCATCACACTCTGACGTGCAAGCGCCGGATGCTGCGTTTTTCAAGGATATTGAAAGCGAAGTGAACGACAAGGGCTTTGTCGTGTCTTCGGCCGAAGACCTGTTTAATTGGGCGCGGACCGGGTCATTGTGGCCAATGACTTTTGGGCTTGCTTGCTGCGCAGTTGAAATGATTCACGGTTACATGCCGCGCTATGACTTTGAACGTTTTGGTATCGCACCGCGCGCGTCCCCGCGTCAGTCCGACGTGATGATCGTCGCCGGCACGCTTTGCAATAAAATGGCACCTGCGTTGCGCAAGGTTTACGACCAGATGTCTGAACCCAAATATGTCATTTCCATGGGTAGCTGCGCCAATGGCGGCGGCTATTATCATTACAGCTACAGCGTGGTGCGCGGTTGCGACCGCATTGTGCCAGTTGATATTTACGTACCCGGATGCCCGCCAACTGCCGAAGCGTTGCTATACGGTATTATGCAGTTGCAGCGTAAAATCCGCCGGACAGGGACCATCGAACGGTGACCCATTCTGCGCCCCTTATCCAAACGCCCGATGGCACGATAGAAGCTATCTCATATACGCTTGGTAAGCATATGGTTTCTATTGAAGAAGCCAATGGTGAAGTTGCCGTGCACATTCACCGTGATGCGTTGGGTGAGTGTATGTTCAAACTGCGCGACCATTGTGCGTATCAGCAGTTGATGGAAATTGCAGGCGTTGACTGGCCCGATCGCGAGCCACGGTTTGAGATTGTCTATTGCCTTTTGAGCCTGACTAAAAACCACCGTATTCGCGTGCATCTGACCACGAATGAAGATCAGCCTGTGCCTTCGGTCACCAGCATTTGGCCCGTTGCTGGATGGTTGGAGCGCGAAGTGTTCGACATGTATGGCGTGTTATTCTCCGGCAACGCAGATTTGCGGCGCATTTTGACCGATTATGGTTTTTCGGGACACCCGCAGCGCAAGGACTTTCCATTGTCGGGCTATGTTGAGCTGCGCTATTCCGAAGAGGAAAAGCGCGTGAAATATGAACCCGCGCAATTGGCGCAGGATTTCCGCAATTTCGACTTTCTTAGCCCCTGGGAAGGCGCGGATTATGTCCTGCCGGGCGATGAGAAAACTGGCGAGGGCGCTGGCAACGACGCGCCTCCGCCGGCTACGCCCAAAACAAGCGATACCGCGGCGCAGACGGGCGCGGGTAAGGCAACGAATACAGAAGCGGTGAAGCGCAGCGTGCATAAACCAAAGTCGACGGGAGACAAAGCATGACCATGCAACAAGACCTCGCGCCGACCACTGGCGATGAAGTCATTCAGAATTACACGATCAACTTTGGCCCACAGCATCCCGCAGCGCACGGTGTTTTGCGTCTGGTGATGGAACTGGACGGTGAAATTGTCGAGCGGCTTGACCCGCATATCGGCCTTTTGCACCGTGGCACCGAGAAACTGATCGAATATAAAACCTATTTGCAGGCTTTGCCTTATTTCGATCGGTTGGATTACGCCTCGCCAATGGCGATGGAATATAGCTATGTGCTCGCGATTGAGAAATTGTTGGACCTCGAAGTGCCACTTCGGGCGCAATATCTGCGCGTATTGTTCGCAGAACTGACGCGGATCAAGAACCACACGTTGAACATTGCGCACCATATTATCGATGTTGGCGCGATGACGCCGCCCTTGTGGCTCTATGAAATCCGCGAAGACATTATGGGCTTTTATGAACGGGCGAGCGGCGCACGGATGCATGCCGCATGGTTCCGGCCCGGCGGCGTGCATCAGGATGTGCCGTTGAAGCTTTTAACCGACATTGCCGATTGGCTCGATGACCGCATGCCCAGCTTATTTGAGGACGCGATGTCGCTGGTGGTCGACAACCGCATTTTCAAACAACGCAATGTCGATATCGCGATTGTTTCAAAGGAAGACGCGATCAAATGGGGCTTTTCCGGCCCGATGATCCGTGGCGCTGGCATCCCTTGGGATATCCGCAAGAGCCAGCCTTATGATGTTTATGACCGGATGGAGTTTGACATTCCCGTCGGCACACGCGGTGACTGCTACGACCGGTTCATGGTCCGCGTCGAAGAGGTGCGCCAATCGATCTGCATCATGAAGCAATGCCTACAGAACATGCCCGAAGGTCCGGTATGCACCGACGACCGCAAGGTCGCACCGCCCAAGCGCGCCGAAATGAAGCAATCGATGGAAGCATTGATCCATCACTTCAAATTGTACACCGAAGGCTTCAAAGTGCCCGCAGGCAGCGTCTATGTCGCCACCGAAAGCCCCAAGGGCGAATTCGGTGTCTATCTGGTCGCCGACGGCAGCAACAAACCCTATCGCTGCAAAATCCGGCCAACAGCCTTTTCGCACCTTCAAGCGATGGATTTCATGACTCGTGGGCATATGCTTGCTGACACGACCGCAATCTTGGGCGCGCTCGACATCGTGTTTGGGGAGTGTGACAGGTGATGACACGCGAGCTTATGTTTTTGGCATTGGCGGCGTTTGGTTCGGTCGCATTGGTCGCGGCCTATCTCTATTTGTTTCATGCCGAGGTGTCGGCAAAGGAAGTGGGTTCGACCGCAGCGGCGATGATGTTTGGCGCATATTTGGGGCGCGTTTGGGGACGGAAAGAAGCGCATGGCTGACCCGCATTGTCTTGAAAATGTAAAAGGCACAGCTCTGTCGCTGTCACTTGGAGCTTTCGCGTCATGAGCGCGCGCCTGGCTATCGCGCAGCAGATGATCGCGCACTACAATGCGCAAGATGCGGACGCATATGTGGCCTTGATGACCGATGATGCCGCCGAGGCGGGATATCGTGGGGCCGTTGTACGCGACGGGAAAGAGGGCGTTTGTACGGGATTGAAAGCAATGTTCGCTGAATTTCCGGAAAATAGAGCCGAAATATTGGCGGGCTATGCCTTGGGCGATTTCGCGGTTTTGCACGAAAAAGTGTATCGTTCAGCGTCGTCCGAGCCCTTTGAAGTCATGACGATTTACAGTTTTGAAGGCGACAAAGTCAGTCGCGTGGAGTTTGTGCGATGACAAATCCTCCGCTCTCTTCATTCGGCACCCTGAACTTGTTTAAGGGTCCATCGTGCAGCCAATCCGGCGCGTGCAGTGAACAAACTGAATCGGAAACATTGCGTTCGATTTCAAAAATTGAGCGTGCGGATAAATGGACCCTGAAACAAGTTCAGGGTGACGGAGTGTGTGATGGCTGATTCAGCAGCAATTCCCAACGAAGCCGAAACCAGTTCCAAATGGGGCAGCTTTGCTTTTGCGCCGGAATATAAGGCAAAGGCCGATATGTACATCGGCCGCTATCCTGCCGGACGGCAACAATCGGCCGTGATGGCGTTGCTTGACTTGGCGCAGCGTCAGGTTGGCGAAGAAACACAGACGCAAGGCTGGTTGCCAGTGCCGGTGATCGAATATGTCTCTGGCTATCTCGGCATGCCGTATATGCGCACTTACGAAGTCGCGACCTTCTACACGATGTACAATCTCGCGCCCGTTGGCCGCTATCATGTGCAAGTGTGCGGAACGACGCCGTGCATGTTGCGCGGGTCGGATGATATCATCGCGGCGTGCAAGAGCCGTGGACTATTGAAAGGTGCGACAACGCCTGACGGCATGTTCACGCTGACCGAAGTGGAGTGCATGGGCAATTGCGCGTCTGCACCTATGGTTCAGATCAACGACGATAATTACGAAGATCTCGACCATAGCAGCATGACCGCAATCCTCAAAGGCTTGGCCGAGGGTAAGCAGCCGAAGGTCGGCACCCAGTTGCCGGGCCGTCACACGGTAGAACCTTATGGCGGCGCAACGACCTTGCATGCCATGGTGGACAAGAACCATGACTATCGGGGGGAATATTGATGCTCGCCTTTGCCGCATCGAACTCCGTCGCCCCAGCGCAGGCTGGGGCCCATTACGTCTATCATGCACGGACGACGCGCGAGATAGGCACCAGCCTTCGCTGGTGCGACGTGGCGTGTTTTTGTGAGACGGGGAGATTGCGCTAATGGAATTTCTCTCCCTCATCGGCATTCTTATCGCCGCGTTCGTCGCGTGGAAATTGCTCAAGGGCATTATTAAGCTGGCCGTTATTGGCCTGCTGATCGCCGGGGCAGCTTGGTTTTTTATTGGAGGTTTGGGCTAATGCTCGCTGACAAAGACCGCATCTTCACCAACCTTTATGGCTATCAGGAATTCGCCCTGAAAGCGGCGCAGGCGCGTGGCGATTGGGACAAGACCGTTGACCTGATGAAGGTCGGACAGGATGCGATTATTGAGGAAGTGAAGGCGTCGGGCCTGCGCGGTCGCGGTGGTGCGGGCTTCCCGACGGGGATGAAGTGGAGCTTCATGCCCAAGGCACCAACGCCCGAGCGGCCCAACTTTCTCGTTATCAACGCCGATGAATCCGAGCCTGGTAGCTGCAAGGATCGCGAGATTATCCGTCATGACCCGCATAAGCTGATTGAAGGCGCGCTGATCGCTGGCTTTGCCATGCGCGCGCGTGCCGCCTATATCTATATTCGCGGCGAGTATATTTTCGAGGCAAAGGTGCTGGAAAACGCAGTAGCCGAGGCATATTCGGCGGGACTACTCGGCAAGAACGCCGCAAAATCAGGCTATGACTTTGACGTCTTCGTCCATCGCGGCGCGGGCGCCTATATTTGCGGCGAAGAAACCGCGATGATCGAAAGCCTTGAGGGCAAAAAAGGCCAGCCACGCCTGAAGCCACCATTTCCGGCAGGGGCAGGACTATATGGTTGCCCTACGACCGTGAACAATGTCGAAAGCATTGCGGTCGTGCCAACGATCCTACGGCGGGGCGCGGCTTGGTTCAAAAGCTTTGGTCGCGAGAATAACCATGGCACGAAGCTGTTCCAAATCTCAGGCCATGTGGAAAGGCCATGCGTTGTCGAAGAAGAAATGGGCATCCCGTTCTTCGAGCTGATTGAAAAGCATTGCGGCGGCGTGCGCGGTGGATGGGACAATCTCCTCGCCGTCATTCCGGGCGGTTCGTCAGTACCATTGGTTCCTGCCGCGATGATGATGGACGTGCCGATGGATTTCGACGGCTGCAAGGCTGTTGGCTCCGGCCTCGGCACTGCGGCAATTATTGTGATGGACAAGTCTACCGATATCGTTCGTGCGATTTCGCGATTGAGCTATTTCTATAAGCATGAAAGCTGTGGTCAATGTACGCCATGCCGCGAAGGCACTGGCTGGATGTGGCGCGTCATGGAAAAGATGCGCACGGGCAATGCAGAGATTGGCGACATTGATACCTTGTATGATGTCACCAAGCAAGTCGAAGGCCATACGATATGCGCGCTCGGCGACGCGGCGGCTTGGCCAATTCAGGGCCTGATCAAGCATTTCCGCCCAGAGATGGAGCGGCGCATTCATGAAGCCAAGGGCGACAATATGTTGGAGGCGACGGAGTAAACATGCCTAAAGTCACCGTAGACGGCCTCGAAATCGAAGTCCCGCAGGGCGCAACCGTCCTTCAGGCGTGTGAGATGGCGGGGAAGGAAATTCCGCGTTTTTGCTATCATGAACGGCTGTCCATTGCGGGCAATTGCCGCATGTGCCTAGTTGAGGTTGCCCCCGGGCCGCCAAAGCCGCAGGCGTCTTGTGCGTTGCCCGCTACCGAGGGCCAGATCATTCGCACCGATACGCTGATGGTGAAAAAGGCGCGTGAGGGGGTGATGGAGTTTTTGCTTATCAACCACCCGCTAGATTGCCCGATTTGCGACCAAGGCGGCGAATGCGATTTGCAGGATCAGAGCGTTGCTTTTGGTCGGGGTGCTTCGCGTTTTGAGGAAAACAAACGCGCGGTTACCGAGAAATATATGGGGCCGCTCGTCAAAACGGTGATGACGCGCTGCATTCAGTGCACCCGCTGCGTCCGTTTTGCGCAAGAAGTCGCAGGAATTGAGGAGGTGGGCGCGATTGGTCGCGGCGAGAATTTGCAGATTACGACCTACCTCGAGCACGCCATGCAAAGCGAGCTTTCGGGCAATGTTGTTGATCTTTGCCCTGTCGGTGCGCTGACGTCGAAGCCATATGCGTTCGAAGCGCGTCCATGGGAATTGAAGAAGACGCCAAGCATCGACGTCATGGACGCGGTTGGCACCAACATCCGCCTTGATAGCCGGGGCAGAGCCGTATTTCGGGCGCTTCCACGCATCAATGATGACGTGAACGAAGAATGGGCGTCCGACAAAACGCGCCATGCGGTTGATGGCCTCACACATCGGCGTTTGGACAAGCCTTATATCCGCAAAGACGCAAAGCTTGTCGCGGCAAGCTGGGCCGAGGCGTTTGACGCGATCAAGGCGCATTGGACGGGCGAAGCGGCGGTCGTCGCCGGTGATCAGGTCGATTGCGAAACCATGTTTGCCGCGCGCGAGCTTGCTGGCGCGTCGACGTTGGAGGGCCGCCAGACGGGCCTTGCCTATGACACATCCTCGCTGTCGGCAGTGAATTTCAACACCACCATCGCTGGCATTGAAAATGCGGACGTGATCCTATTGGTCGGCAGCGATTTGCGGCGTGAGGCACCATTGGTGAACACACGCATTCAAAAGGCTATGCGCAAGTGTGGGGCAAAGGTGTTTGCCATCGGTCCCGTCACGAACCTGACCTATCAGGTTGAGTGGCTCGGCGATGACCTAAGCGCGCTGACCAAATTGCCTAAGCTATTATCTGATGCGCTGAAGTCGGCTGAACGTCCGGCGATTATCGTTGGCGGTGGCGCGTTGCGTTATGAAGGCGTCCACGGCGCGGCGTTGGCGTTGGCCAACAAGTATAAGCTGGTGCGTTATGGCTGGAACGGGTTTAACGTTCTGCACTTTGCAGCCGCGCGGATGGGCGGGTTGATGCTCGGTTTTGCGCATGATGGGGGCATTAAGGCGTTGGCGGCGAAGAAGCCTAAGCTGGCATTCTTCCTTGGCGCGGACGAGGCCGATTATGGCCTGTTTGCCGAAAGTTTCAAAGTTTACGTCGGCCACCATGGCGACAATGGCGCGCATCATGCCGACGTGATTTTGCCGGGTGCTGCTTATTCCGAAAAATCTGGTACCTATGTGAACTTGGAAGGCCGCGTGCAGCGCGGCGAGCGTGCGGTATTCCCGCCCGGCGATGCGCGCGAAGATTGGGCCATATTCCGCGCTTTGTCCGATGTTCTGGGCAAGCGCCTGCCATTTGACAGTCTCGACGCCCTGCGCGCTGAAATGGCGAAGGCAGTGCCTGCTTTGGGTGTTGAAGGGCTGGCGGATTATGGTTGGTCAGAACCATCTCTGCCATCCGATGTGACTGGCAAAATCGTTGATTATCCGATTAAGGATTTCTACCTGACGAACGCCATTTGCCGCGCGTCCGAAACGATGCAGAAATGCTCGGCGGAACTGGTGCATTGCACACAATTTTTGGAGGCGGCGGAATGACGCTCAACCTCAGAACACACAGCTACGTCGCTCCAGCGCAGGCTGGAGCCTATCTCGTCTTGCGGTTTAGACGGATAGACGTGATGGACTCCAGCCTGCGCTGGGGCGACGGGGGAGTGGCATCATGACTTCCTTCTTCCAAAATCTCGGCATGAGTTACGAAGGCGCTTGGTTCACAGCCACCATAGCCGGCATCCTCCTGATCGCGCTGCCGCTAATGCTCGCGGTGGCGATGATCATTTATGCGGAACGTAAATTATGGGCGGCTTTCGCACTGCGCCGGGGACCCAATGTCGTCGGTCCATTTGGGGTGCTGCAAAGCTTCGCGGATGGCTTGAAGGTGTTCTTGCAAGAAACCATCATCCCAAGTGCGTCGAACCGCGGCTTGTTCCTGATTGCGCCGATCATCACCTTTACCGTCGCATTGATGGCTTGGGCGGTCATTCCCTTCGCCGATGGCGTCGTATTGGCGAATATCAATGTCGGATTGCTCTACATCCTCGCGATCAGCAGCTTGGGTGTTTATGGCGTGGTCATTGCGGGATGGGCATCCAACTCCAAATATCCATTCTATTCGGCGATGCGCGCTGCCGCGCAGATGATTTCATACGAAGTCTCCATTGGCTTCATCCTGATCTGCGTCGTCCTTTGGGCAGGCACATTCAACGTCAGCGGCATTGTCGAGGGGCAGCGTGGCCATGTTTTCGGCTTCATCAACGCTTATGCCTTCAACCCCTTGCTGTTCCCGATTGCGGTGATGTTCCTCATCAGCTCAATGGCCGAAACCGCACGTGCGCCGTTCGATTTGACTGAGGCGGAGAGCGAGCTTGTTGCCGGTTATCAGACCGAATATTCTTCCATGGCCTTCGCTTTATTCTGGTTGGGTGAATATGCCAATGTCCTGTTGATGTGCGCGCTGAACGCGATTCTGTTCTGGGGCGGATATTTGCCACCCGTTGATTGGGCGCCATTATACGCCGTTCCGGGCATCCTCTGGTTCTTTGCCAAAATCCTTTTGATGTTCTTTATCTTCGCATGGGTGAAGGCAACCGTGCCGCGTTACCGTTATGACCAATTGATGCGTCTGGGCTGGAAAGTGTTCCTGCCGATTTCGCTCTTCTGGGTATTTTTGGTGAGCGGTTATCTTATGTTCACAGGACATTTCGCATGACCACCATCGCGCACCTCATCAAAACCTTCACGCTGTGGGAATTCGTAAAGGCGCATATGTTGACCTTGAAATATTTCTTCAAGGCAAAGGCGACGATCAACTATCCGTTCGAAAAGAACCCGCTTTCCCCACGTTTTCGCGGCGAGCATGCTTTGCGGCGTTATCCCAATGGTGAAGAACGCTGCATCGCGTGTAAATTATGTGAGGCGGTTTGCCCTGCTTTGGCCATTACCATCGAGTCCGAACCACGCGACGATGGCAGCCGCCGGACCACGCGCTATGACATCGACATGACTAAGTGTATTTATTGTGGTTTCTGCCAAGAGGCATGCCCGGTTGACGCCATTGTCGAAGGTCCGAACCTCGAATTCGCAACAGAAACGCGCGAGGAACTGCTCTATGACAAGGCCAAGCTCCTCGACAACGGCGCAAAATGGGAACGGGCAATTGCTGCGAACCTTGCCGCCGATGCACCCTATCGTTAAGGGCGGCGCTGAGATGACTCAAGGGCTGACCTTTACCAACAAAAACATCGTCGCCCCAGCGCAGGCTGGGGCCCATGACGTCTGTCCGTTTAGAAAGATAAGCGAGATAGGCACCAGCCTCCGCTGGTGCGACGATGTTATCATGACTGAGGTATTGGCATGATCCAACTGGTCTCCTTCTATATCTTCGCAAGCATCGTCATTGCGTCTGCCGCAATGGTCATTTTTGCGCGCAATCCGGTGCACAGCGTGCTCTGGCTCATCGTTGCATTCTTCAACGCGGCAGGCCTCATGGTCCTCATCGGTGCAGAGTTCATCGCGATGTTGTTGGTCATTGTTTATGTCGGCGCGGTTGCGGTGTTGTTCTTGTTCGTAGTGATGATGCTCGACATTGATTTTGCCGAATTGCGTGCAGGTTTCGTCAAAAACGTGCCACTTGGGTTTTTGCTCGCGGTGGTTTTGGTGGCTGAACTGGTGCTTGGTATCGGCGCGTATCAGGCTGGTGCAGTGAAGCTTGGCACAGAAGAAGCGGGCGTTGCAACGCTGTCGGCGACCGTGCCGAATATCGAGGCGATTGGTGCGTTGCTGTATAGCAAATATGTGTTCTTGTTCGAAACCGCGGGCTTGATCTTGCTGGTCGCGATGGTCGGCGCAATCGTTTTGACGCATCGCCGCAGCCACGGCACACGCGGCCAAAGCATCAGCAGCCAGGTGCAGCGCCGTCCGCAAGACGCGACGCGTAATGTTAATCAGCCCGTCGGGCAGGGGATTGAGCTGTGATTGGTATCGAACATTATCTCGTCGTCAGCAGCATATTGTTCGTTATGGGTGTGCTTGGTATTTTCCTGAACCGCAAAAATGTCATCATCATCCTGATGGCGATTGAGCTCATATTGCTTGCGGTGAACATCAATCTGGTCGCGTTCAGCGTGTTTTTGGGCGACCTGACCGGGCAGATCTTTGCGATATTCGTTTTGACCGTCGCGGCGGGTGAGGCGGCGATTGGTCTTGCGATACTGGTTATTTATTTCCGCGGCCGTGGCACCATCGCCGTTGATGACGTCAACCGGATGAAGGGATAACATCCAGTGACTGCAATCCATTTCATTGTTTTCCTGCCGCTTCTGGCTGCGCTCGTCGCTGGTTTGGGACAGCGCTTCATTGGCGCGTTGGCGGCCAAGACGATCACAACCGCAGGGTTATTTATCGCCGCGTTCCTGAGCTGGCCGATCTTCATCGGTTTCCTGAACGGCAGTGAGACCACTTATGTACAGCCGGTGATGACATGGGTGCAGTCAGGCGACCTGACCTTTGATTGGGAATTGCGCGTTGATGCGCTGACCGCCGTCATGCTCGTGGTGATCACCAGCGTATCGGCGCTCGTCCATCTCTATAGCTGGGGCTATATGGAGGAAGACCCCGATCAGTCGCGCTTTTTTGCGTATCTGTCGCTGTTTACCTTCGCGATGTTGATGTTGGTGACGGCCAACAATCTGGTGCAGATGTTCTTTGGATGGGAAGGCGTTGGCCTTGCGTCTTATTTGCTGATCGGTTTCTGGTACAAGAAACCAAGCGCAAATGCGGCGGCAATTAAGGCATTTGTCGTCAACCGCGTTGGCGACCTTGGATTTATGCTCGGTATCTTTGGCATATTCTGGCTTTTTGGAACTGTTTCGATCCCCGAAATCCTTGCTGCCGCTCCTGATAAAGTCGGCTCAAGCATTGGCTTCCTTGGCCTGCGCATCGACACCATGAGCTTGCTGTGCGTATTGCTGTTCATCGGCGCGATGGGTAAATCAGCGCAGCTTGGGCTGCACACATGGTTGCCGGACGCAATGGAGGGCCCAACGCCCGTTTCCGCGCTGATCCATGCCGCGACTATGGTTACCGCTGGCGTGTTCATGGTCTGCCGCCTGTCGCCCTTGTTTGAAACCAGCCAGTTCGCGTTAGATGTGGTCACGATTGTTGGCGCCACGACGGCGATTTTTGCTGCAACTGTTGGTCTTGTGCAAACCGACATTAAGCGTGTGATCGCATATTCCACCTGTTCGCAATTGGGCTATATGTTCTTTGCAGCCGGCACTGGCGCTTATGGCGCGGCGATGTTCCATCTGTTCACGCATGCCTTTTTTAAGGCATTGTTGTTCTTGGGGGCTGGTTCGGTCATCCACGCGATGCACCATGAGCAGGATATGCGTTATTATGGCGGCTTGCGGAAACATATCCCGCTGACATTCTGGGCAATGATGGCGGGGACGCTGGCGATCACCGGCGTCGGTATCCTTGGGGTTGCCGGATTTGCAGGCTTTTATTCAAAGGACGCCATTATCGAGGCCGCGTTCGCCAGTGAATCCACTTATCATATGTATGGCTTTGCCATCGGTGTGATCGCGGCTTTGCTAACGAGTTTCTATAGCTGGCGTTTGATGTTCCTAACTTTCTTTGGAAAGCCACGTTGGGATCAGTCGGAGCATATCCAGCACGCGATGCATGACCATGGCGACCATGAAGCACATGCGCATAGCGCGACCAGCGAGGGTACCGCAGAATATCATCCCCATGAAAGTCCATGGTCGATGCTGATGCCTTTGGCGCTGCTGACCATAGGCGCAGTTTTTGCAGGTTTTGTCTTCCATGAAGCATTCATTGATGCGGAGGCTGGCAAGGCATTTTGGGCAAACAGCACCCTCTATTTCAACGCGCATCTGATGCATGCGATGCACGAGGTGCCGTTGTGGGTGAAATTGTCGTCGACCGTGGCAATGCTGCTTGGCCTAATAACAGCCTATCTGATGTACATGCGGTCGCAAGATGCACCACAACGTCTGGCAACCACGTTTGCACCAATCTACCGTTTCTTCCTCAACAAATGGTATTTTGATGAGCTGTATAACTTCCTGTTCATCCGCCCCGCATTCTGGTTCGGACGTCTGTTCTGGAGGCAAGGCGACATCGGGATCATTGACCGCTTTGGTCCCAATGGTTCGGCGGTTGTCGTTTCCTTTGGTAGCAAATTGGCTGTGCGCATGCAGTCGGGCTATCTGTATACATACGCGCTTGTGATGCTTCTTGGCTTAGTTATCGCGGTGAGCTGGATGATGGTGAGAGTGTAATGAACGCCGCGGATATCCCTGTACTTTCGATCATGCTTGCCATTCCGGTGGTCGCAGCGGCAATGTGCCTGTTCGTGCGCGCTGAACGTGCGCGTATCATAGCGCTGTCGGCGACATTGGTGAATCTGGTTCTTGGTCTCCTGCTCTGGCTGTGTTATGATCCAGCGGGCGCGCAGTGGCAGTTTACCGAAAGCGCTACTATGTTCGGGCCAATTGGCTGGCGGCTTGGCATAGACGGTATTTCACTGAGTTTGATCATGCTGTCGGTGTTCCTAATGCCGATTTGTATCGGTGCAAGCTGGACATCCATTCAGAAACGCGTCGGCGAATATATGGCGGCGTTCCTGCTAATGGAAACGCTGATGATTGGCGTTTTTGCGGCGCAGGATTTGTTGCTGTTCTACATCTTTTTTGAAGCTGGTCTCATCCCGATGTATCTTATCATCGGTATCTGGGGTGGGCAGGACCGCATCTACGCATCGTACAAATTTTTCCTCTACACCTTGCTTGGCTCACTCGTGATGTTGATCGCAATGCTGTGGATTATCCAATTTGCGGGCACCGCCGATATTCCGACATTATTGAATACCGATTTCCCTGCAGAGGCGCAGAAATGGCTGTGGTTTGCATTTTTCGCATCCTTTGCGGTGAAAATGCCCATGTGGCCAGTGCATACATGGCTACCCGATGCCCATGTTCAGGCGCCGACCGCTGGCTCAGTCATATTGGCTGGCGTGCTTCTCAAAATGGGCGGCTACGGCTTCTTGCGTTTCTCTTTGCCGATGTTTCCAGAGGCAAGTGCGGACTTCATTCCATTGGTCTTTGGCCTATCGATGGTCGCGGTGGTCTACACCTCGCTCGTTGCATTGGTGCAGGAGGATATGAAAAAGCTTATCGCTTATTCCTCAGTGGCGCATATGGCGATT
>Ga0247843_1004374_pt1 | contig 21244 bp, 25 predicted proteins | sample LaCruzMarch2017__FD_192420 | JGI IMG/M metagenome (GOLD analysis project Ga0247843, IMG submission 192420) | Freshwater microbial communities from meromictic Lake La Cruz, Castile-La Mancha, Spain - LaCruzMarch2017_8m | ecosystem: Environmental > Aquatic > Freshwater > Lake | place: Spain...
TGTGACCTCTTTCACTGGAATGATGGGCATGTCTAATAACGATAGGGTTGCCATGGCAGAGGCTTTGCCTACCACCGCAGATGTACACAAAGACGTTGTTAAGGATGATAAACACAAGAATATAAATTGGTCAGGGATAAGCATGAAATGCCTACTATATAACATAATGATTATGATCAATGTAATGAGTTCTATTATTTATTAGAGTCCCCACCGTCAATGCTGCGAATTAGTCTTTCCCCAGTTGGATTGAACGAAGTGTTGTTGTTGGTTGTGGAAACGGAAGGTGGTATGTACTTATCTAGAGTTTTCGTAATTTACTTCTTCACAGACTTGAGCACAAAAAGCATTTGCCAGAGTTGAGCTGGTCACCAGTATAATATAATGTCGTGGCCAGTGCTGGGAATGGGAAGGTAAAGATATCGGGCGTGCGGTATATAGTACTTGATGAATTTGATGTATTGTTGCAATATAATGTACATAACGAACTAACAGTAGCAATTATGGGACATCGATCAGCATGGTCGTGCATTACAACATATTTTATGTTCGGCTACAGCAACGGATGTGATCATCATCATCATCTTCTTCTTCTTCTTCATTAAAGGAGGACGAGGTAGTAGAGAGGAGTTCCACACCAACCTTTGATGCTGCAATTGATATGAAAGTTATCTCCATCAGTTGATGATAGTGATTTACTAGTAACATCTGGTTTATCCAAAAAAAGACGGTAGTAGCAGTTCACCAACAACAACATTGACATCAATAACACCACGTGTTAGTCGAACAACAATACATGGCACTCTACAAGTGCCCTCTCAACGATTGGCATTAGAGGCGGTGCGTAAAATAAGCAGTACCACAACAGGCTTGATAAATGTAGATTGTTCACGTAGAGTTGATATTGTAATTGACCATTTGGCCCAGGTGGACATTATTGCTGCTCCATTACTACATGGCGGGGCGACAAGTGGTAAGAGTGATAGAGCACAAGTAAACAAGACACTACGTGAAGGCTATGTAGGTATATACTAGTACTAGTGGTCACTGAATTGGCAGCACGGGGTAGTGATGCACCGTATCTAACTCACTGTATTAATTTAGATCTACCCACTGATGCATCACATTATGCATCTCTTATGTAAATACCCCTCCTCTTGATTATTAAGTTGGTCACTCTCATCCCACACAGCATACTCGCGACCAGTTTGACTACTCACCACCATGAAGCTCGCTTTCATATCTTTTCTCGGAAGAACCTCTTCATGATCGCCCAATTGTCTTTCTCCGCCTCAGTCTTATTCTCCCACTGTTTCATGTCCGACTCGCTGAAGGCATTACTCTCGTACATTTGTACCATGTAGTGCTCCTTCACGTCTTCATCTTCAATGGTGATGTTGTGGATGTGCAGCTCAATTCGCCGCTCATCGCGAGTATCTTTGTGAATTTACTTAGCGCTACTCCGCCTGCTACGTCCCACAGCTTGAAGTAATTCTTCTTGATCGCCCTCCTCTCCTTCGTGTTCATGGGTACCCATTCTGTGTCAAGATGCTTCATTATCTGTAGCACCGTCACATTCTTGAACCCGACGACTGAGTGTTCTAGCTGGCTGAAGTACTGCTCGCCCATCGCGTCGCGAAGATTCTCTGCCATTCCCCTCAATGCCCCCTTCATCGTGAAGAAGTCGTGCTTCCTCTGCTCATTCTCCTCTTCGAGTTGCTTTCGCAAGAAGGTTGGAGTGTTGACATCGATGTCGGCGTGGTAGTGCAGTGGCTCGACCGGTTCTTCGTACGTATTTATTCCTGTGCGGAGTTCATAGTGTACATCGTCGGGATCTACCGTGAGGAATAGGCCTCCGTAGTTGTTGCCGGCTGCGTCCACGGTCCAATCGTACGTGTCACTGACATCGTAGCCTGCCGCGATTACTTCGAGCTCCTTCTGCCACATGATCCAATCCGTACGCGTCGGTTTAATCAGTTGTTGTGTAAGTGCCTGTTTCCTGGCTCTCTTGTACGCGTCCGCCTCTACTAACTTCTATGCCTGCTTCATGATGTTGTTGTTGTTGTTGTTGTTGTTGTTGTTGTTGTTGTTGTTGGTGTTGTTGTTGTTGTTGTTGTTGTTGTTGTTGTTGTTGTTGTTGTTATTGTTGACTCCCTTGCACCACTGCTAGAGATCGTAAGATGTCTACGAAATAGATGTACTGACAATGCTGTATATCTTACTAAATTAAGGTGGTTCACAAAAGAATGAGACAAGTCAAGATCACTGCGTGTCCAAAACGCGGTGGCAATATTGATTCGGGTATTTTCCCGTTGGCATATTTATCTGTCTTTCTCGTGTCATAAGATCTTCTTTCTCGTGGCACATATTCGTTCTCTACTCTCACAGTGTGGCAATGTCTCCTTAGGGTTAACCCCTTAATCCCGACTTCCAACAATTTATTGGTATATAGTGGATTTTACATCTTTAATAGTATAGTACGGTCGGTACGTGTGGGCGTAGCAGCATTATTATCACAATACTTCGATGCCGCAATACAGTATTTACAAGATAGGTCGTAAGTATTGCATAGGGATATTGGTATTTATGACGAATGTCGTGGGTACATTATTCGTCATGAGTTGTGGTATATGTATGGCTATTTTGGGCTCATCCAAAACTTGTACTGGGTCACGTTGGTTCTCAATTTAGATGTAGATGTAAACTAAATAATCGGACAGACTGAGCCGAGGGCCACATCTGGGCTCTCATATTCATGGCTGGCTCCTGGCCGTGGGGACAGTAGGCGTTAGTGGTAGAAATTAAGCATCCCGCCCACCCACACAGGACGACATTATTTGTCCCTGGGGGTTTTGGGGTTTAGGGCGTAGGGTTCGCAGAAGGGGATACTAAATACTAACCCTACGGTTTTTTGGCACCACCACTAGACTTGATTAAGCGTAGGATATGGGATTGTAGATATATCCAATCACATTGACCACGAGGGAGGGGGAACCTTGGTCAAGTTGCGCAAGACTTGATGAACGTAGGCTTTGATGAAGCCGGAAGGATATCGAACTTGGGGGGATCACGACTATTACTGTTGTAGAGTAGATAATGCCTGTACGTTAACTTGTCGTCTCTCTAGGGCATTAATAAGTTGTCTGTATGGCTATTATGCAACACTCATTTTCATTGCTCTTGATGATTAGCAGGCAGATGGTGGAAAAATGTCATGTTGTGGGGATGATGTTTTCGTGTTTCGTATTGCTATTTGCCTTCTTGAGAATGTGAGGTTGTGTCCAGAGGCGATTGGCAAAAACATCAATATCGTAGTTTCGTACCTTTTTTGCATACCTTGGTACTCTACCCTTCCCAGAGGCGAAAATCGATTGGCCAAAAATCAAATCATAGATTCGTACATTTTTGACATACCTTTAGAATTTGGCGGGTTAAAATGCAACGGCCAACCAACGAACTTTCTACTTCCTTTCTCTTCTCTCGGAAGTTTCTTTCTTTTTCATATTTAGTTCCTACGTATAGTTTATTTACATACGAAAAGCCGTTGTTGGAAAGAAAATCTGTTGGCGGGGCGGGGGTATGATTTCATAAGGTACGATAAATTTTCATGTACAGGCTACGATTCTACCCCTGGCAAGTGCTACGACGCACAGACGCCAAAACATACGAAAAAAAGGTACGAGACTATGATATTATGTTTTGACCACCCGCCTCTGGACACAACCTGACACAATGGAAAGAAAGAAAGACTGGGAGTAGAGAAGCGAGTGATTGAATAAGTTAAATTAACAATGCTAACACCACCATGTCGTTATCACTTCTTCCAATAGTGAGTACGTCGCTTCGTTTAAATGAACAATATCACACGCAGAGAGGAATATATGTGCCCCCTCTTTATAGATGATGGTCAAGGTCGAATAACCGATTTACACGTATGTAATATTGGTCGCGGTAGGAGTAATGAACGAATGTCCCAAACTGTCATAGTCAGATGGTATCCATATAGTAAGTGCATATCTATCAAACAACAATTGTGATTTTGATGACAACAAATCGTCATCATCATCATCATCTACGGATATGGAGGAAGGTACAATATGTGGTGCATTTGCAAGTACCTCGTGTGATATTTCATCACTCCAAAATAATACCACTCGTCCACCCACTGGACTCAGATCAATATAATTAGTAGTAGAAGAAGACTCGTCGTCGTCAATGTTGTTGTTGCTGTTGTTGTTGTGGTCGTTGTTCGTTGTGATTGTTATTGGCGTTGGTAAGTATAATCGTAATTCGCCGCCATCTCCCATCTTCCAATCCGGATTTAAATATAATATAATCGTGAGTTTGCGAACATCCCAATCCCCAACATCGTTACTACTGCTGCTGCCACCATCATCATCACTTGGCGGTGGCGGCGGCGGCGAGACATTATCGACATGTCGTGGATACTTGTACCCCCCGGCAGAAGTAACTGCCAATTTGGCATTGAATGCATCATTCCTTAATTGTAACTTTTGTGTTGTTGCTACTGTTGCTGATGTTGTCGTTGATGTTGTTGTTGATAGTATAGTATCATTCAATATTGGCGGTAATGTTCGTAATACGGTGGCAATGTAATGCAAGAGGTCGGGTGCGGTATAATAGTCGTTTCCATCGGGTTCGCAGGCATACACGCCCGGTTTGACGAATCGTTCAACTTGACCGGTATATATGTTAATTGATTCAGATACCGATTGTACATATCTCTTATCAATGTAACGTAATGCCATGGCCTGTTGTCTCATGTTAATAATGACCTTGTGTGGTAGCAGCTGTTGTTGTTGTTGTTGTTGTCGTTGCCGGACGACACCACCGTCCTCGTTGTTCTTATTGACTTCAACGACACCATCACTACTACTGCCGGAATTCTCGTCATTGCCATCGTGACGATGATGATGATGATCAAAATTGGTCCAATATCCACGACTCGTTAATCCCCGTGCCATCGATTTCGATAGACGTATAATGTTCGCTTCGAGCTCCTCTTGACATAATTCGCTGGTTGTCGTTGTTGTTGTTTTCGTACGAGTCTGACGAAAAATGAGTAGAAGTGGAGAAGGAAGATGATGGTCGTGCGGCCGCTGATGTGGTGGCGAGGACGTGCCAATAGAACGCGGCGAGGCGCGGTGCAAGACGTCGTTGCCTTTGAAGTTCTCACTCGCGAGCGACGAATTAGGAACACCACCACCACAGCAATGATGAAGACGATAGCTGCATTGACGAGGAGGAGGGAGGGACCGTAGCGTCTTCGCCAGCCCCCTCATCGTCTTTGAGCCTTGCCGGAAAAAGAGGGGGCAGACAGACTGAAATTCCGTCGTTGTACGTAATACGTAAGTCATCGTCGTAATCATGTCGCCGCTACTACTAGCATTCTTCGCGGCCTTAGTATCATCGTCATTGGCCTTCTCCCCGCCGCCCCCTCCTTTCTCTTCGTCTTCGTCCATCCCTCTTCGGAACACTCCCACGACGACACGATTGAATGAGAATTTTGGCTTCAGCTTCGCCGAGGATCAAGTGGAGAATACGCCCAATGTTATATTAGGCGAGGCCAATTTGAAGGCGTGGGTCAATTCGGTGGATCCGAATAATATGCTTAATCGACAGGTAAGGATGCGTCGACAACAAATCGTGGTTTGTATTGGATATTTGTGGATACGTCGTTTCGGAGTTTTGGCTTTTTTTAACTTTGGGGGAGAGAGAACACGAGCGATTAGAATGATGATACAATGACGACAATGATGTGTATAGGTGGAATGAAAAATGAAATCAGTGTATAAATAGAAGCGGACACGTTGCCGGGGGAATATAGGCTGTCGGGGGTTCCCCCCTGGTTCAATTTTTGGTATCCTACTTCCCATAGATCGTTTTGTCATTTTCATCCAATCATATTATTATTTTCACCTCCTACACAATGTACTTTTCATAACTCTCAAATTTCATCATCCCATTTCTCTCTGTCTTCTTCTTTTCGACACAAATTAGTACCCCCTCCTCACGCGCGTACGCGAACTCGGTCTGCTCGAAAAGACTGCGGAATTGGGCGTGCTGTCCAAACTCGAGGCGAATGGCCTGACATTACGAAAGGCCGAGGAGCTATTGCCATTACTCGAGGAATTGGGTCTGCTGGGATTAGTGGCGAATAATCAACAGCTATTGATTAATGGCGTCGCACCTGCCGTCGTGGAGGGCGCGCCCATCCTACTACCCCTGGTCGCTGGCGCATTGGGGGTGGGCGCACCTGCATTCTTCCTCGCGTCGGCAACATTTGCGGGATTGGATGCCTACCTATTTGCTAGTGGTGCAGAAGTGCCATTCTTAGGATTGAGTGCTGGTGCCGTAGCCGGTGTGCTACTTATCCCGTTGAGTGTAGCTCTGGCAGTTGTTGGTGGGGCTGTTGGGAATCTTAAGAACTAGAGGGATATTATTTGTTGTCTCTCCACCCCCATGTAAAACAGAGAGAATTGGCTGCTAAAATAATAATAATAATAAGGATGTCTTATGGTGGGATGATGGTTGGAGAAAAGGATAAAATGAACTGAATATTGTCGATCATATGTGTCGTTTATGGTGTTTTGGTCGTGTGGGGTAGGGGGACGGGAGTGTAGCTAATGTAAGTCAAATGGCAGCTAAAAAACGCAGGTGGCAACTGCCGATATCATTTTTACTATTACTTTTAGTACTCTAAACTTCCAACAAGGACCCTGCCAATATGAAGTTCCAACCACAAACTCAAGGAAACCCCCATGAGGGACGACTGGTGAAGTAAGGTGCATGATGTTGAAACAGTTATATATTCAGTTGGTTATGCTTGTTACACTGCCCATACCTCCTGAAATACTACTACCACCTTACCCTTAGATCTAGCGCATCGTCCATAAATCAAATTCATTTAAAAAAAATGACCCCCAAAAGAGACTAATTTAGATGGGGACAAATTATTGGTCCAAACGTATGGTCATTTGTTGGCACACTACACGACACAACATCCCACCCACAGTTGTTAAGTTGCCGATATCCTCGCTGCTCGCTGCTGGGGGGGGGGAGAAGCAGGAGCAGTAGCAGAAGTGTTATCATACCCATCGGTCAAATTATTCGACACAAGCACTGTCATTCGACTACACGGAAACAACAACAACGGCACAACATCATAAGTAAGAAAGCATGAGTTGGTTCGGTCGAAAGAAGGCGGCGCCCGACGAGCCATCCAGCAGTTCCAGTACTAGTCGCGAGAAGCCGTCGTCGTCGTCGTCGACGCAACAACGACAAACGACGGCGAATACTATCGTGGCATTGCGCGAGGGGATTACGACACAGGAGAAACGGTGAGTCAATTGTCGTGTGTGCGTGTGTTACCTGTGTGTGTGTTACCTGGAAAATTGGGTGGGTGGGGGAGGCGTTTGCACATGAGGATGTGAATATATTAGGTCAAATTGTCGGTCGACCGACATGAGTTTTTTTTACTAAACACCACCACCTGCATACCAATTTGCCTCCCCCTCTTCCATTAAAATGAATACAATTGCAAATAATTAATCACAACGACGACGACGACGACGACTGAAATATATAGAGAAAAACATTTAGAAAAGAAAATTGACGATTTAGTCCTTGAGGCGAAAGCAAAGATTGCAAAGAATGATAAGAAAGGTATGATTTTTTTAGAATTCAACGCGTATTTTGTTGTTTATATATATATATATATATTATGCAACACAGAGAGTGTGATGTTGAATGTATATATGAATATATATATATCTCCTCCCAAATTGATTCTTTCATACCTTATTACTTTCTGATCAATTGTAATTGTGCGAATCTTTCATTATATTTTGCCATGTCATCGTGTACCGTTAATATATATATAACATCACATAATAGGGGCATTATTTTCACTCAAACGTAAAAAGTTATATGAGGTTGAACTTGATAAAATCGGCAATATAAAAATGACATTGGAAACGCAGGTAATGAATTTAGAATCGGCGGCACAGAATGCCGAAACATTCAAGGCCATGCAGGCGGGGAAGGTTGCCATGTCGAATATACGCAAGGATACGGACATTGGTAAAGTCGATGAATTGATGGACGATATTAAAGAAGAGATGGATATGGCGAGTGAAATTTCGGGCGCGTTGGCACAGCCGATTGACCCATTAATGGCCGATGATGATGAATTGTTGGCAGAATTGGAATTATTGGGGGCTAATGATGTAGACGAACAGTTACTCAGTCGTCCTGTGGCTACAAAAGACGACGATATGATGGTATCAACATTTCCGAATGTGCCTAATCAAAAGTTGCCAACAATAGCTGCATCGAATAGTAGTACAGCAACGAGTATGAAAGAGGCGGAGGAATTGGCATTATTGGAAGAAGAGTTGGCAGGGATGATGTCGTAGGAGAGAGATAATATAATGAAGTGTTGAGAAAGAGAGGGAGAGAGATGTTGGCAGTGTGCTTTTTATTCCCGTGAGAGATAGACCTCTTTTGTGTCACACACACACAAATGAACATGCTGCGCACAAACACATCGTGTCCAACTATTATATTTTTTCCGATGGTAGATGAAACGACAAATGTGAATATTATGTGTGTACCATGTCCTTTAGTTTACTGCGTCAATTTTACTTTTCAGACATTATGTAAAATCATGGTTATTTCTTCTCTATCGGTCTCTCTATCCACATTACAATATTCACATCATTAATTATCCACTGAGAATGTCGCACATAACACATCTCATCCTTTTTACATCCCTATCCCTCCTTCTTCTTGTGTCAAAAATGGAGCACAACAAAAACAGGGTGACCCGTCACACAAGGACGTTGCTCCACTGTAGATAGATACGATTTATGTCTCACTATTCACTACATATAATATAGATATAAACAACGCCCTACTCCTCTAGGTAGTCTCATCAAGTCCATCATCATCAAGTTATTGCTGTTCCTTCGCAAATGAAAATTGTGCTGGTACATAATTTAATACGGAACTTGAGAATTTATCGACCCGTCGTGCCGATAGCAGCCATGCCTTGCAGGCTTCGTCGCTTTCTGGTGCAGGTCGTCCACCCCATGAGAAGTTACGTGGAAAAAATAACGAGTCACTATTGTCGTTGCCTTTATCGTGCCGTCGTAGGAGGATGCATACGACGGCCGATCCCATGAATAGGATGATGGAGGAAAGGGTGGCAGCAGTAGCCGAAGAGTTACATCGATCCATCCTGAGTTCCGGACTATCCCATCCGATGGGCTTGTCTAATCCTCGGAGTATTGACGTGCAGACTACGTCTAAGTAAATTTCTTTTCAATTTTAACGCGAAGCGCGACTCATTTCTCCCTTCCGGTTCGTGGATTGCCCGCTTTTGGCTTCCCGCCGAGACGTTGAGTCTAGTAAACTCCTCGATTCCCCAACACACTAGATCATCAGCCCAAAATCATCAGCCCACTCGCATACCATCTTTGACGACTCTTCCATACTCTTTCCCATCCACACGATAATAATACCCATTTGCACCATCCCTCCCCCTGCTGCACTTTTCATTCCTTCACGCCATGCTCCGCTCACGAGGACGACGACAGCAATCGTCGGCCGAATCGACGAACGAGAAGCAAATCGAGGAGGGTTCCGGAGGGGGGAACAACAACAACAACAACAACAACAACAACACACTGTCGAGTCCAAATATAAGCATTGCATCGGGCACCGCCGATGACGACGGCAGTGACCACCATTTGCTCCTCGGCAGCGGCGGCGGCAATGCCCCATTTTTAAACTTTCGTAAATCCGTCTCCTCCACGCATCATTCGCCGCATATACAACGCAAGGGCTCGTACTCCTCGTCATCATACGGCGGTCGAGGAGGATATCATACGGCACATCAACAACCGAGTATAACGATACGGGAATTAAAACAATTTCACGCGTCGTCGGGCGGTGGTTCGCGACGATCGTCGGTAACAACAACAACAACGCGTGTATTATTATGCACTTGCCTTGCCACATTGCTCATGTTGGTCATTGGCGTCGGATGCGGATTATACCTCGTAACGGAGACCGTGCGTTATCGTGATAATATTGCCACCTTGGAGGCAGAATTGGGGATGTCATCGCTGCTGCTGTCATCATCGTCGTCGTCGTATTCGTATCCTTCGTCCTCCTCTAGAGCTGCAGTAGTAAAAGCAGGAGGAGGAGGAGGAGGAGATGGGGAGGTGCGTGATGATTCATTGGCAACTATTATTGCTAGATACCTCGATGCAACGTATGGAGGTATGGATAGTATGAGTGGGAGGGTCCTTACCTCGATTATGTCTGCTGTCGTCAACAGGAATATTGGTAATGCTGGTGGTGGTGGAGGCAGAGGCGGTGGATCGAGATTTGACGACACTACTACTACTGATCCTTCAATCGATGGCAATAATAATGATCATAATGGGCACGACGACAGCAAATCATCTCCAGACAGCAACGGCAACAACGAACTTGTACAACATCTCCAATCTCAAAAAGATAGTCTACAGACACAAATTAACAATTATGAAATACGATTAAATAATGTACGAGAAGGCATGTCGGCATTACAAACACAGGCAACATACCTCGAAAGTACGGAACTAATCAACCAACAAGACAAACTTACCAATTTAGAACAAGAATTAGTTCAGGCGCAACGTTCCATCGAGGAATATAAATCACAATTCTTAACAATGCATCATGATCGTATTACTGCTATAGAACAGAAAGAAGCTGAACCACTGGGACAAGGACATGCATTGAAACAACGTTTAGCACTACAAGGAATGGAAACGGTTGATGATTATTTGAAATATATTGATGAACGGGAACAGTCGTTATGGAATAAGATTGATAAATTAGTGAATAAGATGAAACGAGATAGTCGGATAGAGGCAATCGAATGGTAAGGATCGACAAAATTGGGAAGGAGTAGAAACAAGCGGGTGCAGATTCTCTCTTTCGCATATATCATTGTTTTTACACCAGTGATGTGTGGGGTGTTGTTTCTCTCTTCATCTATCTTTCTCTTCCTCTAATCTCCTTCTCTTGCCTCTCTCTATACTACTACTACCCAAGGTTTGGTCAAGGTCCACATTATGTAGAAATGGAAATAGAATATCCTGAATACCAATCAACAATATTAGAATCAACAAATTGGCCACGTGCACGTGGGATTGTTCGATATGAAATGGCATCATTAGATTTGATGCCCGTGGCCGTGAATTTGTTTTTACAACAAGTCCATCATGGTTTGTGGGATGGTTGTTCGTTCGTGGTGAATGCAGTACATATCATCCAGGCTGGGCCACATCGACATAATGGACGGGGTGGATATAATCATAATATACCTGAATTGTATGATCGATTCATATCGAACAAGTTAGATGTTATGCCATTTCAGGAATACAGTACAGATTATCCACACGTGAAGCATACATTGGGATTTTCGGGTCGACCATCGGGTCCCGATTTTTACATTAATAAGATTGATAATTCAGTTAGTCATGGACCAGGTGGACAGGAACATCATGACTTACATGAAGAGGCAGATCCATGCTTTGCCAAGGTTGTGTCCGGAGAACAAATATTAGAAGACATTTATAAGATACCAATATATTCACGTGATGTTGGAGATGGTAATTTGATTGTGAATCCGGTAATAATATTGAATGCCAAGGTAATATCATCGAACACCAATCATGAGTTGCATACACTGTTGAATGACGAGCAATCAATGCAAGAAGTGGAGCGGCCACATGATGTAAACAACAATGACAACAACAATGATAATGAAGAGCAGCTAAGTGAACTTGTAGAGCAACAGCAACAGCAACAAGCAGTGGAACAGCCATTGCAAGAAGAAGTGGAACACCCACATGACGAGAACAACAACAACAACAACAACAATTATAATGAAGAGCAGCATAGTACAATCGTCGAGGAACAACAACCACAGCAACACGCAGTGGAACAAGCATTGCAAGAAGAATTGGAACTGTCACGTGAACAACAGCAGCAATGATAATGAAGAGTATAGTGCTATTGTCAAGGTGGGGAGCAATATCATACTTATGAGGTCTAAATATAGAAAGAACTAGGTAGTAGTAAATATCTAAACTAGAGGTACCAACTTGTCAATATTTCGGCGACTATAATGTATTTATACAATACCAGCTTCCACAAGAGTGTTATGTCACCACCATAACTACTAATGTTGTGGCTGTCGTCTTTCTACGTCATAATGTTCTACTGCATTATTCCCAATTGTTGCAATTGTCTTCGCCTCATTATTCACACACGACGTGCCAATTGTTTTACTTTCATAACTCTTAAATTTACCACGTGATGTATGTACAGCATCACCATCAACTATAATTTTATATCGTCCAGTACCATAGGCACAACATATACCATCATTGTACCTATCAGTGATAACAAATTTGTACTTCCCAGTTGGTAGTTCATGTGTTATTGAATACCATGTGCTATGACTAGTATATGGCCCACCTCGGAGGATGAATACATCATTATCATTAGTACCATCACTAGTAGTATTAGTGCATATATCAGTAAGATTCCATGTCGTCTCCTTGGGATAATGATCGGTTAATATTCGAATCTCAACGTTCATCATCATTGTTGAGGTAGTGGACGTTGTGGGAGTGTTAGACGTTGGACTCACAGTAGAGGGGAATGTAATAGGAGATGTACTCGGACTTGTAGATGGTTTTGCAGTAGTTGTGGGACTATTGCTAGGAGTAGATGATGTCGGAGTAAGCGTTAGGGGAGATATACTCGGACTCGCCGATGGACGTGCAGTCCCTGGTTCTACCACTGTCGGTATGTTTGTGGGACGATGTGAGGATGGAGCTTCAGTTGGCTTTGAACTTGTCGGAACATCTGTTGGATCAGATGTTGTAGGCTTGGACGTTTTTGGAGTGAAAGTTGGATTAGTGGTTGGCTTTGAATTCGTTGGATCAGATGTTGTAGGTTTGGACGTAATTGGTGTGGAAGTTGGATCAGCGCTTGGCTTCAATGTTGTCGGGACATTAGTTGGAGCCAATGAAGGAGGGCGTATTTGGCAATTGCATATCACTTGGTTGGACCAATTGCAGTAACCACGGGCTTCATCAAATAATAATCCAGTACCACATGAAGTGATTCCCCTGTCCACGCCAGTAACACAGTTCCGAAAGCCTCGACACATGTCTGCAGGGTACAATCCAGTGGCACCAGATGGACATGCTAAACAAGTTGGATTGGTGGCAGGGTCGTATGTCGGCTTACTAGTTGGTATGAATGTGGGTGGACTGGACGTGGGCTTTGATGACGTTCGTGGCGGCTGTTATACACATGGATGCAAGAGGGAGAGGAAGTTATTGGCAGGCACATGAGAGAGGATGAATACAGGTCTATCTACGCGCAATATTGCAACAACAGGAAAAACGAGAGATGAAAATACTTACTTCCGTACCAGACGGTAGGGTGCAAATCCCACGTTGAGATACATGATTATACATATTGACATTGACCCGACGTGGCTCATTTGACACATTCCCCGATACCGAATTGGTGTAGCTGTCTATACTGCTTCGGGGACCACCAACAAACTTGCCCCCAAAGGTGTAATCAACATTACTTAAACCACCAGTGCAAACCTAGAAAATAATAATAGAATTGATGATTAGAGATACGAAATTAAAAAAAACAGATTCATTCGGATTATTAGAGAATATATATGTATACATCATACAACTGGACGACTTACATGGCAGTAGGACATTAGGGTAGCACTCTTCGCTTGAGGTAGTTGTACTGGACAAGTGCCCGATCCACAAGTGTCAATAGTGGGACTATAATCATGAGTATGGTACGTTCCAAAGTTATGTCCAAGTTCATGCATAAAAACGAACATATCCCAAACTATTGAATTACCCATACTTTGATATGCCCCCGATAAACCGGTACTTAATCCAAATCCAACATTTGGATTACATACCACACCCACGTATGCAAGACCACCGCCAAGATCTCTGATGAGAGAGAGAGAGAGAAAGAATGAATTGGGTTACATGTGCATGTTTTTGTGGTTACGAAGATAGAAGACGTAGACATGTATAAATATATATAATTGCAAAAAAATCAGAAGTACAACCATCATTTCTCATTGTGTGTTATATAGGCAAAAGAAAAACGATCTTACCTGGAAAGTAATGTATGATGTAAATCAGGTTTAATCCCCGTGGGCGATGTATAATGCCACCCCCCCGCTCTACCAAACTTGGTCGTCATTATATCAAGAGCCGAAAAAGTATTAGGTGTAGTATCGTAATTGGCATTTAATTCTACATGTAATACATGTAAATGCGTATCGATTTCCGTTTCGAATATGGTATTCGCTCCCACGAATAGTGCATTGATATAATTTAATGTTTTGGGTCCAATGGTAGATTCACCATTCACTGTACATAATTGTATATCAATTTCTATATATATATCCACCCAATACGTGTATAGTGCCGTAGTAGTAGTCGTACTCTGTACATTACGTTGACGTTTACCAACTTGTAAAAATTGCGACAATCGTAAATCACGTTGTAAATTGACCATTGTCTCTTTTGCCATGTTGGATGATGATGATGACGATGATAGGTCAAGGTGATGATGATCATGATCATGATGAGAGTGATCATTTTCTTCATGATGGTCATCTTCTTCATCATCTGAAGTCAAGAGGATACGACTCTCATGAACATAGTGATGATGACGACTGTGTTGATGATCAGCATTGTTTGTTGTCGCGGTATCTACTACTGGCTCATGAGCAGTACGTTTCTTCCTTCGTTTGCCCATCTTCTTGTTGAAAATACTACTACTACTGCTCGGATCTTCCCGCTTGGCGTTGACACCACACGCAAATGGAGGTGGTGTGAAGTCAGCGGCAGCACTGACAAAGGCCTTCTCATTAATTTATGATGTTGTGACACGCAGAGGGGGTTGGAAAAACAACATTTGTGTATGAGACCCTATGACGACGACCGACCAACCTATAATAATATAAAATCCCGTGCCTTACCTTTTGTCCCTCTTTTTGTTCGAAGTGCATCCCCGTCCCCCCCGCCGTCGCACTGCCCAGCTTGATAATCCCGCGCGTCGTCCTTTCGTTGTTTTCTTCCACGGCAATGAAAGCGAGTATGCCCTCCATATCGCTAACTAACATGGTCGCAATGTCTTCTTCGTTCACATTCGCCACCTCTCGACTGCCATCGTCATTGCCATTGTTGACGCTGTATGTAGTCGCGGCGCTAATTGCCGGCGTGGCCTCGCGCACGCGCAATGCCATTTCGGGAGCGCTCCCCCCGGGCGCCGACGAAGCGCCGCCGTCCCTCGCTCCCGCCGACATGGGCCGCGGCAACAATGGCGCGGCCGCGAGCAGTAATGCCGACGCGGCATCATCGACGACGAATTCGGCGTGCAGCGTGAATAACGATCCGTAATTACCAATCGCGTGTGCCGCCTCGATTTCAGTCACGATGGATCGATCCGCGGCCACATCGAGTCGACGTCCCTCGACGAGGGTTATTGATGCGATGACGAGAAGGAGGAGCAGTGGTATGCCCGCTGGCGATGACGATTGGCAGCAGACCGAACGTCGTCGTCGTATGATGGAGACCATCGCCCGTGTTTCGTTGATTGGGGGTAGGCGCTCGATTTTCCTCGTTGTCCAGAGAAGAACGAGAAGCTGGCGCAACAGCCTCGTACAACAGCCTCTTGGCTACGTAGGAATAAGAACCTACCACCTACCTACCTACCTACCGTAGAACACGCGGCTTAAGCTTTTGGCGACAACATACATTTGAGTAGGGCCTATTTTTTAATCTTTCCGACCTCGAAACTAAAATGGCTGTGTTAAGTGATGATGCACCCAACCAACACCAGTTGCTCCTAGGGCACGACGTTAAGGTCGTCCTACCCACCCCCTTCATGACGGAAGTCATTTTGTTTGTTAAGTAGTCGAAGCGAAATTCCCGAGTTTTAAAAACCGATCTACATCTTGACCCAAACGTACTGTACTCAGCTTTCTCGGCAGGACACGCGATGTTCAGCCTACCGTCTCTCATTATTGTTATTGCTATCATTGTTGTTCCTGCACGACCAGTAATAATTGCTGTCGATGGCTTTCTACTCCTCCGCGCTGCTCCGCCTTGTCGACGGTTGACGACGACGACGACGACGACGACGACGAGTAGTCCTACAAAAAATGCACTGACATATCAACCACAACATCATTGTGCAGCGTCAACCCTACGTACGCAATCGACGATGATGATGATGATGATGATGAAACGACAAGGACGACAGATGCTGCCATTCTATTCTTCATCGTCGTCATCTTCGCTGTTCTCGTCATCTATCAACTTGGTTGGCGGGGAGGCAATGGATGACGACAACAACAACCGTAGCGACAATGAAATAAGCAGCGCACGCGACGAAGAAGTTATCGTCGCCACCATTCCTCCCGCGGCAGCCGACGCTTCGTCGTCACTACTTGCAAAACTCAAGGCCAAATTATCCAATCGTGATCAATTGAGTAAAATGGGGCTATCGGTACTGCTCTCTTACGGGTTTGTGTCCAACATGTCGTATGCCGTTAGTATATCCATCGCTTGGTATATATTCAACATAAAATACAAGACAAGTCCGTTAGGACCCAATCAATGGAAGTCATACTTATTGGTATATAGTGGATTTTACATCTTTAATAGTATAGTACGGCCGGCACGTGTGGGCGTGGCGGCATTATTATCACAATACTTCGATGCCGCGATACAGTATATACAAGATCGAACGCAATTACGTCGTAAGTATTGTATAGGGATATTGGTATTTATGACGAATGTCGTGGGTACATTATTCGTCATGAGTTGTGGTATATGTATGGCTAGTTTGGCTAGTGGGATATCCATATTTCCTTGACGACACAACTCCCACGAACGATATAATGTGGTGTTATATGTATTTATTGGTTGGTTAATTGTGGGTGCCAACATTGGAGCAAGACTTCGATTATGCCGCGAATAAGTGTGAATGAATACTCGAATGAGGAGGAAATTTGAATGCAAAGCAAGCCGTGACGTGGAATAAACATCTCTGCGTTGTATATCCGGGGCGCAAGGAGTTGTGTTAAAATTTCTGAAAATAAAGGAGGATCATCAATATTCATTATTCAAGAAAAATACTATACAACACTTCATTGTCTCCTCCTTCGTAACACCTCTCCGCAACTTATGCACTAGCCAACCCGCGTAACTCTCATTCTTGATGAATAGGAAAGGTTGCTAGTAGTCTGTCAATTTGATTGCCGAATCGAGAAACGAGAATGATGCTTCGACGACATACTTGTTCCACCGCCGCCAATATATACACAAGACGAAAGGCCCAATTATGCGCCAAAGGGCCGTCATCGGTCGCGATACAGACAAACGAAATGCCGTGTTGTTTATTGTTGTGCCAGAATAAATAATGATAGAATTGCCTTTTGCTTCATGTTTTTTTTTTTGCCTTCATCGTGGCACACACAATCTCCACACTGCTAGCTATTCATAGGTCCATGCTTGGTAACAGTACAATAACTCGTAATAACGATACTAATGCATATATAATGGCAACGATGAATAATATTTCCGCTGCCCTCGATAGTCGATCAATGAGTGTTGGTAGATTCATTGATTTGTTCCTCCATATTCGATGACCCATTTTGGCGGGTTCCGGGGCGATATCACGGCATGCAGGTTTCTACAGCATGATCAGGAGCAGCTCGTTGGTGTCGGTGTTGGCAATGGTCTTGTGTAGTAATATGATGAGCGGCGGTACATTATCAGTGATCGCGTATTGTGCCGCCTTTTCTTCGTCGTCGGTGTCGTCGTCGTCGTTGGCTCGTCATCCTCCTCCTCCTCCTCATCATCGCCATCATCGTCTGGCCACCACGACCATTTCTGCCGTCTTCGATGCCGACGCTGACGGCGGAGTGTCGTCATTGTTGGAGTCGTCGTCACTGTCGAGCAGCAGTCCTTCGCGACGACGCTCGTTCCTCCTTCGTCATGCAGCACTGGCGGCGTCCGCCGTCACGACGACCAACTCCCCTGGCCTTCTTCCCATGCGACCGGCGCTCGCCGCCGCGCCCTCGTCGTCCTCGTCGAGCAGTAGCGCCGCCAAGAATCCATCGTCTACACTTCTTCGTGTAGGACACGCGGCGCCCGACTTCGAGCTACCAAACACCCGAGGCCAGATTATCAATCTCGATGCATTAACGTCCTCCGGCACGAGATGGGCGATATTGTACTTCTATCCGGCCGCGTTCACGTCCGGATGCACGTTAGAGGCGCGTAAATTCCAAGAATTGTACAGTCGATTTGCAGATTCGAATGCGATCATTGCCGGAATAAGCGTCGATGGCGTATCGACCAATGCCGAATTTTGCGCGTCCGAACGTCTCGATTTTTACATGCTATCCGACGATGCACATGGCGCCGTATCGAAATCGTACGAGGCGGCATTATCGGTACCGCTCATCGGCACGTTCGCCAATAGGCAGACGTACATCATCGACCCGAATAAGATAGTGCGTGCAATATTCGTCAATGTCGAGGGTAAGATATTACAACATCCGCAGGAGGTATTGGATAAGTTGAAGGAATTACAAGGTACTACTACTACCCAGTAGTAGTAGAGTGCAGTAAAATAGTGTAGTGGCAATAGTATAATAATAATTAGAGAGAAAGAGAGAGAGAGAGAGACAAGTGTGCTCAAACCAATGGGGAAAAAGAAACACTTGCATCGCTCTGTCTGGCAGGGAGAGGAATTGGGGATTATATATATATAAGCAAGAGAGGAGGAAAAATGATAATACACAAGAAGGGGAAGGGCAGAGACGCCGGTATCTGGAACACACACACTCTCTCTGGCTAGACCACTGTGTGGTGTAACGAAATTATCGATAATCAAATTACATTTTATTTGAGTTACTTGTTGTTTGTGTACTCTACTTTTCTACATTGAATTTGATACGCATATGCACTACTTTAGTTGTTGTCTCTCTAGAGAGGGTTCTAATCACTACATCCTATATTATTGGAACTAAACGACTTGTCTTGGTAGGATGCATCTTCTTGTCAAGACCCTCACGGAATACTTCCTATCAGACGACAACATGATGACATAACTTTACTACTTTGTCGTAGCAAGTCACAAAGTGTTTAACTCTTGCTAAAATCTCATTCTTCGAGTTCCACCGTAATGGACTACCCCAATGGTTCTTCTTACTTGAAGAGTTTAAAGATCTTATTACTACTCGATAACTTCCTTGATAGTTTCCGCATGGGGCTTGCTCTCAACGACGAACCGCGTTCGTAGTCGTCAGACTCGGTGTCATTAATAATAATGGATGGGATCATGCTAGGTTCTTCGCCAATGCATTCACGGACAATTTCGCCGGTGCAACTTGCATCATCATCGATAAAGCACACTCCATCCTCATAATCCGTGTCAGCATCCTCCTCCTCCTGTGTGGAGGATTCGGCGATGCTACTGTTGCTAATGCTGGAGGAGGAGGTCGCCGTAGTGTCAATGGTGACCATGCTATGTATCTTCTTAATGACACGTACGCTCTCATTCTTCTTCTTCTTCTTCTTCTGGGAGGCACCACTAGACATGAAGCCATCCGATGGCATGTAGCGAATAAGGAGAACGGAAAGCAATGCAAATAATAAACCGATAAGTAGGAAGATCGTATGTTGTTCTTTGACAAGTGTGACAACTGCGGATGGTGAATAATCCGGCATCTTTGATTCGATCGATGATGCAATATCACGTGCGAATTCGACTGTAGTGGTGATCTTGTTCGAGGTAGAAACGATCCGAGTATTCGATAACTCTGTGAAGACAAGCCTTGCATTTGTCATTGCTGGGACGACGATGGACGAGGCAACTACGTCCTGAAACTTCTTCACAGAAGTGGCGTAGCATGTTGTTGGTACGATGACCTCCTCAATGACTTTATTCTTGAATAGGAGCTTGATGATCGACATGAATGATGATGATGATGAATTGAGAATGATTCACTTTTTATGAGAACATTATTTTGAGGTGAGGTTGGATGTGAGATGTGAGCTTACGAACAAAAACGTGAGGGATACCTTCAAGAAGAAGAAAAGAAGTGAAAAGAATGTATTGATTCCACAGTTGAGAGGTCTACGTGGTGTCTTCGTGTCTGCTCGCCACATGACCTCTGGGATTCAACATTCTCCAATCACACAAACCATATGGCTTTCCGGTTGGCGTTTGTACGCACTAAAGCTAGGTAGCATCGATGCCAACATTCTCTTTGTTGAAGCTATTTTCATCTGAACGAACACCACTTTAACTTCTCAATCAACATCGCATATAATTATTCTGCCTTTGAAGCAGTGGGGAAAAGAGCGGTGTAGCGGATATAAAGCAACCCAAGACAATGCTGATGCATCCCATTCGTCAGGCCCTCGAATCCATCGTGCCACCATTCGAGCGGATAATAAACGAATCCCCGCAACTACTTTCGCAAGAATCTTCATCGTCACTACCTACTTCTCTCTTAATGGCGATGTTGCTGGATCAACTCATGTCTCCCCTACGAAAAATAATGCCAATGACAGCTCTAACTCTGCTGTACGATGAATATACCCCACATGAAATCGTCTCATTGCTAATACATTCTATCAAGCTTAGCATTGTCGAATCGACATACATTACGGACAAGTCAAGTGCCGAAGTACTCTTTTACCTTGCCATCGTACTTGCGATACTTTTATTCTTAATTGTAATACCCATTTGTGAAGCTTTACTTTTTGGCACTGATAGTACTATTGATGAGCAGCAATTGGTAGATGATATCAAATCATACTATCTCCATGTGGATACTAACAACAAAAGTCGGATGATCGAACATAGACATAATCTCTTTGATGATCAGGAATATTATTGGGACGACGACGACGATGATGACGAGGTTGAGGTAAACCTTGTGGATTGGGTGCCGTTTGTTCGTTCGCTCGTGCATCGCGTATTATTTGCGTTTGCATAGTTTGTAATAACAATTCCGCTCGCGTTAGGAATGAAAAACATTCCATGTCTAGCATGTGTACCTCATCAATTA
>Ga0247843_1004377_pt1 | contig 21226 bp, 8 predicted proteins | sample LaCruzMarch2017__FD_192420 | JGI IMG/M metagenome (GOLD analysis project Ga0247843, IMG submission 192420) | Freshwater microbial communities from meromictic Lake La Cruz, Castile-La Mancha, Spain - LaCruzMarch2017_8m | ecosystem: Environmental > Aquatic > Freshwater > Lake | place: Spain...
CCCGCTGACCGGCATCACGCGGGTCGAGAACAGCGGCGGATTCTTCGACGCCGAAACGCCCGAAAGCGACGGACCCTGCCTGCTCCAATACACTTCGGGCTCCACCGCCCGGCCGAAAGGCGTGGTGCTCCACCACCATCATCTCCGCCATCATCTGGCCGCGCTCGCCGGCACGGTGAAGTCCCTGCACATCCGCTCCGCCCTGAGCTGGCTGCCGCCTTACCACGACATGGGCCTGGTTCTCAAACTACTGCTCTCGGTCGACGCCGGCTTTCCCCTCACCTTCTTTTCGCCGGATCACTTCGTGCAGCGGCCGGTCCGCTGGCTCCGCGCGATCAGCCGCCACCGCGCGGAATTCAGCGGCGGCCCGAACTCCGCCTTCGAACTCTGCCTGCGCTCCGTCCGCGACGAGGATCTCGCCGGGCTCGATCTCTCCTGCTGGAAAGCCGCGCCCTGCGGTGCCGAACGCGTCCACGCCGATACCCTCCAACGTTTCGCCCGCCGCTTCGCGTCCTGCGGCTTCAATCGCGACGCCTTCCTCCCCGGCTACGGTCTCGCCGAGGCCACCCTCACCGTCAGCGCCTGCCGCCCCGGCAGGGGACAAAAGATCTCCCGCCACCCGACGGTGGGAAGCCATGTCTCGTGCGGACCCGCGCTGGAAGGCAACACCCTCCGCATCGCCGATCCGAACACGGGCCGCACCCTGCCCGATGGCGAGGTCGGAGAAATCCGCGTGAAGGGCCCGGCCGTCGCCGCCGGCTATTGGCAGCGCCCGGAAGAAAGCGCCGCCGTCTTCCTAGCCGATGGCGAACTGCTCACCGGCGACCGCGGCTACCTCAATGAAGGCGAACTCTACGTGATCGGCCGCCTGAAAGACCTGATCATCCTCGATGGCATCAACCACGCGCCGGAAGACATCGAAGCCGCTCTAACAGCCGCCTTCCCCGAGTTCCCCGGTGCGGCCGCCTTTCCTCAGGAAACCCCCTCCGGTGACGGCGTCGTCCTCGCGATCGAGTCCGGCCAAATCCCCGCCACCGCGCTCGCCGCGCTCGCCATCAAGGTCCGCCAGCGCCTCGCCGATGACCTCGAAATCGCTCTCCACCGCCTGCTCTTCGTCCGCGCCGGCACCCTGCCCCGCACCACCAGCGGCAAGATCCGCCGCGGCACCACCCGCGAGGCATTTGAAAAGGGCCGGCTGAATCTCCTGTTCGACGACGCCAACGTCCTGCCCCGCGTCGGCGCGGCACTCGACCGCGTGCTCGACGCCGTCCGCGAGGTCTCCGGCCGCGATGGCGCCCGCGCCGAAGACGACCTGGTCAGCTTCGGCCTCAGCTCGATCGAAGCCACCCGCCTCGCCGCCCTGCTCCAGGCCGCCACCGGCATCGGCATCCCGCTCGGCGAGCTGTTCGCCGCTCCTTCCTTCGCCCACATCGCCGCGCTATTAGAAAGCCGCTCCGCCAAGCCTTTACCGGAGATCATCCCCGGCTCCGGCGCGTCCACCGGCATCCTGACCCACTCGCAGGAGCGCATGTGGTTCCTCCACCAGCTCGATCCGGAAAGCGCCGCCTACCATGTCTTCGGCGCGCTCGAGCTCGCAGGCACGCTGGACATCGCCGCGCTGGAAAACGCCTATGCCGCGGTGATCCGCCGCCACCCGATCCTCCGCAGCCGCCACCTTTCCCACGACGGCCGGCCCGTGGTGATCCTCAGCGACGAGACCCCGCCGCCGCTCGAACACGCGGCCGGCGATGCCGATGCCGTCCTGCGCGACTTCGCCCTCCGCCCCTTCGATCTCGAATCCGGCTCGCCCGTTCGCGCGCTGCTGCTTTCCACCGGCAGCGACCGCCACCTCTTCGCCCTCTGCGCCCACCACATCGCGGCGGACGGCTGGTCGGTGCGCGTCATCGTGCAGGACCTCGCCGCCCACTACACCGCCTTCGCCACCGGCCAGGAAATGCCGCCGCCGCTCAGCGGACCGGACTACCTCGACTATGCCGCATGGCAGCGCCGGAACATCGATGGCGGCGCGGCCGACCGCCAGGTCGACTACTGGAAATCACGCCTCGCCGGCCACTCCGGCATCATGGACTTGCCCACCGATTTCCCGCGTCCGGCCCGCGCCTCGTCCGCCGGCGGTGCGGTGGTGAAAGACCTGCCCGCTCCCCTCGCCACCCGCATCGCCGCCCTTGCGAAATCCCGCCGCGCCACGCCCTTCATGGTGCAGCTCGCCGCCTTCCTGCTGATGCTGCGCCGCCACGGTGCCGATCACGATCCGGTCGTCGCCGTTCCCGTCGCGAACCGCCATCACCCCGCCACCGGCGACCTCGTCGGCACCCTGGTCAATACCCTGCCCTTCCGCCTCACACTCGACAGCGAGGAGACCTTCCACTCGTTGCTGGAACGCGTGCGCGACGCCGCCTTTGAAATGCAGGACGCCCAGGACGCACCCTTCGAACGCATCATCGAAGCCGTCCGCCCCGAGCGCGCCCGCGACCGCTCGCCGCTCGCCCAGGTGATGTTCGACCACCAGGAACTCCCCATCCCCGAATCCTGGCACGGCGGCCTCCGCTGCAAGCCCCACCTCGCCCACCGCGGCGCGGTGCAGTTCGACCTCAGCCTGCTCTGCTTCGTCCTCTCGGACCACCAGCAAGTCGTCCTCGAATACCGCGCCGATCTCTTCCGCCACGAAACCGCGGCCGCCATGCTCGACCGCTACCTCGCCACACTGGACGAAGTCTGCCGCGAACCCGGCCGCCCGATTCGAACCATCAGCGGACTCGCGGAAGGCGACCTCGTCCAGCTTCTCACCGTCGGCGAAGGCCCGGACCGCCCGGACTTCCTCGATCGCACCACGCCCGGCCTGATTGCCGAAACGTGCCGCCGCCTTTCAAAGTCCACCGCGCTGGTGTGCGGTGATGAGGCCCTCGACTATCGCACGCTCGACGCCCGTGCATCCGCACTCGCCGCCTCGCTCCAGCGCCGCGGCGTGATGCCCGGCGACCGCATCGCCCTCCTGTTAGAGCGCGACCTGCTGCTGCCCGTAGCCCTGCTCGCCGCGTGGAAAGCGGGGGCCGCCTACGTGCCGCTGGACGCCGCCAATCCACCCGAGCGCCTCGCCTTGATCCTGGAAGACCAGAGCCCGCTCCACGTCCTCGTTTCGCCGGGCCTCGTCGACCGATTGCCGGAAGGCACGGACGCCATCGTGCTCGACCCCGCGATGGCCGAAGGCAGCGAGCACCCCGACGCCCCGCCCAGCCAGCCCGGCGACGCCGCCTACATCCTCTACACCTCCGGCTCCACCGGAAAGCCCAAGGGCGTGGTCGTGTCCCATGGCGCGCTGGCGAACTTCCTGCTGTCGATGCGCGAGGAACCCGGCTTCCGCGAAGGCCAGCGGCTGCTCGCCCTGACCACCGTGTCGTTCGATATCTCCGCGCTGGAAATTTTCCTGCCGCTCGTCGCTGGAGGTACGGTGGATCTCGTAGTTGGGAAAGTCGCCCGCGATCCCGTCGCGCTCGCCGCCCGCATCGCCACCACCCGCCCCGATGTGATGCAAGCGACCCCGGCCACCTGGCGGATGCTGCTCGACACCGGCTGGGAAGGATCGCCCGGCATGGCCATCCTCTGCGGCGGCGAAGCGATGGATCTGCCCCTCGCCCGCAAGCTCCGCCCGCTCGGTCGCCAGCTTTGGAACCTCTACGGCCCCACCGAGACCACCGTCTGGTCCACCCTCTGGCAGGTCCCGGAAAATCCGCAGCGCATCGGCATCGGCCAGCCGATCGCCAACACCGGTATCCTCATCGCCGCCGATGATGGCACCCCGCTGCCGCCCGGCATCCCCGGCGAACTCCTCATCTCCGGCGCCGGCCTGGCCGAAGGATACTGGCAGCGGCCGGAGCTCACCGCGGAACGCTTCGTCGAGCCCGTCTTGCCCCGCCTGCCGCGCTACTACCGCACCGGCGACCTCGCCCGCTGGCTGCCCGACGGCACGCTCGAGTGCCTCGGCCGCTCGGACGGCCAGGTGAAAGTCCGCGGCTTCCGGGTGGAGCTCGGCGAGATCGATGCCACCCTGCTTTCCCACATCGGCATCGCCGAAGCCGCCACCGTCCTCGCCGGCGAGCGCCTCGTCGCCTTCTACCGGCCGGTCTTCCCCGGGCTGGATCCCGCGGAAATCATCGACCACCTGCGCGCCCGGCTGCCCGACTACATGGTGCCATCGCCCCTGCTCGCGCTCGACCACATGCCGCTGAGTTCCAGCGGCAAAATCGACCGCCGCGCCCTCGCCGCCCGGCCTTTGCCCGAGTCCGCTGCGGCACCCATCCTCTCGGCCGCGGATCCCCTGGCGCGCGAGCTTGCCGCCATCTGGGGTGACATCCTCAAGTGCCACGGCGTCGGCATCGACGATGACTTCTTCGCGCTCGGCGGTCACTCGCTGGCCGCCGCCCGGCTCGTCTCCGAAGTCGCCCGGCGCACCGGTATCACCGTCCCGCTCGACTGGCTCTTCGACCGACCCACGCCCGCCGGCATGGCGGAGCGGATGCGTGAAAAGGCCGCTGTCGATCTCGCCGAGCCGCGCGTCATCCCGCTGTCCCGCGGCCACGGCGGCCGGCCCTTGTTCTGGTGCCACACCCTCGTCGATGGCGGCATGGGCCTGCTGCCTTACCGCGAAACCGCGCGCCTGTTAGGCGATGTCGCCGACTCCCAAGGCATCGCCGAAGGCACCCGCAGCTTCGGCAGCATCGCCGAAATGGCCGACGCCCACATCGCGAAAATCCGCGCCGTCCAGCCGCACGGCCCCTACCGCCTCGCCGGCTTCTGCTTCGGCGGAAATCTCGCCGCGGAAGTCGCCGCCCGCCTCGACGACCAGGGTGAGGAAATCGAGCTCCTCTGCCTGCTCGAATCCTCCCCACCGCTCCCCGCCGAGCCCGGCATCAACCCGTGGCTCCGCCCCGCCACCTGGGGCCGCTTCCTTTCCCGCCTGCCTGCCCGCCTTCGCAGCCTGATGGCCCGCGATAGCCTCCATGCCCTGCGCCGCTTGAAAATGAAGCACCGCGCCGCCGGCTCCCTGCTCCGTGGCGATGGCATTCCGGACATCCGCGGCGTGCTCGATCTCGACCTCCTCGACTCCGAGTCCCAAGACCGCGCCGAGCGCCATTGGCAAGCCCTCCATCTCCACATCCCGCGCCTCCCCGCCGCCCGGCGGATCGTCCTGGTCCGCGCCGAGGACGATGGCTGGCTACCCCGCCCGGCAACCCTCGGCTGGAAGTCCAAGACCAAGATCGAAGTTCTCAAAGTCCCCGGCTGCCACGAGGACTTCCTCCGCCAGCACTCCGCCACCGAAGTCGCCCAGGTCCTCCGGCAAGTACTCCGCGGCTGATCAAGGTTCCTGCTCCGGCTTCGACTCCTTCTCCGGCTCCTGCAATTTCGCCCCGTGCAGCAGCCGGCAGAATTCCTTCTTCGTCAGCACGTGGTGCTCGCCCTCCTTCGTCACCAGATCCGCCATCGTCTTGTAGGCCACCTCGAAGCGCTCCAGCCGCGTGATCCGGATGAACTCCGCGCCCTTCTTCCACACTTGGTTTTGCTGCAACTTCATGCTGAATCCTGAGCAGCACCGCAGCCGATGACCAGCCTCTTGAACCATCCCGCCCCATGAAGATCGCCATCATCGGCGGCGGCCCGGCCGGGTTGCGGGCGGCGGAGGTGGCGGCGACGGCGGGCGCGGCCGTCACGCTGTTCGATGCCAAGCCGTCGGTCGGCCGCAAGCTGTTAGTCGCCGGGCGCGGCGGGCTGAACCTGACTCATGGCGAGGACTTCTCCCGCTTCGTCACCCGCTATTCCGGCCCGGGGCAGCCGGCGGGATTCTGGGAAAACCTGCTTTCTTCTTTCACCCCCGCCGATCTCCGCGAGTGGGCGGCCGGGCTGGGGATCGAGACCTTCGAGCAGCGCACAGGCCGGGTCTATCCGAAGGAAATGAAGGCAGCGCCCTTGCTCCGCCGCTGGGTCGAGCGGCTGCGCGGGTTGGGCGTGACCTTCGAGATGAAGCACCGCTGGACCGGCCTCAAACCGGGGTCGCCGCACGAGCTGGAGTTCACCGTCGACGAGGAACGTCGTACTTGCACCGCCGACTCCGTGATCCTCGCCCTCGGCGGCGCGTCGTGGCCGGTCACCGGCTCGGATGGCACGTGGACCGAACTGTTAGAGTCACTCGGCATCGGCGTGAACCCGCTGGTCCCCGCGAACTGCGGTTGGGAAACCACATGGCCTGCGGAAATGCTGGCGGTTGCGGAAGGTCAGCCTTTGAAGAACCTGGTGATCCGCGCCGGGGACCACGAAGCCGCGGGCGAGCTGATGGTCACCGCCTATGGCCTCGAAGGCGGCGCGCTCTATCAGCTCGGGGCCGCGTTGCGCGCGATGGCGGAGCCGGTGATCCACATCGACTTCAAGCCGACCTTTAGCGCGGAGGAGCTTGGGCGAAAAGGCTCCTGGAAGCTGTCCCCCGCGGCGGAGGCGATCCTGCGTTGCGGAGTGCCTTCTAACATCTCGCCGCACGACCTCGCCGCCCGCGCCAAGGCCTGCCCGGTGGTCTTCACCGGACCGCGGCCGATTGCCGAGGCGATCTCGTCGGCGGGCGGGGTGAGGTGGGACGAACTCGATGCCAACCTGATGCTGAAGAAGCTGCCCGGGGTTTTCGTCGCCGGGGAGATGATCGATTGGGAGGCACCGACGGGTGGGTATCTGATGCAAGGGTGCTTCGCGACGGGGACGCTGGCGGGGAACCAGGCGATGCGCTTTGGAACGATGCGTGTACTGGACCGCGGATCTTTAGTCCGCTTGGACGGTCGGGGATTTCGAGCGGACTAAAGTCCGCGGTCCAGTACATCGCTCGTCTGACAAAGTTTGAAGGACAGAGGGGCGACATTCCTGTCTGTCGCCCCTCCCGGATTCATGGCGGACAAGAGTGTCCGCCCTCCTTAGGGATCACGCCGCTTTCGGCGGCTCGATTTCCTTCACCTCCACCACCGGCACCTCCTCTTTCAAGGCATCCCACGCGGTGAGCAACTGCATCATCGCCTGGAACACCCCGGCTTGCGGGGCGCTCTGGCCGTCGCCGCCGAGCATGACCAGCTTCTCCGGCACCAGCGGCTGCGTGCTGTGGGAAAGCTCGCTGGCCACCAGGTTCAGGGCGTAGAGCCGGTTGTCGCCGAAGGCCGAGACCTTCTGGCGGCTGACCTCCGCTTCCGCCTCACCGATGCACGCGATCTTACCCGCCTCGGCCTCCGCGATCTGGCGGATGCGCGAGGCCTCGCCCTGGCCGATCAACTCCGCCACCCGGGCCTGACCCTGGGCCATCGCGATCTCGCGCTTCGCAAGCTGCTCGGCCTCGGCGAACTGCGCCGAACCGCGGTTGGCCGCGACCTGGATCTCGATGTGCGTCTCGGTCAGGTGCGTCTGGCGCGCGGCTTCGGCCTGGGCCTGGTTGAGCTCCTTCAAGCGGGCCGCGGCTTCCTGCTGCTTGCCGAAGGTCTCCTTCTGCTCCTCCGCGAGACGGCGCTGGCGGAGCTGGTCGAAGAGGCTGTCAATCGGGTCCTCGCCATCCTTGCGGCTGGCGCTTTCCGGCCGACCGATCAACACCGCGACGCAGTTGATGTCGTAGCCTTCGAAACGGCGGCCGAGTTCCTCCGTCGCATGCCGCTGGATTTCCTCGCGACGCGTCAACAGGTCGAGCATGTGGCTGCTCTGCGCGACGTCGCGGAAGTAGGCGGTCAGGATCGGATCGAGCGTCTGGCTGATCAGCCGGTTCACGTCGCCGAAGCGCTGGATGACGCGCGGGGCCTTCTGGTAGTCGATGTGCAGCACCAGGCTCAAGGGCAGCATCGGCTCGTAGCCATCGGCGGTGATCAGCGGGATGCTGCTCAGGTGTTCGTCGTACTTGTGGGTCTCGGTCTGCCCGCTGATCCAGCGAAGTACGAAGTTCACCGTAGGCACCAGCTCGACTTTCAGCGCATACGGATTCAGCGCGTACTTGCCCGGCGTGAGTGCCTGCTTCCACACCCCGCGGCGTCCGATCTCGACCTGCTCGCCGTAGCGGAAGGTCGCGCCCGAAATGTCCGTGCCATCGCCGCCGAAGTAGCCGATGACCACGCCGACGTAGCCGATCGGGATGAGCGTCTTGGGCTTCAGCTCGACGGTGGCGAACCAGCGGTTGATGAAGTAGGTGCCGTCGGTCAGCACCTGGAGCTGCTTGCCGCGCCGGCCGCCGAGACGGAGGAAGGTCTCGGGGTCCTGGAAGTAGTTGTGGCCGGAGCCGCCCTTCTCGTCGCGGACTTCGGGCGCGATGACTTCGCCCGCCTCGAGCGTCGGTCCGTCATGCACGGTGATGACGCCGATGTTGTCGGAATCCGTCATGCCGGACGCGGAGTTCGGCGGCTCGACCTTGTTGCTGCGCGGATTCCCGACCAGCACCGGGGTGAAGCCGGACTGGACCTGGAGCTCTTCCAGCCAGTGCTGCGCCATGCGGTTTTCCTCCGAGGAAATCGGGCCGGTGTGGACTCCCGTCTCGGTGATCACCATGAAGACGGCGGTGTTGATGGCATAGACGCCCTCGCGCAGGATACCCCGCTGCCGGCCGCGCTGGCCACCGGTTTCGAGGAAGCCGACGGCGTCCTGGAAACCGTTGCTGTCGACGATGCGGCCGAGCGTTTCGGCGGGCGGCAGCGGTTGGCCGTCGCGGGCATAGACGTAGCCGATGCGGCCTTCCGCAACGGTAACCAGCTGCACCTTGTGGATGGTGTACTTCCAGAACGGATAGCCCACGAAGAGGCCACCGCGCAGGACTTTCGCCTGGAAGCCGGCCTCGCCGTTGAGGGCGATGATCCGGCCATCGGTCAGCGAGCCGCTGGCCGACCAGAGTTTCTCGATGATCCCGACCCGGCGGTGCGGGATGTACCGCACGCCGAGGAAGAGATAGACGGACGCAGCCAGCGCGACGATTGACGCCACGGTGACTCCCAAGCTGAACCAAATGTCAGCGATCATATGTGTTGTTCTCCTTTTTCTTTCGATGACCGGTCCTGCCCCACCTGCGGGAGGCAGGGGCCGGATACTTTTCTGGGACTGGCGAAGCGGCGGCGGCTCCGGCGGTCCCTTGTCAGGAGAAACACCGATCGATCCGCGCCCCGCGGTGATGCCTACGGGGTTAGCTGTCGGGCTGGAGCCACCACGTGCTCCCGGTGCCGCAGGCACCGCATGCCCCAAGACCGGAGGCCAAGGCAACGAGCCTTGGACAGACGGTCGGGATTGGTTCCCCCGCTGCTCCGGACCACTCGTCCGGTGCACTCGGCTGACGGAATCGTTCTCAAAGAACTCGGGATGTTTCTAACCGATCCCGCGGCGGGGGCAACGCGGGTGTTTGTAACCGGGTCACCGGCGCATTCCTCCCATGTAGCGGCGAGTCTATGACCGCCGCACTTCGTAAAGAAGCCACCCCGAAGCCCGCTTCATCGTTGATGAAGAAGCTTCTCTCCCGTGGCTTCTTTTACAGTCACCGGCGGTCGCAGACTCGCCGCTACATTTCTCGAAATGCAGCTCATGCCGACTGGAAGTTCGAAAGCACCACAGCGTAGAATCAGCGATGACCTTGAAAATCTTCACGCTGCTGATCGGCACTGCGACCGCGCTGCTCGCCGCCGAGCCCGCTGCCTTGCCGGAGGGCGCGGTGGTGGAGGAATGGCCGCACTTCCTCGGCCCGCATTTCAACGCGACGACCCGCGAGGAACCGCTGCTCGACCAGTGGCCGGCAGGCGGTCCCGCGATCGTCTGGGAAGCAGAGCGCGGCGACGGCTACTCGTGCCCGATCCTCGCCGGCGGCCGGCTCTTCCACTTCCATCGCGTGGACGGCAAGGAGACCCTCGAATGCCGTGAACCGGAAACCGGCAAGATCGTCTGGAGCTTCTCTTACGCGGTCGAATACCAGGATCGCTACGGCTTCAGCAGCGGGCCGCGGACGAGCCCGGTGGTCGATGACGGCCGGGTTTACATCGCCGGAGTGACCGCCCGCCTGCACTGCCTGAGCGCCGACAAGGGAGAGGTGATCTGGCAACGCGATCTGGCAAAGGACTACTCGGTGCCGCAGAACTTCTTCGGCTACGGTCCGACGCCGGTGGTGCACGGAGACCGGCTGATCTTGAACGTCGGCGGCGAGATAAAAGACCAGGCCGGGGTCTGCGTCGCCGCCTTCGACAAGAAGACCGGCAAGACACTGTGGGAGGTCCGCGACACCTGGGGTGCGAGTTATGCCTCGCCGGTGGTGGCGACGATCCGCGGCAAAGCCTGCGCATTGGTGCTGGCGGGCGGCGAGAGCAAGCCGTCGCACGGCGGACTGCTGACGATCGATGTCGCGACCGGCGAGGTTTACGACCGATTCCCGTGGCGCGCCCGTGCCTATGAATCGGTCCTCGCCTCGTCCCCGCTGGCGATCGACGACCGGCGCGTCTTCATCTCCGAATGCTATCAACTCGGCGGCGTGCTGTTAGAATTTGATGAAGCGCGGAAGTCGAAGCCGCTGTGGAAGCAGCGCGAGTTCGGGATGCACTTCATGATGCCGTTGGTGAAGGACGGGCATCTCTTCGGCTTCGCCGGCCGCAACCCTCCGGACACCGAGTTCAAATGCGTGAACCTCGCGACCGGCGAGCTGGTGTGGACGAAGGACTACCGCTGGCAGGTCGACGGCCAGGTCGAGGGGCTGTTCCGCGCCAGCCTCTTGCAGTCGGGGAAGCGTGTCTTTGCCTTGGGTGAGGATGGCATTTTGGCGGAGATCGAGATTACAGCCGAGGGGACGAAAGAGATCCAGCGGGCGAGGCTCTTCACCGCGCGGGAGGCATGGACCTTGCCGAGCCTGCATCGGGGTTTGCTCTACGTGGTGCAGAACGGCACGGACCCGGCGACGGGGAAGAAGGCGCGGGTGATTTGCTATGACTTGCGGGGGAAAATGTAACGGCCGCGTCTATGACCGCCGCACTTTGTCAAAGAAGCGACCACCGGGCCCCGCATCATCACCGGTGATGATGCAGCTTACCCGTGGCTTCGTTTACAGTCACCGGCGGTCGCAGACTCGCCGCTACATTCCCGCGTTGTAGCGGCCGCGTCTATGACCGCCGCACCTTGTAACGAAGCGATCCTGACGGCCCGTTTCATCATCGGCGAGCGACCGGCCCTCACGGTGGCTTCGTTACAAAATCCGGCGGTCGCAGACCGCCGCTACATTCCAAAGAAAAAGCCCGCCTCCCTTTCGGATGGCGGGCTTTCTTGAATCAATCGGAAGAAGCTTACTTCTTCTTCGCCTCTTCGCGCTCCTTGGCGGCCTTGATGACCTCGTCGGAGATGTTCTTCGGACAGGCGGCGTAGTGGCTGAACTCCATGGAGAACTGGCCGCGGCCGGAGGTCATGGTGCGGAGGTCGCCGATGTAGCCGAACATCGCGGACAGCGGGGCCTCTGCCTTGACGCGGACGCCGCCGGGAGTCGGCTCCTGGCCCTGGATCATGCCGCGGCGGCGGTTGAGGTCGCCGATCACGTCGCCGACCTTCTCCTCGGGCGCGAAGACATCGAGCTTCATCATCGGCTCGAGGATCTGCGGCGCGCACTTCGGCATGGTCTGGCGATAGGCGGCCTTGGCGGCGATTTCGAAGGCGATGTTGCTGGAGTCCACAGCGTGGAAGCCACCTTCGTTGAGCGTGACCTTGAAGTCCAAGCAAGGGTAGCCGGCAAGCGGTCCCTTATCGACGGAGGTCTTGAAGCCTTTGTCGACGGCGGGGATGAATTCCTTCGGAATGCTGCCGCCGACGACCTTCGATTCGAAGATGAAGCCGGAGCCTGGCTCGCCGGGCTCGATGGTGTAATCGATCTTGGCATACTGACCCGAACCACCGGACTGCTTCTTGTGGGTGTAGCTGTCGGTGACGGGTTTGGTGATGGTTTCGCGGTAGGCGACCTGAGGGGCGCCGACGGTGACCTCGACCTTGTGGGTGCGCTTGAGGATGTCGATTTTGATGTCGAGGTGAAGCTCGCCCATGCCCTTGAGGATCATCTCGTTGGTCTCCTCGTCGGTCTCGACGCGGAACGAGGGGTCTTCCTGGATCATCTTACCGATCGCGTTGGCCAGCTTCTCGGCATTGGCCTTGTCCTTCGGCGCGACGGCGATCGAGATGACGGGATCCGGGAACACCATCGGTTCGAGGGTGGCCGGGTTCTTCTCGTCGCAGAGGGTGTGACCGGTCTGGACGTTCTTGAGGCCGACGATGGCGACGATGTCACCCGCCTGGGCGGAGTCGATTTCCTTGCGGTCGTCGGCGTGCATTTCGACCATGCGGCTGATGCGCTCGGTCTTGCCGGTGAAGGAGTTCAGAACGGTGTCGCCCTTCTTGATGGTGCCCGAATAGATGCGGGTGAAGGTCAGCGCGCCGAACTTGTCGTCCATGATCTTGAACGCCAGGCCGCGGAACGGGGCAGTCGGATCGATGATGGCGAACTTGCCGGTGGGCGTTCCTTCCTCGTCCACTTCGGGGAGCGGCTTCACGTCGGTCGGGGCGGGGAGATAGTCCACCACGGCGTCGAGCATGAGCTGGAGGCCCTTGTTTTTGAACGAAGACCCGCAGTAAGTCGGGAAGAAGGCGAGGTCGATGGTGCCCTTGCGGATGCACTTCTTGATGGTGTCGACGTCGGGCTCCACGCCTTCGAGGTATTTTTCCATCACCTCGTCGTCCTGCTCGACGGCGGTCTCGATGAGGGCGGCGCGGTATTCCTTGGCCTTCTCCACCATGTCGGCCGGGATTTCCTCGATCGTGAAGTTTTCCGGCTGTCCGGATTCGTCCCAGATGTGGGCCTTCATGGTGAGAAGGTCGACCACGCCGACAAATTCGCTTTCCGTGCCGATCGGCAGGACCATGACGAGCGGGGTCGCGCCGAGGATCTTCTTCACCTGGGCGACCACGCGGTAGAAATCCGCGCCGATGCGGTCGAGCTTGTTGACGTAGATGACGCGGGCGACTTCCGAATCGTTGGCGTAGCGCCAGTTGGTTTCGGACTGGGGCTCCACGCCGCCGGATCCGCAGAACACGCCGACGCCGCCGTCGAGGACCTTGAGCGAACGGTAAACTTCGATGGTGAAGTCGACGTGGCCGGGGGTGTCGATGACGTTGAACTGGTGGCCTTTCCAGAAGCAGGTGGTGGCGGCGGACTGGATGGTGATGCCGCGCTCGGCTTCCTGTTCCATGAAGTCCATGGTGGAAGCGCCGTCGTGCACCTCACCGATCTTGTGGATCTTGCCGGTGAGCTTGAGAATGCGTTCGGTGGTCGTCGTCTTCCCCGCATCCACGTGAGCGAAAATGCCAATGTTGCGGTATTTGGTGAGGTCCTTCATGCCTTTGAGTGTGATGCGGTTCGGGCCGACGGGACGCGCCGGGGCGACTTCCTTAGTCGGCCAGCGACAAATGGCAACCCCGAAGCGGGGGATTTTCCGACCCGGTCCCGGGGAATCTCCCGGCTGGACTGAATCGAAATCCCCCCGAATCTGCACGGCGTGCCCGAAGTCATCCTGGAAATCGACAAGGTGGTGAAGCGCTTCGACGGCTTCACCGCGGTTGACGGCGTGTCGCTGCAAGTCCGCGCCGGGGAAACGGTCGGCTTGCTGGGCGTCAACGGCGCCGGCAAGACGACCCTGATGAACATGATCCTCGGCCTGACCACCCCGACCTCCGGGACCATCCGGGCCTTCGGCATGGATTTGCAGAAACACCGGCTGGAAATCCTCCAGCGCGCGAATTTCTGCACCACCTACGCGACCCTGCCGGGAAACCTGAAGGTCCGCCACAACCTCGAAATCTTTGCCCGCCTCTACTCGGTGCCGAAGCCGAAACAGAAGGTCGCCGAGCTGCTGGAGCTATTGGAAATTTCCAAGCTCTCCGAAAAGACCACCGGCCAGCTGAGCGCCGGCGAGTCGACCCGCGTGAACCTCGCCAAAGCCCTGCTCAACGACCCCGACCTGCTGCTGCTTGACGAGCCGACCGCATCGCTCGATCCGGACATCGCCGACAAGGTGCGCAAGCTGGTCCTCCGGGTGCAAAAAGAACGCCACCCCGCCATCCTCTACACGTCCCATAACATGCGGGACATCGAGGAGGTCTGCGACCGCGTCCTCTTCCTCCACGGCGGCAAGATCCTCGCCGCCGGCACCCCGGACGAAATTACCAGGCACTTCCAGGAAGACGACCTCGAGGACGTCTTCATCAAGATCGCCCGGGGAGGGTGAACGATTGGCATGACGGTGTTCCTCCACTTGCGGGCGAAGGAACACCGTGCCGGGACGGATGCTTGATCAGGGTGCCTCGGTTACATTGAGGCGGATGAAGTCGGTAGGATCAACCGCGGTGTTGTCATCCGTGCGGAAGGTGTGCCATTCCCAACCGCTGTCCAGCGTTGGCAATGCCGGCACGATCGCAGCGCGCACCGAGGTGGCGTCCCCGCCTGTGACTTCAGTGACCACGACCGAGTTCCAGATGCTCAGGTCGTTCGTGCCTTCGATCGAATACTTCACGAAATCCTTGGTCGCTTCCTGCCTGCTGCCATTCGCCGCGAAGATCGCCGCGGCGCGGGTCGCGACCGTGTAGGTCAGCACCGGCGTGCCGCCGATCGGGTGGACCAGGCCATAGACGCGGGCTCCGGAAGATCCGCTTTGCGGATCCGCATTGGTCGCGAACTCCATCAAGTTCGTCGTGCCGTCGCCATCTTCGTCGCCGCCCTTGCCGCCTTCCACGCTGTTGGCAGTCGCCCAGGCGCCGAAGGGATCGAGGTCGACCACCACCGTAATTTGCCCGTCGGTGGCGAAGGTGCTGGTGTCCCAAGCCAGCCCGGTGTCGAGGGCGGGCAGGATCAGGTCGGTACTGACGTTGAAGCTGGCCACGTTGATCGCACCCGTGGAATCGATCAGGTCGAAGGTCTGGGTGGCGGCCGGAACGAGACCGTTGAGGGTGACGGTGATGGTGCCATCAAGGGCGAGGGCGCTGTTGACCGTGACGGCATCGTAGTTGGTGCCGCGAACTCCTGTGCCGCCGAGTTGCAGGGCCAGATTGGACGTGGCGGCGACGGTGGCGGAGGCGACGGTGATGAGACCGCTGCCCGATCCGCCCGGGGTGACGCTGCCCGCGAGGGTGGCGGCACCGGCCGCGCCGGAACCGGTGAGGGTTCCCGCGGCGTTCACGGTCACGGCGTTGGCAACCGTCTGGCCGCCGAGGTCGAGGAAACCGCCATTGACGACGGCGGCTCCGGTGCCGAGAGCTGCGGCATTTCCAAGGGCCAGCGTGCCGGCGGAGACGGTGGTGGCGCCGGAGTAGGTGTTGGCCGCGTTGAGTGTCCAGGTGCCGCTGCCCTGGCCTTTAGAGACCGGCAGGTTCACGGTGGATCCGTTGGCGATGACCCCGTTGATGACCCCGTTGCCGTTGCCCCGCAATTTGAGGTCGCGACTTGTGGCGGTGGCGCTGAGGTTGCCGTTGAGGGTCAGCAGTCCGCTGCCGGAGGAGATGGCGGTGCCACCATTGCCGGAAGCCATGCTGATGTTGCCGTCGATGGTGTTATTGCCCGAGTCGTTGGATATGACGGCCCTGCTGGAGTTACCGCTGGTGGTGAAACTGATATTCGCGGCGAGGGTGATGTTGTTCTGGAGGTGGATCTCGCCGCCTCCTTGGGATGCGACGGTTTTCGGACCCACGCCGAGCGCTCCCGAGTTGGTCACGGTCAGCACGGAGAACGGCTGGGTGTTCGGGGCCGGCAACGTGACATTGCCGGTGAAGAGGTTGTTGCCGTTGAGGGTGACGTTGGCAGGCAGAGCCGTGGCGCCGCCGATGGTGATGGCACCCGTCGGAGTGACTCCCGTGCCGATCACGCCATTCACGATGATGCTGCCGGCACCGGTAAGGGCGATGTTGTTCGAACCGTTGGCGAGATCGGTGTCAATGGTGAGAACGCCGCCGCTTTCGGAGCGGAAGCCGGCGGCCGCGGTAATGTTGACGGCGCGGCTGTTGTTCAGGGTGAAGGCACTCGAACCCGAGCTGAAGGTTCCTCCCGCCAAGTCGATGGAGTTGGTCGGGGAGGCATCGCCGAGGTTGTTCGAGACAGCAATTTCCAGAATGCCCCCCCGTGATGGTGGTGGGGCCGCTGTAAGTGTTCGCACCGGAGAGGACGAGGGTGTTGGCCCCGGACTTGGTGAGACCCAGGTTGGTGCCCGCCACGCCCGACGCATTGCTGATGTTGGTGGCGTAGGTGAAGCCACCGGCAGCATTGGCGGTGTCGAAGCCGAGCGCGGTGCCGGTGTTGAAGTCGGCATTGGTCAGGACCGTATCCACGTCGGTGGAAGTGAACTCACCGACTCCACCGACGCCCAAGGTCAGGGTCGAGGCACCTGAAAGGGAGATCTGGTGGAGGGTGGCGATGCCCGGGAGGGAGGCCAGGTTCCTTGCGACGAGGCCGCCTCCGGTGACGGTGGTGAGGCCGGTGTAGGTGTTGGTGCCGGAAAGCGTCAGAACACCGGCATTGGACTTGGACAGGCCGCCACCGAGCGAGACCCCGTCGGTCAGCAGGGACTGGGAAACGGTGATGTTGCGACCCGTGGGAACATCGAAGTTCGCTCCGCCGGCCTTGATGAAGGCGTTGGTCAGGGAGCTGATGTAAGTGGCGCTCGCAGCGGAGGGACGGAGGGTTCCGCCGTCAAGGTTGAGGGTCGCCGTCGAGCTCGCACCGCGGGCCGTGGGGAAGGCCGGCAGGGTGACATCGGCGGTGCCGCCGATGTTGATGGTGGCCGTATTGGTGTCCCCGGCGGACAAGATCGTGAAGGAGTTGGCCGAGAAGGTCCCGCCGGTCAGGGAGAGGGTGGAATCCACGCCGGCAGAGCCGGCGGCTTTTCCACCGAGGGAGAGGATGCCCACGGTGGCGGTGCCGCCGGTCTGGTTGAAGGCGTTGGTGGTGTTGTTGGCCGTCGCATCGGAGCGGCCGATCTGCAGGATGCCACCGGACACCACGTTGAGGACCCCGGTGCCGCTGAGGTTGAAGACGCCGCCGCCACTGGCGGGGCCGGGTGCGGGGTTGGAATTCACACCAAGCATGACGCCGCGCGCGACGTTGGCAAAGGTGGTGATGGAACCGCCGCTCAAGTTGTAAATGCCTTGGTTGCCCACGGTGCCGAGGCCGAGGAGAAGCTGGTCCGAGCCCGAGAAGCTAACGGCCCCGGCAGTCTGATTGACGGTGGCGGTGGCAGCGGTGGTGGCAGAATTCCCAACATTGATTCGATTGCCCCCCATGTTGTAGGTGCCATTGCTGATGTTGAGGGTGGTATTGAGACCAGCCGTACCCAGCGTGATGGCACCACTGTTGCCGGTGCGAGGCCCGGAAAGGGTGAGGATGCCTTCGGCAATGGTCGTGGCACCCGTGTAGGTGTTGGCCGCGCTCAGGGTGGCCGTGCCGCCGCCGGCTTTTGTCAGGGTCCCCGTGCCACTGACGACTCCACCCAGGTCGAAATCGCCAGTTCCAGCGAGAGTCAGGGCGAAGCCCGCGTTGGCCACGGCACCGACGGGGAGAATGTTGACACTGCTGTTGGTCCAGGTTTGCGCGCCGGCCAAGGTGGAGGCGCTGAGGACTGTGAAACCCGTGCTATCGACGGTCAAACCGCCGGTGCCGCCGTTGAAATTGCCGATCGTGGTGTTCCCGCTGCCGCTGAGGGTGAGGAGGTTGGCACCATTGCTAACGAGACCCGTGACAAGCGGATTGGCGCTGTTGTTGGTCCAGGACTGGGCAGCCGTAGTTGCAATATTGGCGCTGAGGGTGACCGCGGCGGCCGGAGCATTGACCGTGAGACCGCTGGAGATGCTCAGGACCGAGGCGTCGGTGTTGAGCAGCGTGGCGGGGTTGGTGCTGTTGAAAGTGAGGCTGCCCACCGACATGTTGGAGCCAAGGCTCATCGCGGCCTGATTGACCGCCGCGGCGGACGCATCGGAGAAGAAGACACTGACAGTCGACCCCGGAACCAGCGGGGTGGCAGTGCCAAGACCGTCGGTGGTCCAGTTACTGGTGCCGCTTCCATCAGAGGCGGACCACACATCCGGCAGACCGGCAAAGCCGCCGATCCAGTAGGCATTGGTGAGCGGCGTGACGAAGGTCGGAGTGATCGTGACCGCGGTGGGGGTCGCGCTGGTGGTGTAGGTGAAGTTCGAAGGGTTCAGCACCTTGTAGGTGGAGCTGTTCAAGCCGCTGGCGGCGGTCAACACGGTGTAAGTATTGCCCGAGGTGAAGGGTCCGGACATGGCGATATTGACGCTACCGCTGTTCGTGGCCGCACCTGCGACCGCGATACTGGACTCGAACGTCGTGCTGATGGTGCTGTTGTTCGCCAAGCTGAGGGTCGATCCGGCTCCCAGAGTGAGGGTGGTGGCAGGAACGGCCGGGAAATACGAGAAGCCCGCACCGCTGCTGACAGAAAGGCCGGAGGTCGCGGCCAAGGTGCCGGCACCGGCGACGGCAAGGGTGCCTGTGGTCACGCTGGTAAGGCCGGTGTAGGTGCTGTTCCCGGTCAGGGTCAATTGGCCGGAACCCGTCTTGGTGAGCCCGCCGGAAGTATTGGGACCGGTGGAGGCAACCGAGATGACCGCTCCGGTTCCGCCGCCGCCCACGAGGGAGACGGTAGGGGTGCCGACGATGACGCCGGGGTTGGTGATGACGACGCTGGTGACCTTGCCGAAAGTGGCGGGGACGGCTGCGTCGGTGCCGACGACCGCATAGGCGGTGGCGGTCGACGGCAGGCCGTCGTCGAGGATCTTGACGGCCGGTGCCCCGATGTAGCCGGAGCCCTCGCTGTCGATCGTCAGGCCGGTGACACCGTTTCCAGTCGGAGCGAGAAAATCGGCGGCGATGGTGTTGTCGAAGCCGTTCGTATCGATGACCACTCCACCGGCGAAGGAGCCGAAGGCGCCGTTGACAAAGACCTTGTTGAAGCCGGTGCCGGCGGGGGTGAAGGCGGGGAGAAAGTTGACCGAGGAAGTGGCGGCCTTGAGGGTGCCACCACCGAAGTTGATATAGGAACTGGCGTTGGCGCTGGCGACGTTGGGGTCGTAGTTGACCGAGTTGGTCAGGAGAGTGCCGCCGTTGAGGTTGACGAGGCCGGTGCCGGACCAATGGAAGGTGCCGCCGGTGCCGGCCGAGAAGGTGACGCGGCGTCCGGTGTTATCCAGGAGCCCGCCGCCCATGTTCAGCTCGGCGCGGCCGGAACCACTAAGTCCCACGGCAAGGTCGTTGGAGGCACCGGAGTGGTTGAGCAGGCCGCCGTTGACAGTGAGGATGCCGGTGGAGGCACCAGCCCGGGCGATGATCAGCCAGCCGGTGGAATTGACGGTACCACCGGTGATGAGGCCCACGCCCACACCGCCGAGAGTGGTGGCGGTCCCGATGCCGCCGAACATGAAGCGCTGCTGGGTGAAGGTTCCGTCGGAGATGGTAAAGGCACCGTAGGCACCTTCACCACCGCCGAAGGAGATGGCGTCGGTGGAAGCATCAACGGTCGCGAGGGTAAGAGTGCCGCCGGTGACATTGACGGCTCCGGAGGAGCCGTTTGCGGTGCCGGCGGTGATAGTTCCGCCGGTCATGGTGCCGCCCAGAGGAACGTTGAGAACCGCATTGGCGAGGGTATTGCCAACCACGATGTTGCCGGCGGCGGCGGAACTGCCGGCTGCAACAAGGGTACCAGCGAAGATGGTGGTGGGGCCGGTGTAGGTGTTGGCTCCCGTGAGGGTGAGGGTGTTAGCTCCGGCCTTGCCCAATCCGAGGGCGCCTTGGGCGGTGTCCGCGAGGACACCGGAAAAGGTCCGGTCAGCGGACGAAGTGTCGAAACCGATGGACGCGCCGGCGGGGAAATTGGTGGTTCCCAACATGACGTTGACGTCGCCATCGGAAACCCCGTTGCCCACGGCCAAGGTCGCCCCGTTGGCAACGGAATAGCTGCCATCGGTGTCGTAGCCGGGGAGAGCGGCGGTGGTGGCGATCGAGAGAGCACCGGAGGAGACGACGGTGGTGCCGGTGTAGCTGTTGGTGCCGGACAGCACGAGGACGCCGGACCCGATTTTGTTGAGGCGGAGGGTTCCGGCCACGCCGGAAGCATCGGAAATGTTGCTGCCGTAGGTAAAGGATCCACCGGGGGCATTGGAGGGATCGAGGCCGAGCAAAGAACCCGTGTTGAAGTCGCTGTTGGCTCGCAGGGTGTCAACGTCGGCAGAAGTGAACTCGCCCGCCCCGCCAACAAACGCGCCGAGGGTGGTGCCGCTGGCAACCGTGTTTCCGTGGAGGGTGCTGAATCCCGGCAAAGCGGCAGGCTTGGTGGCCGCGAGGATGCCGTTGGTGACGGAGGTGATACCGCCGTAGGAGTTGTTACCGCTGAGATTGATGCGGCCGGGGCCGCGTTTGGTCAGGTCAAAACCGCCGGAGATGTCGCCACTGACGGTGCCGGTGCCCGCGTTGCTGCCAATGGCAGCATTCGCCGTCATCGTGACGTTCCCTGAAACTGTGGCTCCGTTATCGAGGCGCAGCGCCCCGAAAGGATTGCCGGTGGCGGTTTCTACCCAGCCGTTGCCGGCGATGCTGAAGGAGTTGGCGAGGTTCAATGCCGAGTTACAAAGAACCTGCGCTCCGGAGCCGATCGTGACGTTTCCGGAACCGAGGGCCGTGGCGTTCGTGGTTACAAAGACGCGGACGTCGGAAAGCGAGGTGCCGCCGGAATAGGTGTTTGCTCCGGAAAGGACGAACTGCCCGAGGGACGCGCCCGCGGCATTGGCGGTGCCGTTGGTGTCGTTGTTGAATGTGACGGTTTTGCCCACTCCGGAAATCACGCCGCTGAGGGTCATGCCCGCATTCACGTTGGCGCGGAAGACACCATCGTCCACCAAGGTGATCGGTGCGCTGATCGTGTTGGCGACTGCGGCCATGAAGTCCACGGTGGCGGCGGCGGCGGCGCCGTCGAGATTTAGGGCAGTGCCGGCAAGAGTGTAGCTAAACAACGTTGCGGTGGGGTCGCCAATAGGAAGCGGATTTTTTCCCGTTAAATTGTTAGAAAGGATTGGTGCTGGTTGATCGGGCGATGTTCCGACATCGCCTGTTTGAACAAACGTTTCAAATCAACCAACACCATGGATCAACAGACAGGGA
>Ga0247843_1004378_pt1 | contig 21223 bp, 24 predicted proteins | sample LaCruzMarch2017__FD_192420 | JGI IMG/M metagenome (GOLD analysis project Ga0247843, IMG submission 192420) | Freshwater microbial communities from meromictic Lake La Cruz, Castile-La Mancha, Spain - LaCruzMarch2017_8m | ecosystem: Environmental > Aquatic > Freshwater > Lake | place: Spain...
GGCTAATGACCCCGAACATCGCGCAAGTAAGCCTTAGACGAAAGCGCAACAAGATGTGGGCCGCGGGATTCCTGCACGGCAAACCAATGCCAAAGCGGGTTGGGAGTTCTAATACATACGTCTCCCGGAAATCCTTCTAAGGTCGTTGCATGGCGTACTGAATCAGTGACTCAGTAGTGCGGGCAGCGCAGGCGACGGAAATAGCAACATTCGTGGGATGGTGCTATAGCCGTCGTTTGGCCCCAGAATCAGTCTCAAATCAAACACAAAGACAGCTGTGATGAGCGACGAGCGACATCACGGGTGAGCGCAGCTCGCCTACCGAATCCCACAGATCAGAATAGACTCGTCACGAATGCCACGATGGTGGGCCACAGGTGGTAGATCGCCACCACGACCGCGATCACCAACAACAAGCCCAGAGTGAGGGTGGCGATCACAGTCTGGATGTAGTCCTTTAGCAAGGCCGCGATCAGCAGTCTGGTGTCGCCAAATCCCCTGAGCATTCCGTGCACCAACAGAGACCAGGGCAAGAACGCCATGACCATCGCAGCCAGCAGCCCAAATCGCCAGAAGCTAAGTTCAGAGTATGGGTTACTGGGCTTTGTTTCTGTCATCTTTACCTTATCTCTGGGCAGCGATCTCACGCGTGTTGTGATCAACGAGCCTTAACGGCCTTTCCCTGATGGTAGTGGTTAAAAATCACCATGCTTAAAAAACAAGTACTCCTCACGAGAAAACTGCAGCGCGGCAAATCCCACCCTCAGACACAAACGGGCGTGGCACATGTTTTGGATTTGATCGCGCCAGATAGAGCCAGGGCGCTGCATAGGCTTTTTCTATGGCAATTTTGGGTATTCGGAAGGCTGTGGATAACCATGGAAAATCGTGGGAAAAGAGCCACAAAAAACCACATACAACACGCTTTTGTCGTGGTTTCTGCGCAGGTTTTGTGCGGGCTAACTACATGATGCGTTCGATTTGTGCAGCGACAGTGCCATTTGTTGCTACTGTTTTTTGACCAATCCGAGCGATATTGAAGGGGATTCGAGCGTTCGGCCTCGGTTGTAAAAAACCCTTTCAAAGTCCAGTGATGGCGACTCAAGGATTTAATAATCACTTTGGCATGTGCCTGGCACATGCCAAAGTCATCATCGAAACATGGCGTAAGCACTATAATGCTGTTCGAACCCACTCCAGCCTTGAATACCAAACACCGCTGGAGTTTGTGTCGCAGTGGAAGTCTGAATCAACAACCGGGGCCGGCGTTTCTAGATGAGATTGGCTCGAGAAAACCAGACAGGTCAGATCCACTATGCGGCGATGCAGAAAAATGATGGCTCAGACCATCAACTCTTTAATGAGTGCTCAACCCAGGCGAGTACCGGGGCGGTTCACGGCGACTCAGTTCATAAGCCTGTAAAAAGATTGACACATTCTTGTGATACTTTTTTAGAGTTGCGAGCTAATCAGTTTTTTACATATAGGAGATTCGAATGGATCGTCGTCGTCTCATTAAAAATTCAGCAGCACTTGGTGCCGCTGCTCTTTTGCCTGTTCCTTTCAGTGCTTTTGCTCAGGCTGCTCGGGCAATCTGCTATAACTGTCCGACTGAATGGGCAGATTGGGGAGGCATGCTGAAATTAGTTAACCAGAAAATTAGTATTTCTGTTCCACCCGATAACAAAAATTCTGGCCAATCGTTGGCCGCATTGATTGCAGAAAAGAATAACCCTGTTGCCGACATTACCTACCTCGGTGGTCAAGTTGGTCCACAGGCGCGGGAAGCTGGGGTGCTCACACCTTACAAACCTAAGCGGTGGAATGAAATCCCTGAAGGTTTTAAAGATAAAGATGGATACTGGTTCACCATCCATTCAGGCACTCTGGGCTTGTTTGTCAACACAGCCGCATTGCGGGGTAAGCCAGTGCCGCGCTCATGGCAAGATCTCGCAAACCCCACTTACAAGGGGATGATCGGGTATTTGAATCCAGCTAGCGCTGCAGTTGGCCAAGTCGGTGTCGTCGCAGTAAATCTGGCTTTGGGCGGCAATTACGACAATTTTGATCCAGCTATCCGTTTCTTCAAAAACCTGCAGGCAAATGCACCAATCGTGCCCACGCAAACCTCATACGCACGTGTCATTTCGGGAGAAATTCCGATCTTATTTGATTACGACTTCAATGCCTACCGAGGCCAACACACTGATAAAGCGCCAGTTCAATTTGTAATTCCATCAGAAGGAACTGTTTCACTGCCCTACGTCATGGGATTGGTTAATAAAGGGCCCAACGCTGATAACGGCCGTAAGGTACTTGATTTTGTGCTCTCAGACGAAGGCCAGCGCCACTGGGCAAACGCCTACCTGCGGCCCGTATTTGCCTCAGCCATGTCGGCCGAGGCACGCTCTCGCTTTTTGCCAGACTCGGATTACAAGCGCACTCAAGCGGTGGATGTTTTCAAACTCGCCTCTGCAGCGAAGGTCATCGCTGATCGCTATCAAAAGGAAGTCGGCTAATTACTCATCAACTTATGCGGGAGCGATATCAGCTTGCCGCATTGATGGCACCAGTCGCAATACTTTTTGTGGCTTTTTTCCTGCTGCCGTTGGCCCAACTTGTGGTCATCGGCGGCAGCGGTAAGCTAGGTTGGTTGGCTTACTTGGCTGTTTTTACTGAGTCTCGATACATAAAAAGTTTTATTGCAACTATTGCGTTGTCAGTTGCAGTCACTTTCTTCACTTTAGCGGTATCTGGCATAGCGGGCGTGTTCCTAGAGCGCAACCGCTTTCGTGGGCGAACATTGCTGACGGCGTTGCTGACTCTACCTTTGGCATTTCCAGGCGTGGTCATCGGTTTTATGGTGATCATGCTCGCTGGTCGACAAGGGCTCGTACCCCAAATTTCAGATCTGATGTTCGGTGAACGATTGGTTTTTGCGTATTCGATGGCTGGTCTGTTTATGGGCTATGTTTATTTTTCCATTCCCCGAACCATCCTGACTGTGATGGCGGCTGCTGAAAAGCTTGATCCGCGATTAGAAGAGGCTGCTCGTTCACTTGGCGCAGGCCCTTTCTTGGTTATACGAGATGTCTTATTACCTGCACTTAAACCAGCATTTCTCGCTGCAGGAGCCATCTGTTTCGCGACATCTATGGGCGCCTTTGGTACCGCCTTCACGCTCGCCACACGCATCAATGTGGTGCCCATGGTCATCTATACTGAGTTCACACTCCAGGCCAATATCTCCATGGCGGCTGCTTTATCGTTTGTTCTCGGCGGGATCACTTGGGCAGCACTCGTTTTTGCTCGCTCGCTAAGTGGTTCCTCAGTCGCAGCTTCCGGATAAGAATTTTGCAAGTGTCAACTGAAAAACCACGTCGTTCACCATTGTTCTGGGCGCAGCTTGCTTTGACATTGACGATATGCACTTTTTTGATTGTGCCGGTTTTAATGTCAATGACAGCAGGCGTGACGCTTAATTACATGACAGGCTTATCCGGTGGCCTGACGACTCAATGGGTAGAAAAAGTTTTGACAGACTATCGGGGCCCTATCCTGTTGTCGCTTCAACTCGCCTTAGCATGCTTAGTCTGTACGTTGCTACTTGGTATACCAGCCGCCTATGTGCTGGCCAAACGTCAAAACGCCTTTACCCGTGCTATTGAAGAATTATTGGTGATGCCAGTTGCCATACCTGGCATCGCGACCGCACTCGCATTGATAGTGACCTATGGTGGCTCGGGTAGTTTTCGGACTAATTGGCTTTTTATTCTCGTAGGTCACGTGCTATTCACACTACCCTTTATGGTTCGCTCAGTGCTTGCAGTGATGTCTTCGGTCGATTTAAAAACGCTAGAGGAAGGCGCTCGAAGCTTAGGTGCGACTTTTACTCAGCGTTTTTTTGGCATTGTTTTGCCCAATTGCAGGTCCGGAATAATTGCCGGTTCATTGATGGTGGTTACGCTTTCCTTGGGTGAATTCAACATGACCCTTTTGTTGCACACACCACTAACCCAAACGCTGCCTGTAGGCTTGGCTGACACATACGCCTCGCTTCGATTGGAAGTCGGTAGCGCCTACACATTGGTATTTTTCGTCATCATTGTTCCACTATTGATTGCCATGCAATGGGCGTCAGACGCGGTTAGCCAAAGAAGGCAAATATGAAGGGAGCAAGCAAAGTCAGTATTCGTCTGGAGCGCTGCTCACGCACCTTTGAAGACGGCACTCGAGCACTCGAGGTGACAGATCTGACCATTCAAGCAGGCGAAACCGTGGTGTTTTTAGGACCATCGGGTTGCGGAAAAACCACCACTCTACGCCTTGTTGCCGGCCTTGATGAGCCCGACGCGGGTGGCAAAGTGTGGTTTGGTGACGAGGATGTGACCGCGATTCCCATTGAACACCGCAATGTGGGTATGGTTTTCCAGAGCTATGCGCTATTTCCCAATATGAGTGTTGAAGAAAATGTTGCGTACGGACTTCGAGTTCGTAAAGTACCTTTTCATGAACGAGCGAAACGGGTTCGTGAATCCTTGGAGATGATGAAAATCGTAGATCTTGCAACCCGGCACATAGATCAACTGTCGGGGGGGCAACGTCAACGGGTGGCACTCGCCCGCGCAATTGCACCCCGCCCGAGGGTTTTGCTGCTGGATGAACCCTTGACCGCGCTCGATGCCAAGTTACGCGAAAACCTTCGGGTCGAAATTGACCGCCTTTTGCGCTCCTTGGGGATCACCACTGTTTATGTCACCCATGATCAAGGCGAAGCTATGGCACTGGGTGATCGCATAGCCGTGATGGATAAAGGACGTATTGCCCAAATCGGAACTCCTGAAGAAATTTACAGAGCGCCAGCCAACGCGTTTGTGGCTGACTTTATTGGAACAATGAACCGTGTTTTTGGCCGACTGGAGAATGGCTCACTAGTGTTCCCTGGGGGTCAAGTGCCGTGGACCGGACCAGTGCCAACTGCGGGTCTAATGTTTCGGCCTGAGGACCTAAAGCTTGCAGTTCCAGGCAGAGGGAATTTCACAGCTAAAGTGGTGACCGCTTTTTTTCTGGGTGACCATGTTCGCTTAGTGCTCGATGCTGGTGCGCCAGATCTTTTTACAGCGCGTGTATTCGAGCGGCGCAATTTCTTGAAGGGCGAGGCCGTTGATTTCACTCTGAATCCTCAAATGCTCATTAGATTGGAAGATTGAAATGCTTTTTTGCCAGATCACCGATACTCATTTGAAGGCTGGGCGAAAGCCCGCTTATGGCCTTGTGGACACAGCAACCATGCTTGAGCGCTGTGTTGAAACCGTTATGCAGTTAAAGCCACGCCCCGATGTTCTGCTACTGACAGGCGATTTGGTGGACTTTGGACGAGATGACGAGTATGCGTTGCTATCAACTTTACTTAAACCACTCACGATACCCATGTACTTAATCCCCGGGAATCATGACGAACGTGAAGCATTGCGTCGAGCATTTCCCGAACATACCTACTTGCGTCAATGGGCACCATTTGTGCAGTACGTAATTGATGACTACCCAGTGCGCGTTGTAGCATTGGACACAGTCATTCCTGGTCAAGGAGGTGGCCGCTTATGTGATGTGCGCTTGCAGTGGCTGGACCACAAGCTCGCTGAGAAGCCTAACACTCCGACTTTGGTGGTTATGCACCATCCTCCATTTCGCACTGGTCTTGGCCACATGGACAGACTGGGGCTTGATGGTGCAGACGCGCTGGAGGCTGTCATATCACGCCACCCCCAAGTTGAGCGACTGGCATGCGGCCACCTGCATCGTGCAATACAGGTGCGCTTTGGAGGCAGCATTGCATCGACCTGCCCAAGTCCTGCCCACCAGGTAGCACTCGACCTGAGCGAGGATGGACCTGACAACTATGTGTTAGAGCCGCCAGGATACCAACTGCACTTGTGGGACGGTCAGCGATTGGTCACGCACACTGCCGTCATCGGCAATTTCCCTGGACCCTATCCATTTCGGACTGGCGGAAAGCTTATCGACTGATTGATTTCAGCCCATCGATGTTGGTTAAGCCCAGCGTAATTTATATCGAGCTTTGAAAGGTAAGGGAGTGTGGTGGTTGGAGCTCAACCTTTATGGATAGGTTGGTGAATTGTGTTCAAGGGTCGATGGCTAGCTTCTAGATCTTAGCGGTAACCTCAGTTTTGCATCGCTCGAAGAACCGACATTCCACGGGATGTCGTTTAAAACGACATCCTACGACCGGGGGCAATTTTCGCACTAATCACTGGATCGCTCGGCCTGAGACTTTATGTAAATACCTGTTACCGCTCGAGCAAGAGTCAGAAAGTCGGTAAGGTTTGGAGAGCCGTTGGAGTGTCAATTATGATGAAAATCGCTTCAGTTATCATCAATAAAATCAATGGTTTACGCGGGTCAAACCCCACCGTGTAATAAAACGTGTAACGCAGGTTTGGCGCTGTGGTTGCCAACGCGCAATCCGAACTCCGTTTTCGAATATGTACGCTTGACAGATATATACGCTTTGCGTTAATATTAAGCTTGTGTCAATAAAAACTTTTAAATGTGCCGATACTGAAAAGTTGTTCTCGGGCTATTTGGTTAAGCGTTGGGTGGCGTTCGAGCGCCAGGCGCTCAGAAAGCTCGAACAACTCGAGTGGTCCGAAAGGCTTGAGGATTTGAAAGTGCCGCCGGGCAACCGCCTTGAGGCACTAAAAGGTAAAAGAAAAGGCCAATACAGTATTCGAATCAATGATCAGTGGCGTTTGTGTTTTCGATGGACAACTGATGGTGCTTCTGATGTTGAGATCGTAGACTATCACTGAAAGGAAAATGAATATGAGGCGAATTGATCCTATCTCTCCGGGGGAAATGCTGGAGGAAGAGTTTTTAAAGCCGCTCGGCATCACCAAGTATCGGCTTGCAAAAGATATCGGTGTTCCGGCGGGGCGCATCAGCGAGATCGTGGCCGGCCGTCGTGCAATTACAGCGGACACAGACCTGCGTCTTTGCAAGTATTTCGGCTTGAGCGAAGGTTGGTGGTTACGTGGGCAAGTCCGCTTTGATACCGAGATGGCAAAACGAACCCTTCAAAAGGAACTCGCTCGAATCAAGCAGTGTTCATTGATCGCGGCCTAGAGATGAAACAAAAAGTTCCTGCGGCCATTTAAAAGTGGTGGCGATTCAGGGATTCGAACACTTGGCCCGCGTTCCGGGTTAAGAACTTAAACGAAGCAGTTTTAAAAACCCCAGAAAATTGTAATTTTGTGTGGTTTTCGCGAAATAAATACGTAACCCATTGATTTCTGGAAGGTTTTTGAAACCCGCCAAAGTGGCGGGTTTCGGTCGACCAAAACAAACCTCAGAAAACATACTTGTACACAGTTATTTATTTGATTTGGGAGAACTGTGTATGAAACAAGCTAGAACCTTAGATGATCGCGAGTTTAGACGTGTGCTCGATCACATCTCGAGCCGCAGCCACGCAGCGCGCAACCGAGCGATGTTGTTGATGACTTTTTACGGCGGATTCCGTGTGGGGGAGGTCGCCCAATTGCGCATGGCCGACGTGTTTGATATCGAGGGCAAAGTCAAACCCGAAATCCAGCTCGACGGCGAGCGTGTGAAGAACAAGCACGCAAGGACCGTTTTTCTCTCCGACAGACTTCGCAAGGAGCTCAGCCTCTACAGAACCTCGCTAAAGGTGCTTGGGGATCAGCTGCCGTTGTTTCCGACTCAAAAGTCGCCCGAGCGGGGATTTACCCCAAATACGGCAGCACAGCATTTTTCGAGCATTTACAAGGCAGCCGGCTTGATTGGGGCAACTAGCCACTCGGGTCGCAGAACATTTATCACCCGATTGGCAAACAAAGGGGTTGGCGTGCGTTTGTTGGCAAGTTTGGCGGGTCATCGCTCGATTACCACCACCCAGCGCTATATCGATGTCAACGATGACATGGCCAGGGCAGCAGTGGAACTTATTTGAGCCGTACGATGGCCGCCCGGTCGCAAATGGCCCGGTACTCGGCATCGCCTGAGGTCATCAGGCGGTTATGGAGTTGGAGTTCAGCAAACGGGAACTGTAACTGCGAGCCCTCAATTGGAGCTTTGACTGGAAAGGCGCCCAAAGCGGCGTTTTCAGCCACTAGGAGCGCCAACACCAGCATACGCACCACGATCAGGGTGAGGTGACGGCGCATCTGGGCATGGTGGGCTGATTTCTTTGTAGCCCAAGCGTCTAATTGCCCGTTAAAGCGCTCCACGCAGTTGGCCAGCAGCCCAACCCTCCAGAGTTCGATGTCAGGGTTTTTAGCACGCTCGTAGACGGTGGCAAGCGCCTTCCAAAGAGTTTTGTACCGTATGGAAGGCTCGGTCTTTGTGCGTTGCGTATCAATCGTGCACCGCAAAAGACGCTCGCACTCCAGTAGCTGACGGGCTAAGGGGAGGTGACTAGGAACCAGAAGGTTGATGTAGCCACCGCACTCGTATTCATTTGTAGTGGCCGGCCCGATCAGACCCTGACGCGGCAGCGTCGGGTTACACGACACTGCCAGACCAGGGCCTCGCCAGGCGTCAAAGGTCTGAGCGCAAACATCCCCGTGCTTTCGGAAAGTTTCGATGAGCTGCCGCGTTGCAGCTGGCGTTTTCTTGGTTAGACGCTGGGGCGGGGCACTACACACAAGTGCGTAGCTGGGGCTTATTCGCAGGTAGTTGAAAAAAAGCCGATGCAGCTCCGCGTCGTATTGACCATTGATCACGAAGGTTGCAGGGCTTGGCACGGTTAAGAGCGCTTTAAAAGAGTTGCTTACTTTTTCGTTTGCGACCGTTTTGTATGTTTTTTAATAAATCTATAAGAGCTTTACTTATCTCGTGGTTAAAAACCACACAGTCTTCTCAACTACGGAGGTGTCAAATGAGTGAAGTTATTACGCACGAAAAAGTCGCAAGTATTGGATCTTCCAATGGAAATTCTTCTGCACCAGAAATGGGCGCCAATACCGGATTAGTGAATTTACTAACCAAGGCAGACCCGGAGAAAGCGATCGGAGATGTTATCGATCAGCTGGTCACAGAGCGCGAAACTTGGGAGAAAGATGACCTTGCGCGAAGCAACGAAAAGTTATACACCCTGCTGCAGAACTGTTTTGCACTGCATAACACGATGGTAGGAAGTGATGCCCTAGCCAAGGCGCTGCGCAAGGGCTTATCAAACTACATCGAGTTTAGGAAGTATCCATTCAGTGATAGCACGCCCTTGATGAGCAAAATCGTCAAATGTGTCTTCGGAGTAGATCGCCGCAGAGTGCATGCCTATGCCACGGCATTACTTGCGGCAAAAGAAAAGCGTATCGCCGTCATCGAACTGCCACGTTGGCTAAAGGATCAAGGCGGGGTTGAAGAGGTTCGCCGAACTGCCAAATCCGGTACCTCATCGATGAGCAAGCGGGTCGATGAAGGAAAGATGGTGCTGCAGTCAGAGGTCTTGGCGATTGTGCAAAGCGACAAGCTCAACGCCCAGTTCTCAACCGAGAAGCTGCAAGACGGAGTCGTGCTGCTTGCGACCCGTGGCGATGACGGAGCCTTTGCCATCAGGCGCGTAATCCAAGCCGACAGCGTGGTGAAAGCGGCCATCGCCTCGTGCTCGGCGCTGGGTAAGCAGGCCCGTAAAAAGCAGCAGATCGAAGCGGATGCCAAGGCCGCGGAGGCTGCCCGTATGGCTGCGCAGAAAAAGCTAAAGGCTGCTTAGGCTGCTGATAAAGCTTTGATAAGGGGTGGGCCAGTCGAGCTCACCCCCCCCAATAACTCAATAGGAGCTCATCATGGGAAACGTTGTACAACTTGTAACCGTGCGCCAGCCAGAGTGCTTAAACGACTTTGCCTTGCAGCCAACGAGCCGCTATAAGCTTGAGTCCATCCTTGATCGAACGCTGCCTCTGCCGGAGCATGGCATCTGCGGTGTGATCCTCTACGGTCTTTATGGCACCGGGAAGACCACAATGGCAAGGCTTTTGCCTGGGCTAATTGAGACAGCGCGCACTACCGACGTCTTGGACTCCTTCACGGCCGGTCAGATCACTGACGTGGTTGGGCCCATCGTTGATTACCACGCCTGCGCATCGGGTCAAAACAGCACCACTTTGATCCAGTCGGTCCAGAACAAGACGAGCTACATCGCGTTTAATGCCAGTGATCTGCATTACATGATCTTGGATGAGATCGACAACTTAACGGATCTCGCCCAGGCAAGTTTTAAAGCGATCATGAACCGCACCAATGTGGTCTTCATCATGACCACGAATCATCTCGATAAGGTAGATCTAGGGATCCAGAATAGATCGATTCTGATCGATATGAATCTGCCGCCACCCCAGCAGTGGAGGCCCATCCTGCGTCGGGTGTTTACGGACGCAGGGCTTGCGCCCCCGGTGGATGCGATCCTCGATCAGACCGTAATCGCTGGTCGGGGATCGGCTCGCAGCATTTTCTCGGATGTTGTTCTATCGGCCAATCACCGGGTTCGTACCGGTGAGGCCGCCAACGATTGATTTCAGCCAGCGTAATCAGGAGCCGAAATGAAGGATTTTTATCAAGAAAATTCCCGAGTAAAGCTGATGCTCTTCAAAGACAGCTCACAAGGAACTATGCCAACGCTTGGAAAACTCAAGAAGGAGTTTTCGGCCAAAGAAGTCAAACGCTACAAGTGCGATGGCAGGCATTGGTCACTGATTTTGAACTTGGTGACGTATCACCACAAAGCCGCAGGCGAAGAACTCTCTCGCGATGATTGGTGGGACATCAATTATGGCTATTACTTCTACTTTGACGCTTCGGCTGCGCTGTCACTCACCTCGGTGCTGCGTTACTCGGGCCGAGCCTACAAGTACTTTGATGTCTCGTATGCCGACTATTGCAAGGCCAGGGATATTGTGTCCGTTATGGAGGAGATACGGAGGAGTCGGTCGACGATCGAGCATTTTCGCTTAAGTCTAAAGTCATTGCAGGAAACTTTCATTACCAACGGCATTAGTGACGACGTTGAGAATCTGAAAGTAGAGGATCTCAAAGCGCAGTTTGCGACCATTGGCGCTCGGGGTGATGAGGCGCTTCGGGCGAGACTGGCATTGCAATGTGAAAAGTTTGTGTGGCAAGTGGCAGCACCAATCTATAGCGGCGCCAATCAAGACTCTGCGAATGACGAAGATGACTTTAGAGAAGCTGCATAGATTCGGTCGCAAGCGCTCAATATCGAACTTAATATAGCTGCTAAGCGTATGCTATTTGATCTTCGTCCTATCCGACATCGCTGCACACCGATTCCGGAATCTATGGAACGAGTGCCTGGCTACCCACGCAAGTTGGTGATTTTCCGAATCGCGGCCTCCTCCTACTGGTGGACCCGCTATTACGCCAATGGCCGCACATACAAGCGCAGCACCGGTGCTGAGACCCGTCGCGATGCCCAGTCCGTTGCAAAGCGCTTTTATGATGAGATCAACTTTAAGGTCCAGAAAGAGATCTCCGATGGCACGGGCAAAATGACCTTTGATTTGGCCTGCCACAGCTTTATGCAATCCGAGAGCGCCAAATATGCACGCAGCCAACTTTCAAAGCAGACCCATGTGGCACGGACCTATCGCTTTAGAGGCACCATCCTTCCATACTTCAAAAGCAAAGATATCGCCCGGATCGACTTTACGGCTCTTGATGAGTTCTTAAACTACCTCTCGATGCAAGAGCCCAAGCTCAGCATTTCTACAATCTCTGCCTACATGGGGTTGGTACGAGCCGTACTGAGCCATGCGGCCAGAAAGAATTGGATCCATCATGTGCCGGAGTTTCCCAAAGTCGGAGTGGAAGACAGGCCTCGTGGGTGGTTCAGCATCACCGAATATAAGACGTTGTACCGCGAGGCCAAGCGCCTGGTGGGTAATACCGTTGAGCGTATTCGTACTGTCGATCAGTTGGGTGTGGTCTCGAATCACCACGTGCTCAAGGGACAGCCACGTGGCGGGAAGGTGGTTAATAGCGTCAAGATCACTCACGATCTAAATGACATGATCGTGTTTATGGTCAATAGCTACATCCGGCCCACTGACCTTAAAAACATGCAGCACAAGCATGTAGATATTGTTAAAGGCGACTACAAGTACCTAAGGCTTAACCTCCCGCCCAGTAAGGGCCACAAATATCCAATTACCACTATGCCTTGGGCGGTACGGGTCTATGAGAGGATCTTGGCGCGCAACTCGGCGCTGGGCTTTGGAGGTTCGGAGGACTATGTATTCATGCCAAAGCAGGGAAAGGAAAAACGTGAAAACGCCTTGGAGACTCTCGGGCGGCAGTTCGATGCGCTAATGGATATAACGAAGTTGAAGACATCGCCTTCGGGGCAGGTTCGTACGATTTACAGCCTCAGGCATAGCTCCATTATGTTCCGACTGCTCTACGGCGCCAGCATCGATACGCTCAAGCTAGCGAGAAACGCCAGGACCAGCCCAGAGATGATTGATCGATTCTATGCTGCTCCGCTTATGGGCGAGATGGCTGTTGCAGAACTGCAGAGCAAGCGCAGACCCAGGCCTTGGGAGCGATAGTTCCCTCGGGATATTCACGGCAGATCAACCAATTTTAGAACGAAGGCCCCTTGTTTAAGGTTGATACCTCTGCATTTTGTTTCGCAGTCGGTCTTGTATAAGAGGCAGTTTGTCTTCGTAAACCATTCCCGCTGTATTTTGGGGAGTTTGCCTAGGGAAATATTTGGCCAGCCAAGCACGAAGGCTTGCCACCTCATCGGGTCGCACTAAAGGGTCATGGCTGCTACCGGGGAATCGGTAGGATGTTAAATTCTCAGGCCGGGTGACAAACTTCCTTTCAAACCCAATGGCAGGCCGCTCCCTCGATCCCTGTGCCCACGGATCTTCGTCCTCGTTAGAAGACCACATGGGCAGCCTGATATCCCACTTCCAGAGATGCTCGTAGCTCAGGTTAAGGCTCTGTTTATGGCAAATCCCGCCCTTTACTTGATCTTCGGATCGATTCCAAGCATAGACGGTACGGCAACCCTCGGAATGTCCGCTGAGAATAATTGGCAAGCTCGTGTGTGTTTTAAGCCAGTTGATCACGATCGCTATTTCGTCACCTCTTGCTGAGAGCCTTGCAGGATTGCGAGCGGTGTAAATACCTTCCCGAAATCTCTCGGCACCGCGTCGCAGCGACTCTTCGGGCGAGCCTCCAGGGCATCCTGTTTTATTGCCTTCGCGCGTGACAAATTCGGGTGCGACAACAGCGAAACCTTCTCGATAGAAAAATTGGGAAACGTGAGTTTCCCAACCCCACTGCCCTCCGCATCCATGGTTATGAATAATGACACCTCGAAGACCAGCTAGCTCTTTTAGCATTACTTCGAATTTTTCTCGATATACAGATCCAAAAGACGGCAGGAAAAATACACTGCGATCTAAAACGTTCTTGGCGTTCTCTTTTTCATACGCGGGGGCATCTTTCCAGTTTTGAGCTTGAGATGGTAGGCAAGCACCTAAGATACAAAACAGTGCAAGCATGGCCTGCGCCACTTGGCGGCTGATTAATTTGGAGTACTTCCGCGGCACGTTTTTGGTTGACGCCTTCATTTCGATACCTTATCGGAGACGGTTTTTTAACGGCTAGTCATTTGATCGCAGCCTGAGCACGCGCTTTTGTATGCGGTTGTCGCGCCGTTTGCGACTAGAGCCTGATTACGACGAGACCCTGAGGATGAACCAAAAAACTGGACCAAATCAAAGTAGCATAGTTTTTGCCGTGCTACTTTCTCCTCAGTGTGCTACTGACAATAATGAATTAAGTCATTGATTTTTATCCAGAAACAACACTTGGGTTTTGTGCCGCTTTGCGGCATTCGATGCAGTTAGAAGGCACCTGGGGTATAAATTTCCCTTTAATTATCAATGACTTACGCCCGCAAAAAACCGCCAGTAGCAAAGAAGTAGCACAGTGTCAGGCGCAAGCCCTCGCAAAATGTTTGGTTTGGTCATCGACCCCAGGCTGGCAACGCACCCCCGTTCGAGAAAAAACCCGACACTGCCGCATCAGGGCCTGGTCTGGCAGTGTCGTGTAACCCGACGCTGCCGAGGCAGGGGCTGGTTTGGCGTGGGTCTAGGGATACCGGGTTCAGGCCCGCGGGTTATGATAAAAACCGCTGCACTTCTCAGCAATAAAGTCTACGGATTTCAAGAGCCAAACCTTACTGTGTAATAAAACGTGTAACGGTGGATGAGCTCCGCGTGATCTTCACTTGTAGAACGCCTAAACCTTCGCAGAGATTAGGGGCTTGCTTTGACTGCTTGCACTCGAAGAGAGCTCATTCATATTTAAAATTTAAATATGCACATAGTGCAGATCTCAATTGGTGCAGCGTTCTATCAGCTTCTGCTGAAGTAAATCAGCAAAAGAAAATTCTGTTGTTTGCGTTTGAGTTGTTTTCAAAGGTACGGCCTTAGCTTGAAGGCGATCTCAAACGACTGGTCGTTTCCCTTAAGCATAGTTCTGGTTCTATAGTTATTGGATTAATTGACTCATTGTTAAATAGTCGAACGATCATATTTCCTGCCTCATGACCTACCTCCTGATATTTAAGGTCAACCGTGGTGATCGCCGGCGTTGTAAAAGCTGAAAAGTCATTGTTGTTAAATGAAATAACGGATATCTCTTCTGGGACCTTAATTTTGAGTTCGTGAAGCGCTCGAATTACCCCCAAAGCATAGTAATCACTTGTTGAAATAATCGCCGTTATATCGGGGTGACGTGCCAATATCTTCTTAACAGCATTCTTTCCTGAGTCGATACGATGAGGCTCGTTTGTGATAGCGGTATCTGGCAGGATAAGACCATGTGCTTTTAGCTCCGACTTCACTCCTTTAAGTCTGGCAAGTGCTCGCGGATTACTTGTAGGGTAGCTACCAATAAATGCAAACTTTCGATGACCTAATTTAATTAGGTGTTGAGCTGCAATATGTCCCGCCTGTAAGTGATTTATTGAGACATAGGCACAACCCTTTGGCGGATTAATTGGAGAGAGAAGTACAAAAGGTACTCTCCGGTGCTTTAGAAGGGCATAGACATCCGGCTCTTGCTCTCCAAGCAAAATGAGTGCATCTGCCCCTTTCTCCAGTAGTCGTTGGGCGGCGCCACTAGAAGCAGCCGAGGACGCTTCGGGCTGGGAAACAATTAAAGTGAGATCTTGAGACTCGAGAAAATCATTAAGGCTAGCGATAGTTTGAGAAAAAGTTGAGACCCCCGCTTTTGGAATTACAGCACCAATAACTGTTGGTCGAGAGAGCTTCAGACTCCGGGCCCTGGCGTCCGGAACATAGTGAAGCCGCTTAATAACTTTGAATATTGTTAGTTTCGTTGCTTCCGCGACCAACTCAGGCCGAGTCAAAGCTCGAGATACGGTGCCGGTCGAAACGCCTGCCGCGTTGGCCACATCTCGTAGCGTTGCAACATTTTTTGGGTAAGGGTTAATCACGTGTATCGCCGCTATTCAGGAGGTTGACTTTTCGCGATGAAAGAGTACGCTATGCAAACGATTGCATAAAATTGGAGTTTTCGCTCAATGGCATCAACAAAGCATCATATTGTGAAAACCTTGGTGGATTGCGGTGCAACACACGCGTTTACCTTACCTGGTCTGGGCATTACATGGATGCTTGATGATTTTTATGAGGTACGAGACAAGTTAAAGCTCGTTCTTACCCGAAGCGAGCAACATGCATCCGTTATGGCCCAGGCATATGGGAAAGTGCTAGGGCGTCCGGCGGTGTTCATGGGGATGGGGCCTTTTGCGAGCACAACGGGTGCTTTTGGTGTCTTAGAGGCCTATTTCGCTGGTTCGCCAATGGTAGTGCTAACCGATACCTCTTGTTACGATGGATTTGCCATGCGGGGGGTATATCAGACAATGAGCGGCGACTATGGCGCAGCAGACGCAGCCACCGTTATGAAAACAATGACGAAGTTCTGCGCCTACGCGACCGAGATTGATGAGGCGGTCTATGGTGTGCAGATGGCTTTCAAGCATGCATCGCTACCAAGGTATGGACCAGCAGCGGTAGTGTTAAAAACTAGCATCATTCGGCGCGAATTTTCCACAAATCCGCGTATCACTTTGTTTCCGTCACAAGGGCACTTAACTTATACCCCAGCCCGACCGGACGTAAGCGCTGTCTCACAAATGGCAGACATGATCAAGAAAGCTGATCGACCATTGTTTATCGTTGGTCAGGGCGCTCAAAATGATAGGGCGCGCCACTTACTTGGGCGGGTTGTCGCTGATGCGGGAGTTGCGGTTGCTACAAGCTACAACGCAAAAGGGGTATTAGACGAAACGTCACCCTCTAGCGTTGGGATGTTAGGTACTTGGGGTTGTAAGGCCGCTAATCATGCACTACGGGATGCAGATCTTATTGTTGTTATAGGAGCTAGCCTTGGCCCTGACTATATGCGATTTTGTGAGTCAGGCTTCCTAGACCCGAATCGTCAGACGATCTTGCAGGTTGATGTAGATCCGCGAAATAGTGGTTGGGTTTATCCCGTAAAGATGTCAGTCACTGGAGATGCAGCGGATGTCCTGGAAATGTTTACTACGCAGGACCTTGGTACCTCGAAGCGCGAGCAGCGTAATAAATGGATAGAAACCAACAACAAAACACATAATTACGGTCTCATTGGAGCGTATGAAGCGGCTGTGGGTACGCTGCACAACACCGATATTGTCCGCGCGCTGGATCAACACCTTTCCGAAGATCATCTGCTCACTCTCGATGCCGGAAGTAATCGTATTTGGGTCACTGGAACCCTGCGGATAAGAACGCCGGGTCAGTTAATAGCGCCAGGGGGAATTGGGGGCATGGGGTGGTCTATTCCAGCTGCAGTAGGCGCAAAAATAGCGAAACCTGAGAAACGCGTAATCGCACTTACCGGAGATGGGGGGGCAGGAATGTCGGTAGCTGCTCTGTCGACGGCGCTTTCTGAGAATGCCCCAATTACTGTCGTTGTCGCCAATAACGCTGGTTTAGGAATGGTCAGAGACAATATGAAGGGTGAGCATTATGGCGTGAACTACCCGCCCACTAACTTTGCGATAATGGCTAAAGCAATGGGGTGTCGGTCAATTGAGGTTACGCGAGCTCAGGATATGTTGCCAGCATTGAAGGAAAGTGAAAATGGACAGGGCCCTTGTTTAATCGACGTTGCGATAGATCCTGCAGCAAGTCACCATCCTGCCTCAGACTATTGAGAGCTATACTTTGAAGCCCGTTGCGATTATTACAGGTGCCGCAAGTAATATTGGCCTCGCAATAGCTAATCGCTTTATTACTGATTACCAGGTTTTGGGCCTTGATCTGAAATGTCAACCCGAAAAAACAGAAGAATCCTCGGATAGCTTTGAGCACTATCGGTGTGATATTACCAATCTAAGTGACTTAGCGGCAGCGATAAAGCACGCAAGAAAGATGGGTCAGATTTCTGCCGTTGTACATAGCGCAGCAATTACGGAGCCTCGAGCCACGATAAAGGATATTTCTGTTGACTCCTGGAGGCGTGTCATTGAGGTTAATCTTTCAGCCACCTTTTTTCTGATGAAATTAATCGCACCCGATCTGGAAGCGAGTCGAGGGGCTGGGGTCTTCATTGCATCTCGAGCAGGAAAGGCAGGCTATGCTGGATTTGATCCAACGCCCCTTGGTACAAAAGCGCATTACTGCGCTTCTAAAGCGGGTGTAATTTCATTGGTTAAATCATTTGCTATTGAATTGGCACCGTTTGGCGTGAGGATTAATGGAGTGGCTCCAGGTTCAATAGAGGGAGAAATGATCCCAAAAGAGAAGTGGCCCGAATTGTCTCAGAGAATTCCTCTTGGGCGTTTAGGCAAACCGGCAGAGGTGGCTGAAGCGGCTTATTTTCTATGTTCTTCGTCGTCCTCATATATCACCGGGCATATCTTGGATGTAAATGGTGGAACCCTCATGGACTAAAACTGATATGGATATCAATGCCAAGCAGAACGAAACAGTTGACAAGGAAATTTCCCTTGAGAATCAGGTCGCATTGGTCACGGCCGGTGCAAGTGGTTTAGGAAAAGGCATAGCGATTGAGCTCGCCAGATGCGGTGCACAGGTATGGATTTGGGATCAGGATGGGCAGGCGTTGTCAGATTGCGTGATCGACTTCAAAGACCTTGGATTAACTATTCATTCTATGAAATTAAATCTTCTTGAGGAAAGCGAGATTAAAAGAGCATTTGATTTACTGTTGAGAAAATCAGGAAAGTTAGACATTCTTGTAAATAATGCAGGTGGCTCTTTGCATACACCATTTAAGTTTATGGATGAAACTGATGATGATTGGGCCAGAGTTTTTGATTTAAATCTTATTACTATGGTCCGTCTCACTCGTCTAGCCCTACGCGTAATGATTGAAAATAAATATGGTCGGATTGTTAACCTAGGATCAAAAGCTGGCAGATATGGAAGCCTCTTTGCTGGCGCAAATTACGTCGCCGTAAAGGGAGCAATACATGCATTAACAATCCAACTTGCTCAAGAATTTGGGCCGCTGGGTATAACAGTAAACGCGGTATGCCCTGGGGCTACTATGACCCCACGAGTTAAGGGATTACTCGCGCAGCGGCAAAGCGCAGAGGAGCGCCAACGCATAGTAAATGAAATTCCTGTGCGAAGACATGGGGAGGTCGAGGATATTGCTCGGACAGTGCGATTTTTAGTGTCCAAACGAGCTGATTTTCTAACGGGTTTATTGATGGATGTTAACGGCGGTCAAGTAATGAGTACTTAATGCAGTTATTCGAAATAATAGTAATAAATTTTGACAAATGACATAGGAGAGCGAATATGAAAAATATTTTTAAGAATCTGATAGCTGTTCTTTTTTCGACATTATTTACGACTGCCGTTTGCGCTCAGAGTTACCCCATAAAAACTATAAAAATTGTTGTGCCATTTCCGCCGGGAGGTGCCACTGACATAATTGCACGCGCAGTTGCTGAAAAGTTGCAGTTAGCGTTCAATAAGCCGGTCATTGTTGAGAACAAAGCGGGGGCAAGCGGGAACATCGGTGTTGGCGATGTTGTGCGATCAGCACCAGACGGGTATACGCTTGTGATGGGTGCGGCACAAACGCTTACGATCAATCATCAGTTGTTTTCCAACCTGACTTTTGTGCCCCAGAAAGATCTTGCTCCAATTATTGTAGTTGCGTCGGTACCCAATGTGTTAGTCGTGGCTAATCGTTTGCCGGCAAAAAACCTTCAAGAGTTTATCGCGCTGGCTAAAGCAAACTCAGGCAAGTTTAGTAGTGGATCGTCAAGTATTGGTGGTACTCCTCATCTTACTCTCGAGATGTTCAAGTCGGTTACAGGAACAAATATCGTGCACATACCTTATAAGGGTAGTGCTCCAGCGCTCCAAGATCTTGGAGGGGGGCAGATTGAGCTGATGTTTGATAACCTGCCCGCCGCCCTGCCATTTATTACTAGCGGCCGAATTCGGGCCATTGGTGTAACTACCCTTAAGAGAACGGCATCTGCGCCAGAAATCCCTACGTTTGATGAGATGGGGCTTAAAGGGTTTGATTCGCAGGGTTGGTTTGGACTCCTTGCGCCCGCAGGAACACCTCTTTCGGTACTGGAGCGCTTAAACGCTGAAGTAAACAAGATAATCCAGACAGCAGAATTTCGCGAGCGACTCGTCAAAGCTGGCGCTGACCCTGTTGGGGGTTCTATCGAGGATTTTAGGCAGCGGCTAAAAAGTGAAACTGATCGATGGGGTCGGGTAATCAAGGCGGCTAATGTTAAAGCGGAGTAACTCCTCTGTATTGGAACAAAGCCATGTTGTTCGTATTGAATTTCTAATGGTTCTTTCGGAAGATCCCACGCACCAAGATAGTGCGCTTTGAGGATGGCGATTATGGATAACAAAAAAATCAACGACAATGTGGCCGTCTTACATAGCTACGGTAGCCGATTACGTGAGCGTCGACTTACTCGGCGTTGTTCAATCTTTGAGTTGGCAAGCGAATTGGAGCTACCCCTCAAAGCACTGACTGACATTGAACAGCTTAATGCGATGCACGAAGAGCCGCACATCTTGAAGCAATGGGCTGATCGCCTGGAAAGTGTGCTCGGTCCAGATGTTCCCGTTGCGCCATTCGTGCCTCATTTTTTACGTGGTAGTGACCAATGATTCAGCAGGTATTTCAAAGACTAATGAGTTTATTGGGCGACGTGAGGCTATTTGTTGCTGTGGCTGTGATTTTCGGCATTGTGGCGATGGCGCGCATTCTCGCAGAACGCTAAAAGCACGCAAACCCATTTCGGGTTGATGACGTTTCATGTCTCTTGGTAACAGGAGACTTTCCTGACAATAGACTAAACACCTCCAGATTGACGTCCGTAATTGACGATATGCCAAAATCTGACAACGCTATTGACTTCATCATCATTGATGATTTTCTAACGGATATGGTCCAATGCGGGGCTATTTCTGAAGGTCGATATGCGGAACTGATGGAGCAGTTGGAGCTGGCTTTTGACCAGGCGCGAAGTGGGGCGCAACAGTTCGATACACGTACGCCGTCAATCGGACTGACTGCTAAGGGTCAGGACGTCACTCACTAGAGTGTCGTTTGCGAGCCATAAAGTTGTGTGTCGCTTACCGCTTACCGGTGGTCGTGAGCGCCTCGTTGGTTACGATGGGCTTTGCAGCAGACGCGCCTACTGCAGACCTATCAGAACAACTAATGAATCGCGACAACTGTTTATTTAATCGAATTTCGGTTGTTATTTTGCAGGGTAAAGTCTCACCTCGAAATATGCAGACTGTCGAGTTTGCGAGTCTGAAAAAGATTGATCCTAGGACTCTTAATGTCGCTTATCCAGGGGCGTATAAGCCGCCCTTACTCCTGCAAATCAAAAGGACAAATGGTCGTTACCTTGGGTATGTGGACACTGTAAAGGGGCCGATCACGCTGCTGGAGTGCGATTAGCCTCAGAGCCTGCTTTCAGGGTGTTAAAAGATTGCAGTGTAAAAATAACCTAAAAACCCGACACTGCCGCATCAGGGCCTGGTCTGGCAGTGTCGTGTAACCCGACGCTGCCGAGTCAGGGGCTGGTTTGGCGTGGCATCTTTGTAATGTCCCATGA
>Ga0247843_1004379_pt1 | contig 21220 bp, 24 predicted proteins | sample LaCruzMarch2017__FD_192420 | JGI IMG/M metagenome (GOLD analysis project Ga0247843, IMG submission 192420) | Freshwater microbial communities from meromictic Lake La Cruz, Castile-La Mancha, Spain - LaCruzMarch2017_8m | ecosystem: Environmental > Aquatic > Freshwater > Lake | place: Spain...
TCATCCAAAACAATGTCATGCCCAGCTTCGAGATGGACGTGGTTTTCCACGCCGTAACGTTTTGCGAGTCGAGCCGAAGATTCAGGGCTCGCGAGTCGGTCAGCGACCGAACTCAAGATAAGCGCAGGCACCTCGATCTTTGAAGGAGCGCGGAAGCGGGCCGCAATCAGCAGCTGACGAAGGCCCACTTTAAGGAGCTGTTTTTTGGTCGGAGCGAAGCTTGCCCACTTGCGCGCGAGTGCGGGGTCGTAAGCTCGAAGATTCGAGGTGAGCTTAAGGATGATATCCTCGCGCTCTTCGGCATCGGAAACTCGCATCACCCGACTAAACGCCTTCATCGCGCTCAGAGTGAGACGTTCTTTAAGGGATGACAGATCCGAAGCGGACGTATTGATGACAACGAGGCCCGCAATCTCGTCGGGATACGACTGGGCCCATTGAAGCGCGCACATCGAACCAAGACTCATCGAAAAAATCACGACCTTTTCGCCTATGCGAAGACCGAGGCGTTCGCGAAGATCATCGACGACTTTCTCGAGCGACATCGGGAATCGACGGGACGCTTCAGTTCCCATACCCGGCAGGTCAAGTGGCACGAGATCGCCCCCACTCAGCGAAAGCGCCTCGGCAAGCTGCTGTGGGAAGTGCCCCCAGTGCCTTTGTTCTCGTAGCAGTCCCCTTAGCAAAACCCAGCGCATCTATTTCAACCAGGATGAGTTGTGTTTTGCAGCTCTCAGGAAGAAGTCGAGAAGAGGCATGTGTCGGCGCATCGTACGACGATGACGGTGAACTTTTACCGGATTGAAGGGTCCGAGAGAGGAGAAAAGTTGAATGGGATTCTTGCGGATCCAAAGCCAGGAACCGATTTCAAGGGTCCAGGGAAGGAAGAGATTCTTGTTCTCGGAGTTCACAACGGAATGCTCATCGAAGAGATGGTCCCAGAGATCTCCGTGAGTTGTATAGCTCTGACTTTGCGACTCGACGGCGTAAATATGGTTCGGATGGCTCTGATCGAGGAGAGCCTTCAGGCGATTCACCTCATTGATCTTGGGAAACTCTTCGATGGTCTTCGCATAAGGGTACCAAAGACGATCTTTCATCCCGAAGCCGGAGTGAATATCGAGAGTGAGAGCCACCGGAGCGCGGAAGGTCTGGTCTTTCACGTAATCCACAAGAACACGAGCCTCGACCTCCATCGCTTTGTCGAGTTCACCTCGATACCACGGCACTTTCGGACTGAGACGATGCCCGCCGAGCAAAAAGGGAGTTTCGCCCATAGCTTCGACAGGTGCATTTCGCATCAGATCGACTCCGTTGGCATTGCTACGGCTTCCGAAATACATTCCCGCGGGATTGATGAGTGGAATCGAAACGAGACGACAGTTCTCGAAGCGACGGCGCAAGTCCATATCCCACTCGGACTGAGTCAGAAGACTTTCGAGGTAAGCAAGCGCGACGTGAGTGCCAACACGCTCGAGTCCATGGACTCCGCCGAAGAGACCGAAGACGGGCGTGGTCTTGTCTTCGGGACCCATTTCAAAGGCGTAGATTGGAAACTCGCGGCCTTTGGCGACGACGGTTTCCAAAACTTTCACTCGTGCAAAGGAAGGGAGCTTGCGAGCGATTTCTTCGATTCGAATTTGTTCAATAAACGGTCCCACAAACCTATTTTAAAGAATCGCGGGGCGTGGCGCAGATTTAAAATAAAAAAACCTGGTCTCCTCTAACGCGAGGGGACCAGGTTTCAAAGCAGTTAGTGAGCTTTGCTCTCTAACCGCCGTTCGATCGCTCGAAGAATTACTTCTTCTTAGCGGTCTTTTTCTTTGCAGCTTTTTTCGTAGTCTTTTTAGCTACTTTTTTCTTCGCCACTTTTTTGGTGGTTTTCTTTGCTGCTTTTTTCTTGGTTGCTTTCTTCTTGGCTGCCATAACTAGTTGCCTCCTAATATTCTTTCGGGGTGGTTTCGTACCCCATACACTTAACTGTATGTGTCATCTGTGTAATGCGCAATAGCAAAATGAATTTTTCTACTGACTTAATGCGCGTTGATTGGAATGCGCGTCAAAATGGCGTCAAAATTTCCGAAAGGGTCTTGTCGGAAGCATCGGTACAATAGAGAGATGTCGCGCTTTGCACGCCCCTTCTCACTTCTCTTAACACTGTCTTTATTTTCGACGCTCGCTGCGTGTGATCTCAGCGGAGAAAAAAGAAAATTAAATACCGAAGAGGACTCTTCGCGTCTCATATCGATCTTTTTCTCGAATCAATATGCGAGCGAGAACGAATCGGTTCGCGACTTCTTCTCCTTTTTCAGCGGAGTCATTGCAGCATCTCATTCCAAAACAAACACCACGCTGTGGACCCGGCCGCCTACCGGATGTTTCAAGACCCGAGACTTCCAGGGAGAGGCGACTTACAATCTCGGCATCCAACGCGTTCTTAACCTTGGGACTCTCAGCCTGCAGAAGCCCGGCGACATCGTTGAAGAACTCGGGAAGACCGAGGACCTCGACTATTACTACCAACACGCCCTTCTTCCTGGCAGCTATGTCCTGAAGAGTCCCGGCACCAAGAATGGCGCCCTCAAATTCAATCAGCCCTTCGACGTCTTGGAAAAAGGCGGCAACATTCGCGTCTTCAGCTATCTCGATCCTCAAGATTCAAGCGTTGTCAGTGAACAAGCTCTCGCAAGTCCTCGCATCCCCGATGAGAATGACGCCGACTACAAGGTTGTTTTCAATCGCCTCACCAACAACTACATCCAATTCGACGCTCCGGAAGGAACTTCCTACGTTCGTACCCGCCTTCGTGACGGAGCTAACGACGCTAACAACGGTGACTACACCTGCTACTCTGCTCCCGATCAGGCGGTCGCGATCCTGGCCGGAAAACTCTATGGCTTCAGATCCGGCACCCAAGGACATCTCGAAGTGGATTTCGTGAAGGTTTCCGAACTCAGCGACAAAGACGTCAAGCTACACTCGAGCACCATCCTCAGCACCATGAGGCATTTCCAAGGAACTTTCGAATACACGACGAATGAGGGCCTGAAGATCACTCAAAACATCGGTCTTGTGGAGTTCAGGTAGAGATCTAGAACGAAGACGGCTTTAAGCGTCCATGAAGATGGGTGACCAAATCTGAAGCCTTGAGCTTCGTCTGCTCACCCGTTGCCATTTCTTTCAGACTCCATTCGCCACTCTTCATCTCTTCTTCACCCACAACGAGGGTAAACGGAGCTTTGAAGCGATCAGCTTCTTTGAACTGAGCCTTAAACGAGCCGATCGCAAGCGGCATGAGCACGCGAAGGCCTTCAGCGCGCCATTTGGGAACTTCTTTTTGAACCGCGAACCAGGCCGACTCATCGGCACACACACAATAAAGGTCGTAAAACGACTGAGGCTCGGGCACGAGTTTGTGGGTTTCGAGGAAATTGAGAAGAGTGACGTCGCCAAGCCCAAAGCCCGTACCGCTCAGCTCGTTTTTCGAGAAAAGTCCAATGAGGTTGTCGTAGCGGCCACCACCGAAGAGAGCGCGGTTGTTTTCGGGCGAGATATCGAAAGCTTCAAACACGACGCCCGTATAGTAGTCCAAACCGCGCATGATCTTCGGATCGAAGACCACGGAGCCACCCACGCCGAGCTTCCTCAGGATATCGAAGAGATCAGTGAGTTCCTGGGCTGCGGGACTCGGGAAATCTATTGCCAGGGTCTCAAGTCGGGTCGCAAAGAACTTATCGACGATCTTCAAGCTATCAGAACCGAGACCGAGCCCTGAGAGCTTGGTGGCGAAGTCCTCGGGACTCATTTTCTCTTTTGCGTCGACAAGGCGAGCCAATGCACGTGCACCTTCTTCATCCAGGCCCATCTCTTTTCTGAAGACATGGTCGACCAGGGTGCGGCTGTTCACGCGGATCTCGAGAAACTTCTCACCCCCGAAGGCACGAAAGATCTCAACCGCGATCTGAATGAGTTCGGCATCGCCAAAACGACGCTCGCCACCCAAAACATCCACGTTCAACTGCCAGAACTCACGCAAACGTCCACGCTGAGGACGCTCGTAACGCCAGCAATTAGGGATCGAAAACCAGCGCACGGGGCGAGGCTCTTCGTTGATTTTGGACGCCACCATACGCGCTAGCGTCGGAGTCATCTCAGGACGCGCCGCGATCATGCGATCGCCACGATCTTTCATCGAATAAAGCTGTTGGCTAACGAGTTCTTCGCCCGATTTCGCCGCATAGAGTTCAAAAGGCTCAAAAAGAGGCCCGTCGTACTCAAGATATCCGAATCCCGTGACCACCTTGCGAATCTGATGGAACATCCAAGACTGCAGGCGCTTTTCCGCCGGAAAAAAATCTCGGGTTCCTTTGTAGGGATTCGTACTGAGGTAGGACATTCCAAAAACTATAGAACTCGCGACTGAATGAGACAAGGGATCTTGCTTGATAGTGGCCTGCGCTCTAAACTTCCTTCTTCATGGCACATTATCGCACCCACTCCGCATCCGAACTCAGTCCTTCGCTCGACGGCAAAGCCGTCGTTCTTTCCGGTTGGGTCCATCGCGTGCGAGATCACGGCGGCCTAAGTTTCTTCGATTTGCGCGACCGTTCGGGTCTTTGCCAAGTCTTGATCCCACAAAGTCTTGCGGCTGCCGCTCCCAAACTGCGCGCTGAGTTCGTCGTACGCATCGAAGGAATCGTTCGTAAGCGTCCGGACGGCATGATCAACTCAAAAATGGCGAGCGGTGCGATCGAAGTCGAAGCAACAAGCATCACCGTTCTCGCGGAAGCCGAAGTTTTGCCCTTCCCGATCGATAGCGACACGGCGAACGTGCTCGAAAGCACGCGCCTCAAATACCGCTACCTCGACCTTCGTCGTGAAGTTCTGCAAAAGAGCCTTATTCTGCGTCACAAACTGCTTCAATCTTCGCGCAACTTCTTTAGCGACAACGGATTCCTCGAAATCGAGACTCCGATTCTCTACAAGAGCACGCCTGAAGGCGCTCGCGACTACCTGGTTCCCTCGCGCGTTCATCCCGGACAATTCTACGCTCTTCCTCAGTCTCCCCAGACCCTGAAACAGCTTCTGATGATCTCGGGCTTCGAGCGCTACTTCCAGGTCGCTCGCTGCTTCCGCGACGAAGACCTTCGTGCCGACCGTCAACCCGAGTTCACGCAGCTCGACTTGGAAGTAAGCTTCCTTGAGCGCGACGAATTCCTTACGCTCATCGAGGCGTACGTAAAGAAAACTTGGAAAGAGTGCCTTGGTGTCGATTTGAAGACGCCTTTTGCGCGCGTGTCCTATAAAGAGGCCATCGAATCCTACGGATCCGACAAACCCGACCTTCGTTTCGGAATGAAACTTCGCAATGTCTCAGCTCTCGTGAAGAACTCGCAGTTCAAGGTCTTCACGGGAGTCGTTCAGAACGGCGGCGCCGTCGTCGCCCTTCCCGTACGCGCTTCGGAACTTAAAGGAGAAGGAGTCGCGCACCCTGAATGGAGTCGCAAATTCTTCGACTCGCTCAACGCGGTCGTCGCACCTCACGGTCTTAAGGCCGTCGCATGGGCACGCGTCCAGGCCGACACATGGCAATCGCCCATTGCGAAATTCCTCACACCCGAAGAACTTAAGAGCCTCGAGAAAGAACTCGACCTTCAAGAAGGCGACTACGTTTTCTTCGGCGCCGAAGGCGCTCCCGACGTCTACAATGCGATGGGACAGCTTCGTCTGCACGTCGCTCGCGAGTGTGGCATCATCAAGACAGGCGACATTTCCAAATGGGCGTTTACTTGGGTACTCGACTTTCCGCTCTTCGAATGGAACGCGGAAACGGGTCGACTCATGGCCGCCCACCACCCCTTTACGCGTCCCAAGAAAAAAGACGAAGCGAAGTTGCTCTCGGGCGACCCCAAACAACTCCGCGAAGTCGAGGCCGAAGCTTACGATCTGGCATTGAACGGATTTGAGATCGCGGGCGGCAGCCTCCGTATTTTCGACCCCAAAGTTCAAGCGGCGATGTTCCAAGCGATCGGATTTTCCAAAGAAGAAGCGGAAAAACAATTCGGCTTCTTCATGGAAGCACTCAAGTACGGCACACCTCCACACGGGGGCATGGCATTTGGCGTGGACCGCGTCGCGATGCTCATGGCGGGATCCGAATCGATCCGCGACGTGATCGCATTCCCCAAAACCGCACGCGCAAGCTGCCAAATGAGCGAAACGCCCTCAACAGTAAGCCCTGACCAGCTCGCAGAACTACGCCTGCAGATCATCAAGTCCGCAGACTAAGGAAGCACGCAAAAGAATGAGATGACCGCGTGCTCAACGACCTGACGGGCCTATCCAGAATACGATGCGTGATTGATCGCCCGGGATAACCCGGTCGCTGTCGGCTGCCGAATCCGTAAAGTCAGTGAGCGGAAGCGTCTTGATGTTGCCTAAGAGATTCGCGTAGTCACTCTTGGAAACCAAGAAGTGGAAGTAACGCCCGCCGCGATAAAGCGCTCCGAATTCGAGTTCACCGGCGTTTTTTGCGTTGAGTTCGTTGAGCCACGCCAAAACTTTCTGAGTCACACGATCTGGATCCTCAGCACGCGCACCCCAACGAAAGAAGATCTTCGAAGTTCCCGTGCCCGCAGTCGCGGACGGCTTGGGAGTGGCCACCTCGACCACCTTAGGAGTCGGCGTTGATGCGACCACGCTCGGAGCCTGCTCAAGCGGCGGAGTCGACGCCACCACAGGAGCGGAGTTCGGAGGGGCGGGCTGCGCGGGGACTTCCGGAGGAGGCACGCTCGCGACGAGTTCAGGCGACTTGGGCGTGGGCTGCATGAATCCGAGAATCTTTTGCTTCAAAGAAGCAAAGCTTCCCATTGGGGCTTCGGTCAACTCTTTAAGAGGCGCAGGAGTCGTGTGTTCGAGCGACTCCTCAACTTTCGCGACTCCAGATCCCGGAGCAGGCGTCTCCAGAGGCATCGCTTTTTCTATTTCTACAAGGTCGCGTTTCTCCGTGGCCGTCACAAGTGGGACACTCTCTTTGGAGACTTTCAGGTATTTGCCGAGATAAGGAGTCGAGATCACTCCGAGAAAGATCACAATACCAAAGACCAAGGTTGCGAGTGCTCTCATCGGCAGCGGGAATCGAGACAACCCCATCGACGATTCCGAGTTCTCCAGGGCTGTACGCTCCTTCCATTCGAGCTGGGCGGGAAGGCTCATCAAACGCGTGTTCTTGAGCGAAAGTTGATAACGTTGAGTTTTCTCGAAAACGCGGCGACATCGCTCGCAGTCCGAAAGATGGCCTTCGAAATGGCTTTGAGGATAGATCCCCAAGCGGTCGGTCCAAGTCTGTCGTGTCAGGACATCGAGAAGGTAAAGATCGTTGCGAGCACAGTCGCGCGTCGGGCGGCTGAGGAAATCTTCGGGACTTACCTGCTCCAGCAACGCATCGAGCGAAAGCGAACGCACGCGGGCTTCACTCAGCTTCAATAGATGCGCGAGCTGACTCCATCCGAGAGACTCTACAAAGAGGCCACGAAGAAGGATCGTAGCCCGCCATTCGCTGGCATCGAGGCGAAGCATGCGCACCCAACGATTCAGAAGCCAGCGAAGCTTGAACTCCGTACGAGAAAGTTTCTTCGAGCGAAAAGCCTGTTGAGCGCGACCGAACAAATCCGCTAGGTCTTCTTGTCCCTCGGCTTCTGAATATCCGATGAGATTCAGAAAAGTGAGCGGGACCTTCGAACTCGAAGACGTGGCCTGCTCAAGCATTCCGCAACCCCAACAGCGTCTTCAGAAAAATCGTATTGTTTTTGAGGTTCTCGAAATTCTCGTAGCCATAACCTTCAAGCTGAGACCCTTCGCCGAGCGCGAGCGGATCCACGGTAAACAGATGTAGAAAAGATTCGTGACGCCAACCGACAGGACGAACATCAAAGGTTTTCAGATAGATTTCTGCAAACTTCTCGGGAATCTCCGCCATCGCACGCCCGTAAAGTCGAGCGGTGTAATCGTCGGGTGCCTTCATGAAGTTTACCTCGACCCAGGGCCCTTCGAAACTCTCCGGGAGATCGACCCAGTCCAGACGAGAAACTTCGGCGGCCGTCATGCCGCACCATTCGGCGTGAAGAAGCGCAAGAACCCAACGTCCTACGGCGATGACCGTAGGTCTTTCATTCGCAGGCATCGCGCGAATTTCTTTTCCGATATCTTTGAACTTTGAACCCAGCTGACGAGCGTAGATCATCTCCTCAGGAATCCCGTCCCATGGTCCGCGAAAGATCAGAATGTCGTGTCGGGTCAGCTTGAGATCGAGCCCAGGAGTTTGCGTCGGAAGAACGTAAGGATTCTGAATTTCAAAGCCCAGCGATTTCAAACTTTCGTCGATGCCGCTGGTGTCGCGCAGGAAACCTGGGCCCTGGAAGACGTAAGCGCGTTTTTGTTCCGCCATAACTAAACCTTAGCCTCCCTTTCTTCGTGATAGCGTTCGAGCTGCAAACCAAAAAGTTTCTCGCCGCTCGTCACTCCGACATGAGTCAACCATTCACTTTTCACGAGAGCCTCGAAGCGCTTGGCTTCCTGAGGAAGAATTCCAACCAAAAAACGACCGGGAGCCGCGCTAAAAAGTTCGATCGTCGAAAGCGAAGGCTTGAGTTGCACACCGATTCCGCTCCAAAGAGCCATCTCCAGAAGAGCTTCCGAAATCCCGCCCCACATGATCGGGCGCAAATCGGTGATAATCTTTTCGCGAATACAGCGATGGATCAAATCGTAAAGTTCGAGCTGCTGTGTCCAGTTGAGGCGCGTAACGTGATTGGAGACCACCCGAACGTGCTGCAAGATGCTGCTTCCGATGTCCATAAAAGCCGGGCGAGGTCCCACGGAGTAAAGAACCTCGCCGTTCATTCGGAATCCAGGCAGTACCGATTCAGAATGGTTCGCGAGCGTTCCGCGCATATGCACGACCGGCTCACACTCGTAGTCCTTCAACCCCGAAGAACCGCGGGCTAAGCACGTCTGGTTCATCTGGATATTGCTGAGGGTATCGAGCGTCTCGAAGAATCCTTCCGCCGCCAGAACATAAGACGCGAAGTTTTGGGAATCTCTTTCCGCAGAATTACTCACGACCGGCTTGTTGAGAAAAAAAGAAGCCTGCATTGTCGACCGCGGATCGACTCCCCGAGCGACCAAGTTGCGATAGCAGGTCTCAAGAGCGAAAATGCTCGCAGCTTTGGGATCGGCGACCGCGGCGGCCGCAGCTCCGATCACCGAGTCGACGGCAAGACTATTGCCCTGCAACCATTTCGAAGAAGAAAGCGGAGTGGTGAGCGGGGACCTCATCGAAACTTCGCGCGCACGCGAAGAACTTCGAAATCCATAACCGAGCTTACGCGAAAGCACTCCTTTGGCACCCAGTTTCGTCAGACGCAAAAGAAACTGATCGGGGAAAATCGAAACCTTTTCGAAACCGTAAGTGGGAGTCTTGAGATCAGGAGCGGTCCAAGCCAAGGAGACCAAACGGCCGCCGGTCGCAAGCTCTTGGGCTTCGGGCAGAACATCGAGCCACGAGCGTTCGCTAACGCTTCCGTCGTTCATCTTGATCAGAACGTTGTCTTTCCCTGCCATGGGAGCCCCAAGAAGCGTCACCTCAAAACCGAAATCGCGAAGTGCATCGCGCACGCGATCCTCGTTCCACACCGAAGGAAACAGTAACCACTCCTGAGGAATCGCGCGTTCGGATTCCCATGCAAAGATCTGCCTCAGCGCCTTCTCAGACATCTCCCAACTCGAGTGAGAGGCCATCAGGTTGCGAAAGTTTGCGAGCCACGTTTCGCGTCCCGAGAAGATCCAAGGAAGATCCGAAAAAAGATCTTTGTGAAGATCCAGTGCTGCCTCGAGACGACGCCACAGCAGAGCATTGTTCCCGTGAATCGGATTGAGGGCGAAAAGATGACCTTCCTTGAGCCCCCCTTTTCGAAAATTTTGTTTGCGAAGAGAAACGGGAATCGCCACCGTCTGGTGATAAGGCACATCGAGCCAGTAAAGAGCGCCGATATCGTCGTCGCTGAAGTTGGCCGTCTTGCGAAGCTCGAAGCGAAGTTCACGCAAGACTGCAGCAGGGTCGGCAAAACGGTGGAACTCCAGCAAAGAAGAAATGACCCCATTGGCAAGAGCATCCTTGGAACTCGAAACGTCTGAGCGCGCTTGTTCGTCTCGCAGCTGGATTTCCGCAAGGCGATCCCGGAACGCGGTTCCCTGCCGCAATTGAGCGGGACCGCGAGGCTGCTGCTCACGAATAAGATAAGGTCTGCGGTAGGCATCGTAGTCGTCGAAAGGTTCCGCTATCGCCTTGAAGCGCCCCAACAAATCGTTCAGCGAAATCGAGGCACTCATGTCATTGCGACGCGACCATTCCCACGACTCACCGGGACGTACGAAGCGGATATCTTCATAATCTTTGTCGAGAAGGCCCGAACGCGATTCGAGCATCAAAAGTTTTTGAACGCTTTCCTCGAGAAGATCGAGGTCCGTTTTCGTCTGCATCTCGAAATGACACGCTTCCCAGACTTCGAAACGTTCCTTGTAGCCTGCTTCGCGCAGCATTTCGTCGGCAAGCGTTTCGAACTCCGAAGAGAGCGAGCCGAGCCGACGCCGTTGCAAACACGGATCTTCGCATTCTGCGCTGAGCGCAAGACTGAGAATCCCAGGGATCCCGACGCGCTCATTCCAAAAACTGAGGTCAGGAAGACGAGAAGTCTCCATCGAATCGGGCCACTCTACGCACAGAACGCGTTGTTTCAAAAAGCTAACTTCAGCTAAGCTTTGGCTGAGCGCCTTCCAAAGACGCAGGTCGCCCGGAGGCAAGACCTCGGGCGATTGATTCAAATTGTGAAAACGCAGCAGCTGGACTTTTGGCACCGTAGATCTAATTTATCATTGGCAATCCAAATAGGGAGCTGCACAATAAGGAAGTGGCTATGAACATAAAGTATTTTTTGACTCTCTGCTGCTTCATGTCTCTTGTCGCGTGCGCGCACAAAACGGAGACGCCCGAACCCCAAACTCAGACAAAGGAACAGGCTTGGGACTACGATCAAGTGCGCAAGACACGCTCTGCGGAAGCCGATCAGGAATCCTTGCGCCCTCAAGCGACCGGTCCTGAGGCAACACTGGACTGCGTTATGATGAGCGGTATTCAAAAGAGTCAATCACGCGCGAGTGGGTGCAAAAAAATGGACCCCCGCCTCGGATACGGCGAAGATACCTACTGCTGCGAACGCGAATAAATCAAAAATCGAAGAGTCGCCACGCTTGGCGCGACCCCAGAGCTTCTTTATAGGAGCGCACGGGATCGCGTTTGCTCATGATCGAGTGAAAAAAGACCACCTCGGCCTGCGGAAATTTCTCGGCGAACATCACGAGATTTTCAGGTTCGTTATCTATGAACGCGCGCACTTGAAACTGGGATTTGAGCTTGGCACTCGCCATCGCCTTGAAATGAAGATCGTCTTGATCACGATAGGGTTTCAACCAGAGATGGGTGCGTTCGCCCATCGGGAATCCGCTCTCGCGAAGGACAGCATGTGAGCCCGCCTGAGCTCGATCACTGTCGCGACCCGTAAGATAAATGACGTGATAACCGCGATCGTAGATTTTGCGCACGAACTCGACCGCTCCTGCATAGGGAGTGTCGAAGACGATGTTTCGGCTAAGGAAAAACTCGACCGTCCAAAAATCACGAAATGCATCCCAAAGTTTTCGCGCTTCGGCCTGAGCTTCACCTTCAGGAAACCCTTGCTGGCGAAACACGTAATAGAACGTTTGAGGGATGCCGTAGCGTTGGATCTCCGGCGTCAGCTCACTCCAGAGGCGCGACCAATGCGGCGGAAAATCTTCGAGCTGGCGGAGGAAACGCCAGAGCACTCTTTTGTTGCGAGGAGCGGTACAAAAAAGCGTGGAATCGAGGTCAAAAACCCAAGCGGAAGGGGCACCTGTACACGAGGCGGGATCCACGGTGGGAGAGAAGCTCAGGAGCCCCTGAGCGGTCGCGTCCGCGAAGCTCTGCTTGAGGATCCAGGGATGGCTAGAGTCGCGAAAAGCTTTTTCGTTCATAAACTTTGTAAAATCCTATACTTAAAGGGAGCTTTTAGCACCCAAAAAACCTCGAGCGTTTTTGTTGGCCCTCACGGAGTTTTTTGTTAGACATACCGCGCACCAAATCTCATGTGGTCCGTCCTCGTCAACTCAAGGAGATCTCGAATGAAATTCAGTACTTTTTTCTCTTTCACCGTCCTAGCTTTGACCACGGTTTTCGGAACTTCATGCACCCGCCAAAAAGCCCCTCTCGGCACCGCTGAAAATCCCATCAAGATGTACTTCGTTCCCTCGGTCGACGTCAAAGTCATCGAAGACAACACCAAGACCCTCAAAACTTATCTCGAAGCCAATACTCCTTATAAATACGAACTCGCGATCCCCACGAGCTTCGTCGCCGTCGTTGAAGCCCTCGGCACCAACCGCGCGGACGTCGCTGCGGTAAACACCTTCGGCTATCTTATGGCGAATGATCGCTACGGCGCCAATGCAAAGCTCACCGTCATTCGCTACGGCCTTCCTTCTTACCAGGCTCAGTTCATCGCCAAGGCCGATGGCCCTATCAAGACTCTCGCAGACATCGCAGGCAAGAAGATCGCTTACGTCGATCCCGCTTCGACCTCGGGGTATCTCCTGCCTCTCAAAGTCCTTAAGGACAAAGGCATCGCTCCCGCTGAGAGCGTGTTTGCCATGCGCCACGACAGCGTCGTGTCGATGATCTACCAAGGCCAAGTCGATGCCGGCGCGACCTTCTACTCTCCTGAAGCCGACGGCAAGATCCAAGACGCGCGCCGTCTCGTTCTCACCCAATATCCCGACGTCGAAAAGAAAATCAAAATCATCGAACTCACCGAGTCGATCCCCAACGACCCTATCGTCTTCCGCAAAGATCTTCCTGCGGAAGTCACCGAAGCCATCGTGAAAGCTTTTGAGGCCTTCATCAAGACTCCCGAGGGCAAGGACGCATTCTACAAGATCTACGGTGTCACTGACTTCAAACGCGCTCAAGATGCCGACTACGATGCTGTCCGCGCGATGATCAAAGCCGCAGGCCTCAACACCGAAGATCTCGCGAACAAGAAATAAGACGAAGGGCCGAAGTAAAGACTCATGACTGAAAACACCGAAACGATCCTGTCGATCAAAGATCTAGAGAAGACCTATCCGAACGGCGTTCGCGCCTTGAAGAAAGTCAGCTTCGAAGTCAAAAAAGGCGAGTTCCTTGTCATCATTGGCCTCTCGGGTTCCGGCAAGTCCACTCTTCTCCGCTGCCTCAATCGTCTTCACGATCCCACTGGCGGGGAAGTTCTCTTCGAAGGCAAAGATATTGCGAAGGTTCAAGGCGAAGAGATCCGCAATGTGCGCAAGCATATGGCGATGATTTTCCAGCATTTCAACCTGATTCCTCGTCACTCGGTTATTTCGAACGTCCTCATGGGTCGTCTCGGTTATGTCTCTACGATCAAAGCTCTCTTCGGAAAGTTTTCGGACAAAGATCGCTCTGAAGCGAAGCGCTACCTCGACCTCGTCGGCATCGGAGCCAAAGCCCATATCCGCGCTGACCAGCTTTCAGGCGGTCAACAGCAACGCGTTGCCATCGCTCGCGCCCTGACCCAAGAGCCGAAGATTCTTCTTGCCGACGAGCCCGTCGCCAGCCTCGATCCCGCGACCTGTCACACAGTCATGGACTATCTCCAAAAAGTAAATCGCGAACTCGGCATCACCATCATCTGCAACCTTCACTTCCTCAGCCTTGTTCGTCAGTACGCCACTCGCGTCATCGCCCTCAAAGATGGCGAGATCGTCTACGAAGGCTCGCCTAAAGAAATCGACAACGCCTGGTTCGAGAAGATCTACGGAGCCGGAGCCAAAGAAGTCCACGTTAACTGAGAAAGCACCCATGACGACGAAATACGTATTTAAGCGCACTATCTTCGACTCCATCAGCTTCGCCTACATTGTCTCGATCCTCTTAGTCGCGATTCTCACCCCTTCGGAAGACTCCATGCTCGCTATGGATCGCAACTTCGCGATCTTCGGCGCTCTACTTGTCGCAGGTATCGGCGTCTCCCTAGCTCTCGGGCGTATGGGTGCCGTGACTCTCGGCCACACCATCTTTGCTCCCGCCCACAAGAAGAACCACGAAGACACCCGAAACACGTTCCTGCGCCTGACGACATGGCACTTGCTGCTGACTCTCGCGCTCACGATCGTCGTCGGCGTCAACCAAACGAAGTTTTCGATCTATGAACTCACCGATCCCGACGGATTCGCGGGCGCGGTCCGCCTCTTCAAGGGTCTTTCGAACCCCAACTTCGCGATCTTCCCCATGGCCGTCGTGAAAATCATCGAGACCTTCTTCATCGCTTTCATGGCGACGCTTCTCGCGATCCCCGTCGCATTCGTCGTCAGCTTCTTCTGCGCCAAGAACATCATGAGATCACCGGGCGCTTTCGCCATTTACGCCTCGCTGCGCACGCTTCTCAACATCACACGTTCGGTCGAGTCGCTCATTTGGGCGATCATCTTCTCGGTCTGGGTCGGCATCGGTCCTTTCGCCGGCATGCTTGCTCTCTGGCTGCACTCGGTCGCTTCGCTCACCAAGCACTTCTCTGAAATCACCGAAGCGGTCAACGAAGGTCCGATCGAAGGGATTCGCGCCACAGGAGCAGGCTTCCTGCAAACAATCTGGTATGCGATCGTTCCCCAAGTCGTCCTTCCCTTCGTCGCATTCACGATCGATCGCTGGGACATCAACGTCCGTATGGCGACGGTCATCGGTCTCGTAGGTGGCGGCGGTATCGGAACCATGCTGATCAAATACCAAGGGCAAGCCCTCTGGCCTGAAGTGGGTTGCATCATCGTCGTGATCGCGGTCGTTGTTTGGTTGATGGACACGGCTTCGGCTCACCTTCGCGAAGCCTTGAAGTAAGGCTCGCAAGATGAAGCGCTTTCTCGCCTGGCTCAGCGGAACTCGGATCTGGAAGACCGAGTGGCAGAATGCGCTCTCCGATTCTCTCAAAGAGGCTCAAGACAATCTGAGCCTCAATCTTGTCGTCGTCGTCGCGCGCGAAAGCGATCTCTACACTGAGATTCTTTACTTCTTATCGTTCCTTGGACTCGGAGTCGGCACGCTCATCGCATTCTGGGTTCGCGCTGTGGGAGATCCCACCCTGCCCGACCCCCTCGTGTTTCCGCTGCTCGGTTACACCACCGGCAGCCTTGCCCACATCGCACGCCGTTTCTTCCTGAAGCGCTGGTTTGCGCGTCTGGCGCGCATCAAAGTCGAAGTGAAAGCCCAAGGCTATTTCGTGGACTATACGCACCGCTTGCCCGGTCGCGTGGCGCTTTTGTATTTCTCGGAAACCGAGCAGATCGCCTCGTTCGTGACCAACGCCGACGTGCAAGACAAATTGCCGCACGATGATCTCGAACAACTTCTGGGCCGCCTGGAACGCAACTACATCGCCAAAAATCCTATTGTCGCCCTAAAGCCCGCCCTCGAAAATCTTTCCATTCTCTTGAAGAGTTACGCACCCGAACTCGATGCGTCACCCAAGCGAGCCGTCACACCTCCGATCTACGTGGGTGCGACTGACTACCAGAGACGCATGATTCCGGTTTTACGCGGCAACAAAGACATCAATTAGGCTGAGAAAAGTACTTATTGGCGCGAATGACTTGCTTCTCGTGCTCAAGGAAAATCATCCCCGGGGGGCGCTGCGCTTGCATGGCAGACTTGTGGCAAATTGGATCTTGTGCGCCGTCGCCGTCACAACTGTATTTCTCGAGACCAAACGCATGACCAAGTTCATGGACGACGGCATACACCGCATCCGAACACACCGGGTCGGATAGAGGCTCCTCCTTGGAGAACCCAGGACAAAGAACTCCCGTTCCTCGAGGAGCAACGACGGAAACATCGCCCGAATCGGCCGCGCCCCACCAAATGTCCGGACGAAGGCCTGCAAAGATGCTCGCGATGTAATGATGGGTGTCGCTACGACCGAGTCGCTCCAGAACTTCTCGCCTTGCGGTCGTATGGTAGTCGAAACGATGCTCATCCACTTTGGAAAGCTCGGCGAGAGCAATCCATTCATTCGATGTGAGTTCCGATTTCACGCGGAGAGTTCTGCCCACCTGAAATGTCGAGCCCACCTGATCCAGATACCATTGCTGAGCGTAAGCCATGACGGACTGCGCGTTCTCTTCGGCTTCATCGAGATCAGGAGAGTCTTGCATATCCGCAGCAACGAGAATGATGGGAACAATTTTAGGCACAACAGAAAGAACCGAAGCGGGTGCGGGTCCGTCGATCCGACCCTGTTCTTGTTCGATATGAGAGGCCCAAGCAAGCACCGCGACGAAAGCCAGATAGTAAAACGAGTTCACGACACCCGGGAAACCCTTCATGGTGCCTGTCCTGTTACGGGAGACTTTTGAGTGCAGGACAGCGTCGACTTCTTCCAAGCGGCGTCGAAATCTTTCGAAAGCTCATCGACCTGGGGTTGAAGCTGTTTGAAGCCGTATTTGAAGGGGCCTTCGACGCTTAGAAGCGAGAAAATCGGCCCCATACTCCATCCCATCGTGGTGTCGGATATATGCGCAGAAGCCAGCGCGCGTGAGGCATCCTGAGGAGATTCGGCGAGTTCGGTGTAAGCCTCCGTGAAGGCTGCGTGTTTTTTTTGAAGCTCTTCGTCGACATTGATCAGATCGTCGAAACCCGAAACGACGCACTCGCAAAACTTAATCTTGGCGAGGATCGTGGCTTCGAAGCTATCGATGCCTTTGATACATTCGTTCTTGTAGCCCGACTGCTGACGCAGACTCAGCGGAAAGAACTTCTCGCTCTCCGCGCTTGAGCCACCTCCGCCACCGAGTGCCATGAACAGCACCAGACCAACGGCTCCGTAAAGAATGACTCGGGTGTTCATCAGGACCTCAGCGAGTACTCAGGAAATCTCCGATGAGAACTCCACGCACTCCGACCGAGGGACCTTCTTGAATGCCCGAAATACGCTCAAGGCGAGCGATAGCCAAGCCATCCTGAACATGAATGACCTTCACGGTCGCGAACTTGATTTCGAGTTCTTTCTGTTGGTTCTCGAGATAAGGATCGATGACAGGGACCTTGCGGACCACGTTGAGCATCATTCCTTGCTCAAGCCCTTCGGTTTGACCACCGTTGATGACGATATCCTGTTGAGAACGGTTCGCTTCGACTTCGGTCAGCCCGAGTTCGCGCCTTACTCCGATGACTCGGAACTTCAAATCGCTTGCGGCAGGTGCACGTGCGATCCGCTGTCCTTCACGCACGAGGTTTTCGAAAGAAGTATCTTCAGCAAAAGTCTGAGTCGTCGCATTTTGCGCATTAGCGCTTAGAGCTGAGCAAAGAAGACCGAATCCGAAGATGACGGCTTGCAGTTGTCCGGCTTTCATAATGCACCTTAGAAGGCAGCTTCGCGAAGCTGCTCCTGTCTTGCCGCGATGGATACGGGCGCCCATGTCTCTTCATCGGTGCCAAAGTCGTTCGACTCGTCGGAGATCTGAGCGATAACTTTCACGAAGTCCGCGTAGGCGGGTGTCCGCACCAAAAGATCCTTGTCCTGAAGGATGACCTGAGTCGCGGTGCCCTTGTCGAGGTTGATCGCGACAGGCGCCTTGAGATTTACGGTCATGTCTTCGAGATTGCCGGGAATCGTCATGACGACGAAGAATTTGATGCGATCGCCTTCTTCAATCTTCAGACAAGCTTTGTCGGCGTCCGTCATATGAATCTTGTAGTCGCGCTTGAAGAACGCGGGTTCCATTACGGGGAATGCGATGCCAGGGTCTTGGCAAGACTGCAGCCAGAGGATGAGCGGATAGCTCGATGATTCGACGAGAATGTACTGCTTGAGTACGCTCATGCCGATCATTCCATCCTTAAAGCGGATGAAGTGTTCCTCGTTAGCGGGGATGTTTCCGAATCTTTTAGTGGTGATCTGTTGCATAGTTGGCTCCTTCCGTAGTGCCGTTGCGATTTCAATCCTAGAAATCAGGTTCCAGTTTTCTTGATGTGATGAGTTTTCAGCTGCGCCATATCGCTCGACATAGACTGCAGTGCTGCGCGGTTTTCCTCTTGGATCGCCGTGTAGACTTCTTCACGATAAATTTTGGTTTCTTTGGGCGCATCGATACCAATGCGCACTTGCTTGCCTTTAATTTGAACAATCGTGATCTTGATGTGGTCATCGATCGTGATCGTTTCGCTTATTTTTCTTGTTAGTACGAGCATCCCTGATCTCCTATACCGAGCACTCCGCTCTCTAAGTCTCTTCGGAGCGAGTGCGGATGGAGTTTAGAAGTTTTGCAAAAATCTTTTTAGGAACGTTTCATAGGGGAAAACGTCAAAATCCTGACAGAATTTTGACCGGGTCCGCACCTTAGTGAAGGGACGCACGCCAAGGGAGATTCTTAATAATTTCGGCCTCGTGAACAAGTAGCTCGTCCATCCGACGCGTGGTCTCTTCTATTCCATGGTACTGACGCGCATAGCGCTGAAAGATTCCGAAATGCTTCGCCTCAGCACGCGCTAGCTCGCTATAGAAGGCACGCAGTTCGGGATCGGGGGATTCTTCGCCGATGATGCCGAAACGTTCGCAGCCACGAGCCTCGACGATACCAAAGACGAGAATACGGTCTAGAAAGCGCCACTTCTCTTCTTTGCGGCAGAGGTCCATCAGCGCATTGACGTAAGGATCAGCAGAATCGCCGCGCAGCACGATCCCGCGAGATTTCATAATGCGAAAAACTTGGTGGAAGTGTTCGAGTTCTTCGATCGAAAGCTGGATCATGGCTTCGCAGAAGTCGGGCTTGTCGGGGTTGCTCATGAGAAGCTTCATGGCGTGGGCCGAGGCTTTGCGTTCGCAGAACGCATGATCGATCATAAAGGTGTCCATATCCGAAAGCGCGACTTTGGCCCATTCACGTGGGGTTTCGCTTTTAAGCGGGAAGAATTCGCGAAGTTCGTCGAAGACGCTGGCCATGGCTGCACCCTAGAACGAAAAAAGCCCGAGTTCCAGTCAAGGAACGCGGGCTTGTGGAACGGTAGTGGAAACCGAGTTTAATCAGAATAGGTCGCGTCGCGATCCATCAGGTTCAGCATTTCGTTGAAAATGGAACTAATCTGCTTGGGCTGACTATCGCCAAAATAGAGTAGCGAGGGACCAATCAACATCTTTGAAGAGGCTGAAACACATTGCGCGGCTTGTGCGTACTCGTCACACACTTTTTTGCCATGAAGAGCTTCGCAAAAGCCCCGCTGCTCGCCGCCCGGAGAGAGATCTTTGGCCAGTTTCGCTGCATTGATCTCCAAAGCGCCTTCAACTTCGGCCAGCTCTTTGCTACGTGTCTCAATAATCTGGTCCACACTTCGACCTTGAGCTGCCGCATTTGAAGTGGCTTTCTTTTCGGCAGAGTGCCCTTTGGCGGGATTTGCCGCACTGAGATCTTGAACAGCAAAAGTTGCAAGCGCTACGAAAGTTACGAGGTGTGTCTTCTTCATTACATTTTTCTCCATTTTCTTCTGCGAATTTAAGCTTCGATCTGAGGACGTTGCTGAGACGGTGCAAAAATCGAGTGCTCGACAATCGAGCGTTCGATCATGAGACGCAGCTTGGGCAAGCGAGGCTCATCTGGAAATTGATGCAGCATCTCCATAAGAAGTTCGCGCGCCGACTTGAGGCTCTTGCGCCCCTTCGCCATCTTCGTGACCTTCAGCAGAATGTTCATAAAATCAGGAACGCCATGGCTCCATTTGAGCGGATCCTCGCCCATGAAGTGACCCATCGAATAGTTGCGACCGCTCAAAATCTCAAGATCGAGCTGGCGGTAAAGATGAAGACTGCGCTTGAGGAATCTCAGAGACATGTCCAGATCGCCCTGCGCCAGAGAAAGATCTCCGAGAAGGCGCCAAAGCAGCGAAGTGTCGCGACCAAGGCTTGCCGCACGGTTGAGCGATTCGAAAGCTTGTTCCAAGTGACCTTCAACAAGTTCGATCTGCCCCACCCATTCGTAGATCACCGAACGATCCGCGAGGCTCAAGCATTCCCAGAACTCGACGTGAGGCCCATGGCCCGATGCGAGTTCTTCCAAGTGAAGCATAGCACCGACCCGGTCGCGCGCGATCCAGAGCTCCATCATGGAAAGAAAACATTCGAAGGTTTCAGTCTGTGATTCGGGCTTTTCCCAGATCGCCTGCAACATACGCTGGGCGTCTCCGCGATTTCCGTAACGATAGAGAACTTTTGCGGCCTTGATCCTAGCGCTCACAGTTCGGGCTCCCCGATAACGTTGGCCATGTTTTCGTAAAGACGGTACTTCTCGCTCTTGCCGTTCTTGTGAGCGATTTTCTTAAGTTCGTGAAGGCGGACTTCTTTGCGGGAGTTGGTGAGCTTTTCGAGCCACTCGGGCATGCAGATTTCAGGAGTGAGGGGGACCTTGGCGTCGAGGCAGACGTTCAAGAGTTCAACACGCGACTCAAGAAGGACCACAAAAATTTCCCAGATGTCGTCGTCGTTGAGATCGGAGTTCTCACCGATCCAAAGGTTCATGAGCTTTAGATCAAGCTGCTCAATTTTCTTAAGAAGATCTTTCTTAGAGATTCTCACGGTCCACGCTCCCTTTCTTTTTGAGTTCTTCTACGGCGGCAACCCATCCTTCATAGAGGGTCGCCATGACCTTCTGAACCGAATCCAACGCTGCCGCGTCGTTCTCGACGTTAGCTTTGATGAGTTGGGATACGCAGAAGGCGTAGAGAGACTCGAGCTGAGCGGCCACTTCGGGGCCTTTCGTGTGGTCGAGCGTGTTCGAAAGTTCGTTGATAATGTCGTGGGCTTTGCCGATATACTTACACTTGTCGGCAATTTTTTTCTGCTCCATCGCAAGACGCGCAAGTTTGCAGTTCTTGATTGCCGCTTCATAGAGCATCAAGAGAATTTTCTCTCGGCTCGCCGTCGTAACGGCTGTTTTCTTGTAGTTCTTAGCCCCGTAACTCATATCCCCATTACCCCCGTTTGCAGTACTACTTTAGCCACGCTCATCCTCCCCCTTGAGGAAGAGCGCCTTTTTGAGCGGCCATATCTGCCAT
>Ga0247843_1004380_pt1 | contig 21219 bp, 21 predicted proteins | sample LaCruzMarch2017__FD_192420 | JGI IMG/M metagenome (GOLD analysis project Ga0247843, IMG submission 192420) | Freshwater microbial communities from meromictic Lake La Cruz, Castile-La Mancha, Spain - LaCruzMarch2017_8m | ecosystem: Environmental > Aquatic > Freshwater > Lake | place: Spain...
AATTCCAGCTGGGGGAACGTTCAAATCTGCATCTGCTGGTGCTACTGCACCTTGTGGATCATTTCCTCCGGCAGCACCTTGTGGGTCATTTCCTCCTGCAACACCTTGTGGATCATTTCCTCCGGCAGCACCTTGTGGGTCATTTCCTCCTGCAACACCTGGTGGGTCATTTCCTCCTGCAACACCTGGTGGGTCAATTCCTCCTACAGCACCTTGTGGGTCATTTCCTCCTACAGCACCTTGTGGGTCATTTCTTCCGACATCAACTCCTCCTACTGCACCTTGTGGGTCATTTCCTCCGACATCAGCTCTTTGTTGGTCATTTCTCCCAGCTTCAGCTATTCCTACAGCTCCCTGTGGCGCTTTTTGTTCTGGAATTGGAGCTCCATCTCCCACGTTTGCACGCACGTTAAGTTTTATAACATCTTGAGCTGTTGGTGTTTGTGGTTCTTTAATTTTAATTTTTTTAATTGGCGGTGGTGTTCCGGGTTGGTGTGTCTCTGCAGGTCTACCGGAGATAACGTCTCTGATTTTGGGATCCTGTACTTCGGCTTTGTGTCCTGTAATTATGTCCTGGGCTGCTGCAATCTTGGGCTTTGGATCTTGCACCACGGCAGGCTTACCCTCCAACTTGTCTGCAGCAACTTTTGCAGCCAGTTTTCTTTTTCGCTCTGCTAGTCTCAGTTTTTCGGCTAAATCAAAGTCTTTCTTTTTCTGGCCCGACAATTCGACAACTTGAAATATATAGGGATTTTGGCGACCTAGATTCCATTCTATTTTGTTGGGCTGTTGAAGATACTTAAAGATTTTTCCAGTTTCTTCTCCCAACTCTATAAGCACAGTCATTCTATCAAGTCGATTTTGAGTAGGGGGAGTGTATGTTAGTATCACAGATTCAGCGTCTGGCTCGTTTGCATCAATTTTAAAGATTCTTCGATTCAGTCCAAGCTTGGTGCACAAATGATTTAGCAGAAATTGAAAAAAATTTTCAAAAAGGATGACTTTATCTGCTGGGTTTGTTGGAGCGTTGAGTTGATCTCTTCCGGCAAATTCACTTTGAATGGGATCCATTTTACCAGGGGTGTACTCGTATGTCACATCAAATTTGGTGTCCAACTCTTCGCGTTCATGCAAAATCTCTGGAGCCTTGCTTTTCAATTCTTCGCTCAAAAGTTGTCTAGCTTTTTTTGCTTCTCCACGCAACTTGTAAATGGGTAAATTTTCAATTGCTCGCACGCTGATGTAAGTTCTGGCTGTGTTGTTGTTGTTGTGCCAAAAGTAAGAGATAGCACCACTCTTTTGCTTGTGAGATCTGATAGAAAATTTGTCCTGTTGATAGCCCAGGCCAACCGAGTCAAATCCTAGAGCTTGCATCACTGAAACGTCGCTAAAGAACACCTTGCAAAAAGGAGGTACAACAAAATGTACTTTGTAGAAGTTTGTGTCACCCAGTTTTTGCATTTCGACATTCCAAGTTTGATCGTCGTCCCATACATATTGAAAATGATCTCGAACTCCGGGTAGGATTTTTTTGCCCCAGGTTTGATTGACAAAAGCTGCAGCAAAAAACGAGTAAGGTTTTTGAATGGACGCTTTTAAGGAGTTTTCCCGACAAAGTAAACTGATCAGATTGTTGTGTCCTAGTAATTGGGGACGAGCTTCTGGCTGCTCTGGTGCTTGTCGACGCCTTCTCAAATGTTGAGGTTCATCTCCTGCAATTTCTTCCTCCAGGTTCCAATTCCAAAGACGATTCTCCCTAAGCCAGGGTTGCCAATTGTAGTTCTCCGGTTCAGGGCTTTGTTGATCTACGACAGGGTTGCTAGGAAATTTGGCTGTGTCGGCTGAAGGAAAGTGACGATGATCTGCCGTCTTACATATTTCTAAACGGTTGACGACAATGCTGGGAGATTCTTTTTTGGTGTTCTTAAAAAAATCCAATCGATTTGGTATTGCGTCAAACACTAGTCTAGCATCTTGCCAACGACCCAACAGATGTAGGATGTGAGGCGATGCTGATGTCATATCTGCAAGCAAAATTAGACATTGACAGCTTTGAGTTCGGCGTCGTAAAAATGTAAATCATTTCCCATCTCTTTTAGAGCGTAGACAGCGACAAATTTCTTTGATGCCGTTTGTCTTAACTGGCGACCCGATACAGTGTAGATTTTTTCTCCAAAACCACCTTCTGTGCTGTATTTGGCAAAGCCCTTTTTTTGATCACGCCAATTGGCTCTTCGGGCTAACAAAACTGTGTCTCCAAGACCAAATTTGAATATGGCTGCATTCCAACCTTCGTTAACAAATGGACCCATTTTGAAGCCGGCAAAGCTACTTTCGGGATCCGAAGTTTTGAATTTTTGCTGCAAGAAGTGCTGAAAATTGATCTGTGAAACAGCCTGTCTGGAGTAGGTTGTACCATCGATTTTTTGTTTGTTGTATTCTGTAACAAGAGGTTGAACAAATTGAACCCAATTTTTTGTTTCTTGTTCACGGCTTTCCAGAGCTTGAGAAAGTTTTGTTTTGACAAAGCCGATATAACGTTCGGCTAGATAAGCTTTTGAGCCTTTTTTGAGAAAATACCAATTGATATTGTACTTGTCCATTATCCTGGCTCGGAAATTTTGACTAGTGACAACAGTGTCCCGATCGCTGAACACTGTGATTACATTTCTGGTCAGTTCAACAAATTTCTCGATGGCATTTTCCCAGCTCTTGGTTTCTTTGGTTTTACACGGGTGAACAAAAAGTCTGTTGGTAACGTTTTCTACAGCCAACAAAAATCCTGTACAGCCTGAATTATGCCAGCCCCAAGTTTTGTGAAATTCGGCATAGTCCATGAAATAAACTCCAGGTTTGAGCACTCCGATAGTTTGAAAGGCTTTTGGTCTTTCTACCCTAGCAAATCGAGCTGATATTTTCTCTCTTGCTAGCCACCGGGACAGTTCTTCTCTCTTGAACTTGGTAACATGTATTTTTTTCAGCTGTTGCATCAATTGACTTAACGTCAACGCGACGCCGGTTTTACGCAATTTGTTGCGATAGTACTCGATTGCGGCCTCAAGGTCTGACATTCTTTTTCTGGAAAAGAAATTGGAAAGGAGTGAATTCCGTCAGTGGTGACTTTTCGTTTGAAGTTATAAGCAACAGACAAACTTCGGGATTCTCTCAACATCGTGATTTGACCTGATGGGGTGGGTCGCAGACACGTACGTGTCAGCACAGTTTTTTGTGGATTGTTAACATCAAATGCACTGTCCTCCAAGCGGGTTGCCAAGTGTCTATTAACACCTTTGCAACGTGTGTAGGGTTCTTTTTTGTCGTAAAGTCTGTAGATTTTGAGTGTTTTGAAAAGACCGCCTCCATATATACCTTCGCATTTCATTTGACCGTGACAAGATTTGTCTCCTTCTTCGTCGGCCATAACGTTGCTGGAACGCCACAGTTCAATAAATTCAGGCTTTAAACATTCCTCCCATGTAGAATGTGTCATGGAGAAAATGCAACTGTCTGTGTCAATGTAGCATAGTTCAGCCAGACGAGGATCTGCACAACGTAACATAATGTTAATATGGCCTAGGAAAATTTTTTTGGAATTGCTTAACACAGCTACAGCTCCAGGTAAATTGTTGAGAATGCGTTTGTCTTTTCCTGAAAAAGTGCAAGCATATAAAAAGTTGTGCTCGTATTGTTTCTTTTTTTTAACCTCTTGTTGGCTGGCTTCTCCAGTACGAACTAGCATTTCGGACAAATCTCCAGTATCTAGATCGCTGCATTCGCTGCTGCTACTTCCCCAGTCTGAATCTGAAAACGGTTCAATCAGTTCAGCTGATTCTTGCGGCACAGCAAAGGCTTTGTCTCTAGCTTCTGATGTTTCTTCTTCTTCTTCTTCTTCTTCTTCTTCTTCTTCATCTTCTTCAGCCTCTTGAGCCTGATCGTCAATGTACGAGCAATTAGAGAGACGTCTTTTTCTTTTTCTTTTTCTGTCATGCAAGCATTCAGTGGTGCTAGTTCTTTTGTTGCCATGTTTGGTTTTGATTTCTTGTCTTACAATGCCTAGTAACACAAGTCGTTTGCCTGAGAGATGGCCAAGTTTTGAGCGACGAGTTCGACTTAACGTCGACCCTGTGACAAGCAAAGTTTGGTCGTAGTTGCTTGATTCCATGCCCTGTCGACCATAATGGGAATTTTGAATCAGTTTGTTAATTGTAGCAGCCACTAAATCACCACGTTTCTTCTGTTCATGTCTTTTTTGAAGTAAAGGTAAAAGATATGAATTCCAGTAACACACAAATTTGTAACGCAAAAAGTGCGAAATTTCATAATTGCTGAAACCTCGTTCTCTGATTAGCCATTGCAAGTAAGATGTTGACACAGTTTCTTCAGCATGAAAGGTTGTGCTGTTAAGAGTTCGGGGGGGCTGACGGCTCATGTAGTCTCTAACAAACTGAGAACGTTTTTCGGAATCTTGAGGCCAATTCTGATCTCTGGCAATTTGTTCTTGAGTAAATTTTGATATGTCGTCCTGTTTTGAACAAGCATAACTTTGCACACAAAATCCAAAAACATCACTTGCATCTTTAAAAGGAGCCTCTGTGCCACCTTTTATTGTCACAAAACCAGTCTCTTTGCCCGACTCTATGTCCAATTTGAGTTGAGCTACAGATAGAAGGTTTTCGCCAACCCTGTCAGGTCTGGGAGGCGGCAAAAAAACCTTACACTCGTCTTCTTTGCCTGGCTCACTATTGAATTCAGATTTGAGAAGATCAATCAAAGAGAAATTTGTGATAGAATTGTTCAAAGCTCCAAGAATCTGTTTGCCATGAAAAAAATCACACGCGTAGGACGTTGTGTATTCAAAAACAACATTTTGAGGTCTAACCTGAGACCAAATTTGCGCCAACCCTTTTTTAAAATGATCTGCCTGTGACGTTTCGTCATCTATATAAAAAGGATCTGCAAATTTTGGACATTCCACGGTGTGTCCTTTGTAGTGAACACGATGCTCGTGATAATTATGGACAAATACTCTTGCAGGAATTTTTTTTGCTGGTTGGGCTTCAAAAAAAAGAGTCAGGTCGGCCCTGTGGCGTCTGTCGTGACCAAAACTTAATTGTCCCGGACCAGCGTGCACTCCGCTGCAAGCCATTCTGGGTATCATACAGCCTGTCCTGTTTTCTGGTGCTGTCCAGTGTCTATGACCGCCTAGCGTTAAATATTGCACAACTAAACTTTCTTGACGTTGAGTGATATTTAGTCCGGCTCTTTCAGCTTTTAGCACTCCCTCACTGCGATTCAAACGTTTCAGCTGTTTTAGTTCACCTTTGTAAAGTTTTTTTGACAATATCTCTTCGTCTTGAGGTGCAAATGAATTTTTCTGATCTGGCCTGACCACAAACAAAGTTCCTGTTCCAATAGGCATATCGTTTAAACCTGAAAAGCAAATTTAAAATAATTGTAAAATAAATATTTTAATTACCTAGATGACAAAAGACGATGATGCGTGTGGACAAAAGGAGTGAATCAATATTCTAATGTTTCAATGGTGAATTTTACGGAGGGAATGGACCCAATGGTAATATTTGAAAAACTATGTTGTTTTGAATATAAAATAAGTTTTTTATATCTTACTGGACGATGGATAAAGAGAGGCGGCATCGTAATATCCGACATATCGAGAAGGCCCACTGCAGCCCTCTTTTTCACTCAGCCAGTGCACATTGTGCTTGTACTGCCATCTTGAATCGTCTACGTCATCATCAGCAGCTGTTTCATCTTCCAACGGAGTGACGCCTGCTTTTGAGCGATATACTGAGCACAATCCTCTGTAAAGCAAAACAAAATATTGCTAAATATATTATGAATCGATCGAGCGTGTTGCAATTGTTGGCTCAACTAAAAGCTCAAATCAATTCTTTAAACTACGATTTGGAGGTACTTGAAAAAGATAAAAAGAAATTGATTGAAAGACGTCTCTACTTACAAAGATATCAAGCCTTTTACAACAGAACGTTGGAGACAGAGAAAAACGTTCAGTGTTATATTAAAACGAGCCGAGTACTTTAGGATCAGGTAAATTTAAATAAGAATATGTATTTTATGTACCCTCTCATGCCTTTGCGTAGAAGTCTGTAGATAACTGATGAATTAGGAAAAAATTGTCCCACATAAAGATTGCTGGCGGCGTTGATATCTCCGGCAAAATTGCTGATAGACGAAATAGTAAATTTGGCGTCCTGAACAAAGTCCACACCAATTTCTGCTGCTATTGTAGATCTCCAACCCTGGGTAGCCTGATATAGAATGTCCACATCTAATTGCAAGTATGTTTTCAGATAGTCCCCAACGTTTTGGCATTTAGATTGTTCAAAGAGCTTTTGGGCCTCCTGGATGTCTTCAATGGTAATAGATTCTTTGGATGTAGACAATTCCGAACGCCACAATTCCGGGTCGTCGGGCAACTTGGGCAATTGCAAAGCCTCAACCCCGGTGAGAATACCAAACGGAAAATGAGCTTTTGCCTGTTGTAGCTTAAAAAGTTCTCCAAATTGTTTGAGGCTGGTTCCGGGTGCTAGCAGTCTCACAACATCTCGAAAAGTAATATTGCATTTTGTAACTTTGATGACATTAACTTTGTTACCATTTTTTTCAATTTTCGGTCTCAGCTTTTTTTCAAATAAATAGGGCAGTAGATAGTTTGACAACAACACTTGATCGTATCCAGAGCCGTAAAAGCTAAAGATTTCATAACGTTCTATCAGCTGTTTTAGCCGTGTTTGCAGACGTCCTGGTAAACTGAATTTCCACCCACTGCCGACCTCAGTCGCTTTCAACATTTTCCCAGAATTAGGGTCTCTCCATTCTTTGGCGTATTGCAAATATGTCAAGTGATATTCGCCAAGTAATTGTAAAAGAGGTAACGCCAGGGAAGTTTTTGCTTTGGAACACAACTTTTGACGTTCCTGCAGATATTTCCAATAGTTTCTCATTAAATGGTATATATCACTTTCATTGTTGTTCATTAGCGTAAAAACTTTGCACGGTTCGGCGTCTTTTAAAAGACCGTCTCTGTGAGCTAACATAATAGGCTTTTGAACAGCCAAGTTATGTTGAGAATTTTGATAAAAATCAATATCAGCTTGAGGTAGATTTTCTCCCGGTCTCTGATGATCTAAAGCTACGGTCATTGACTCAATGTCAAAGGCTGCAACAGAAAGTCGGCTGAGTTCCTCAACAATGCCTAGATATGGTTCACAATCTAGTCCTAAGGCTTTTAACATTTCACCCATAGACAAATTGTGTGTGAGCAATTTTTCCGGCCCGCTGACATTCATGTTATCTGCGTACGAGACATCTTTGTTGCATGTATGACACTGACAGTAGCGTTTAATTTTATCACAAGCACTCTTATATTTTCTTGTCGCAATTTTGGCTTTTTTGCTGTTGAGTTCTTGTTCCTTGGTTTGAGCAAAAAGATTTGGACCACCTTTTCCCAGTTCCACTGTTTCCACAGAATCTCGAAGCACATCGTGATGATCTTTGAGCAAAAACTTTTTCAAAACACTTTTTTGATATGCATCTTGAAGTTGACACCAAATGTTGCTATTTCCAAAAACGCAGATCACTTTTTCAAAGTTTTCTAATGACAAATCCTTCATGCTGTGCTTCTGTTCTTTAGAAGCTATAATGCAACGCACCTCAAAAATGCACTTATTTGCTTTGAAACAATTTCGCAAATAGTTTGCATTGATTTTTTTAGTTGGAAATTTACCTCGAAGGCCCTTGAAACCAACAACCAATATGTTAATTTTCCATGATGAAAACAATGCATCGGTAGCACCTTCCAAATAGTCTAGGCTAGGAACCGATAAGTCTTTAATTGTGTTTGACAACTGCAATTGACAACTGTAGGCAAGTCCTTCGAGAATATTTTGTGTTTGAATTAGACTGTCTTTTTTTGCAAATGGATAGTCGTCAACATTGACTAAACAATCCAAAGATGCTTGACTCTCGCTTAAGGTCCCATTTTCAATCACAAAATATCTGCACTTTGGTAGAAGCAGGTCCTGTCGAAAATCCCTGAAATGTAGATATAATCCAGTCTCCGTTTTCAAAAAGAAAACCAAATTGCAGTCTGTGAGAATTGCCAAACGATTTAAGTCCTGCAAAAAAATATGATTTTTTTGAACAATATTGTACAAGTTATTTTTTATAAAACATTGCCACATAAAATTATAAACGTATAGGTTGCCAAATTATTTATTTAAAATAGTTGCGTAAAAATTACGGAAATATTTTTTCACAAAGGTTTTGCGCGGAAAAAAAGAAAAATAATTGCGCCTTTTTTTCTTTATTCAAAAAATTTCTAGTCGGAAATTTTTTATTAAATAGCAAAGCGCGCTTTTGAGTTTAGTCTAAAAATAGCTACGGAACAATTTACTTTAAAGGTTGCTGATTTGTAAAATTTAAAAAAATAAGATAAAAAGAATTTTTGAAAAAAACTTAAAACCCTCTTAATAAGTTTATAGAGTCTAATATTTCTTTAAATTTTTGATCAATTTTCAAAATTTATTTAAATTAATATAACTTTATTTACATACCGACCAATTGGAAGCGTCAAAAAATGCTGGTGGACGTTCCTCTTTGTTGACATGATAAAATATGCGTCGAGCTTTATGTTCTCCTGAATGTCGAGCTTCGCAGCCCAGTAGATTTACTTTAGCATGGCTAAGCTTGAATTTTTTGAAATATTCAAAATAAAGTTGAAAGTCTTGATCTTGTTGTTCGCCTGCCACAATTTTAAACAGAGCTTTTTCGACACAAAGATGCTCTCCATATTTAAGCATTTTTTCGACAGCCATTATTCTCTCACCTGATAAATCAAGTAAATAATATTTATTATTTGATGCACTCGTACATTGGAATGTGGAAAAGCATTTCTGTGAGAATGTAGAACGTTTTGCATGTCAAACATCATTGGTAAACGACTTGTAACTTGAGCAAGATTACGTATAACATAAGTGCCGCCATGGCCGAGCTCACACGCTGCTCCCATACGATTGCTTTCTCTGTGATCGGTGCCATAAAATAAAGAGTAAGTTCCGGCGTCTTGGCAATAAAGAATAGCATTAAAAGTGATCACAACCTCAAAAGGATCGTTGTTGTCTCCCCTCAAAGCAAAAAGCTTGGTAAACAAACTGACAAGATGTTGCTGAATATTTGAATAATCGGCACGAAACCTCACGTGAGTTTGAATCAGAGTTCCACGGCGCCCTCTCTTGGTAAATGTGAAAACATCTCTGGTACTTTCGGCTGGTTCTTCTTGTTGTAGACGGGCGTGATGTTTCATTAATTCTTTTACCGACTTGCAATAACCTCTGTTTCCATGGATTCTTTCTGCAGCAGAAATCCTAGCTCCACGACTTGGTTCATGTCGAATTGTGTTTGATGTGGACGGTCTGGGTTCTGGTGTTAATGCTGGAACTGGTGTTAGATTACGTGCTGGAGGAGTCAAAGGTCTATTTGGGGGTGCTCTAGATTTAACAGAAAAACGTTTCAATCTAGATTTTCGTTTTGGTCCCATAACACACTGTTGTAAATATCAAAGCACTTTGGCAAAAAAATTAATACATGCAAGTCCTTTTTAAAGGGAATTGTTAACGTTACTTTGTACTCCTTTTTTTAGGCGTAGGTCATCATTCTCACTTTACGTTCTTGTTTTTTTTTCAAAAGCATGCCCGTTTTTTCGCAAATTCTTTTATGCATCCAGCTGTTACTGCTGTTTTGCTTGTACGCTGCAAAAAAGAGGGCCTATAAAATTGCTCACTCGATTAGTAATTTCATCACAATTGTGCTAAATTTTCCCTGGACAAGATGGCTAACTTTTTGTGGAAAAAAAACGGTCCCAAGCCAGTTTCAACTAAAAATACGGATGAATCTTGTTGGTTGCTACATACTTCTATAACCACGGCCAACTCTTTGGAAGTCAACTTTAAAGTTGGGTCCAGAGAATTTGGACTGTCTGCCAATGATGACACGAAAATATCTGAATTGGGGCTTAAAAGGAAATACTCGTAAGTTTAAAATGAAACTCCTATAAAAAGAAACATGTCAAATTTAAATATTATACATTTATATTTCGTATTATCAAACATGAAACACCTTAATGTTGTTTATAAGATTTTTTACAATTATTTCAAGTATCTTTTGATTTTTAATTGCAGATCCATTTACCCAGTGGGAAAAGTCTTCTTCCTCATACAAACAATTGATAAATCAAAGCAATACATGCCGGAGAACAAAATTGTAATTGACGTTCCTGCAGGACTTAACATCTTCAGTGACAGCGTTGGAATTGTCAATCACGTCAAAGAACTCACCGAGGAACTTTGCAAAACATGGAATGCAAAATACGCCGGGAAACCTGAGGTAAAATTTAATTTAAATATTTTGAAAAATTTTTATAACTCACATATTTATTAAAATGATTATGGCAAAACACAATAATATTTAATGTCTTTTTATAATTCGTCAAATATTTTGTATTTTATATTTTTTTATTTTTAGCTGCAAAACGTTCGCTCTCACTATCAGGACCAAATGGTGTTGACCAGTCATACATACCAAGAGTCGACCAAAAAAGACGACTATAGCAAGAGACGCCAAAAGAGAGATGGAGATGCTTACGGCCTGACAAATCTACTGTTGATCATCAACAATTGGGGCTTTGTACGTGACACTCAACATTCCGACAAAGTAAGAGAATGCACTCCGGCTGATTTTCAAATTCAGCTAAAATTGGCCTCTTCAGCATTCAAAAATCCTTCAAATCCTGAGGCTGAATTTTCCTTCGACAAACAAGCGGCTAACTTTCCTTACGAAAGTTTTTTGCAGCTAATGAAAAATGCCGGCCTGAAAAAATTCCTCCAGGAAATTAAAGATTTGTACGTAAAGACTGAAGGCCCTCTGGACATTGATTTCGACGAAGACAACCTAGCTTCCGGAGTAGCTGAATCACAATCCAAAAAGTATTCCCAACTGTTCGAAGATTCAACGGACGACGAGGAATCTGTGGTCACAATCCGAGGTGTGGGAAAAAAGAGAGGTCCAACTATCGAGGACGAAGACGAAGAATTAGCACCCCCCATCGTCAACTCTAGGAAAAGAGGCAAAAGATGTCACACACAGCAAAGCAGTCCTCATCCCCTAATCTAGTTGATGTAGAGTATGGAAGCGTATTGCTATTGGGTGGTACAGGGACAGGGAAAACTTACGGTCTCAAATCAATGCTCAAAACTTTAATGGGTTCTTCATCGAAAATTTCTCTTTATACAATCAATGTTAAAGATTCTGAATATATGGACGATTTTAAAAAAAATCATATCTCCACTACATTCGAAAAGAGCAGCAACATAAAGCCGGGTTCAATTGTTGTCGTAGAAGACATCATTGATTTGAGACCAAAAGAAGAAATTGCATTGAGACAAATGCTTAATTGGGAAGCTCATCACAAAAAATTAAAAATATTCTGTGTATCTCACAATATTTTCAAAACTAAATTGTACAACACAATTTCATACTTCACCTTTGTCATGTTTACATCTTCTTTGGGCAATCTTTTTGTTTTAAGCAAATGTTTAGGTTACTTTCAACTGGAGCCGGCTGTTATAAATTCTTGGGTGGAAAAAATCAAAATGTTCCGTGGGGCTTTGGGAGTCTACATCTATTTTGATGTCAGTCAAAGAAATTTGTATGCAACAAACAATTTAACGGGCACCGAATTTAGCAAACAGATTGGCTCTAGCGAGGAAAGCTCTAATTCAAAGGTTGATCAAGAAAAGAAAAGATTAGCCTTACAAGCTCGCTTTGAATTATTTTTCAAAGGTCGAAAGAATGGCCAACAAGCTATGGCAGTTTTTTCAATTCTCAATCAATGTCTAGAGCCTGATCTCATTAAAGCAATAGATTTGACTTTAAATTTCAACTCTAAAGAAGGGATTAAAGGAGTGTCCATTATCGATTACATTGATTCTATGCTTGACTCTGATTCCCGTCCCCCCTCTACAGCGCAACTAGTTTTACATAACTATGTTCGCGAACGATGCACCATTCCCAAAATCTTCCTGCTCAACACAAACTTTGAATAAAAAAAGAAAAGAAAAAAATTTTGTTTCATTTTTTTTGCGTGCGAGAGAGAATGTATATATAAAGTAGAAACGGGTACAAAATAGCATCAGTGTTAAAAATGAACCTAAGAAACAAGTATTATTCTAAACCAGCTGGTGTGTGCGACGATGACTGGGAAACGTTACGACTTAGTGACGAAGAAAAAGCTCTTTCAAAATTTTTAAAAGATCCAACGCCTCTTGTTGACAAGAGAAAAAAAGAGCTAAAGGGCTTTGGTATGGGCGCCAAAATGGTGTTGCACCTGTTAGAGGCCGGTCAATATCCTCCATTAATATTGATCCTGAGTCTGCTTAACTGGTGGGACGTGGCTATAGTGTTAATGTTCATCCCGGGAAGTGCTATGCTACAGGCCTTGTTGTCAGACATGATTGAAAAAGTGTTTATGACAAACACTCAATTTCTGCTAGGTAAATACAATTGAATTGGACCCCCATATAAAAAACTTTCAAAAATATATATTTTTTATTTAAAAAAGTTCTTATTTTTAAATCTTATTTTGTTATAGCATCACTATCAAATCACTATCATAAAAGGGACCTGCCTAAGCCTCACGGAGTTTCTTTTAAAACCTATTTGAAGAAAATGCTAAACAACAAACACATCAACATTGGACATCAACTAATCAAAGAATATCGGTAATAATAAGGAAAAATATTAATTAAATATTTATATAATATTTTTTTCCAAATACAAGAAATTTCAATTTTTTTATTTTAGTTTGTGGTTCTGTCGATATACAAGAAACTACGCAGTGGACCTTATTAACTTTAACACAGACTTCACGGATAAACCATATCACAACTTCCAATGTCGCTTTAACCCTTGCCATCCAGTGGTATTTTTTAAGTTTTGTCAAAGCCTATGGGTAGTGCTATTGCCAGGAAAATTTCGAGAAATTCAAGGCCAAGTACTCTATCATCTCAAAATAAATCCAAACAAATCAAGGGTTATAGAAACATGCCAATGGTCTCCCGATGGATCTTATTTACTGGTCCTAGAACAGTTTATGTTAGCATCTTCGTATAATTCTGACTTAGGACACCGATGGGATGCCTCTTTAATGTCGTCAGCTGCTGATAACGTGCTGAAGCCTCGCTTATTTTATTTAAGAAACGTTCGAGGCCAATATCGTTTCAACGAACTTTCAATACCTATTAATTCGTTGCCCAAATCTCGTCATCATCATCAATTATCAAGTAAGTTTGAATTGTTACAAGCTTAATTGTAATTTTTTAAAAATACAATTTCAATAATTTTTAAATTTTTATTTTACTCAGATAATCTATGGATTTCCAAAAATGTTTTTTTATGGGCTGCAACTTTACATGCACCATTGTTGAAGTACAAAATTATTCGTCAACGCGGAAAACACTTCATAGAGGCTACAACAATCCTGAATCGAGCTGGGCATTGCAGACTAACAATTCCTTGCCTGAAAAACAATCCAACAAAGTCCTACGAGATATGCTATTCAGGTGCAATTCATATTTGAAATATAAATTTAAATATTTGACTTGTACATTCATAACTAATTATATTCTATTTTTTAGGATGCTTCTTTGTCAATCCGCAAATCAAGAACTTAATTTTCTTCATATCTTCGTGCAACACAAATAAACAGGTACAGCCGTCAAAAATTTAATACAAAAAAATAAAAATCTTCTATTTTGTAAATTAAATTTTTAACTGTTGTTTAGCATCATCACGAAAACATCAACATATTTGACAGTACAACGTGCAAGGGCTTCGGAACTTTCTGCATACCAGGCACTGTTATTGCAATCGAAAACAGTCGTAATCGAATAGTAGTGCTGTGGTTGGAAACAGATCAAAAACAACTGAACATTCAGTATGGGTCAAGATATTGTTCAGTTTTTTCCCCAGACGGATCATGTCTTTTAAAAGACACCGTTATTACCACCAAATGGAATGCACAATTACGCTTGGAAATATTTGAATATTTTGAAGATGGCAATGTTTGGAGTATCAGAACCCTGGCCTCTTGTGGAATACCTTCATACGGGTAACTAAATTAAAATATTTAAAGAAATAATTGTTTTAATATTCTTTGATTTGACTTGAATATCAATAAATATCCTATTACAAAAAAAGCAATTTTTTTGTCCTTCATTGAAAAAATCCTTTTTTGCTTCATTGCAGTTTATTACGAGAAAACCTTGTAGAATGGAATGACGATCTTCAAACGGAGCACGTTGGTAGTACATCAATAGATTATCACGTCCGAGAAAGACAGCAGACCATACTCAGAGCTCCCCTGATGCAAGTAACTGAAAATCAGGTCCTTTTACATAGAGATTACGGAAGTCTGTCATTCTATTCTTTAGACTATGAACTGGATATTCACGAAAGCATTACTGTGCAAACATTTTGCCGAAAACATCCAAACTTGCCCATTATGTTTGAATACCCTCACCAAATCCCATTTCAACATCAAGGAACAATTATTGTGACTACCGAAGTCTTGGGCAATGATTTTGTACCGGCTAAATCTATTCAAAACGCTCAATACAATAAAGGCTTATCCTGCACTGTAAAGAATTCCTCGAGAAAACGCCTATGGAAATTTGAAAGCGACAGCGAAACAGATGAGGAAGAGAAAAGCAGTCAATTGTTGTTTGCTACGTGAGTAGTAATTTAAAAAAGTTAATATCTACCAGTTTTTTTAACAATGTTTAATTTTACGGCTTTGGCAGCATGCATTCATGCTACACTGACCTTGGATCCTAGCATTCAATACGTGATGTGCCCGGGGTCGATAAATTGCATTTGCCCCTTTAACATCACCGGCACTGGACCATCAACTCCCGAATGTCTTCGGGTAGAAAGACTGAACCTGTATTGCGACCCGCAATTTCTAATACACAAGGCAAGATTTGTATTTAATATTTTTAATTTTTTTTCAAATGACATTAATATTATTGCAATTTTTAATAAAACCAATTCGTATTTAAAACTATTAAGGAAATGAAAAAAACTGCCAAACTCAATTAGCATGTATAATTATCAATCAAATAATTCCCCATTGCTACAACTAAACATACATTTTTTAAGCAAAACTTTTTTATAGTCATTTTAATTTACATTTTTGTTTCATAATTCAGCAACAAAAATTTACAATATCATTGAAGATAGCAAGAATTATAAAATAGCACTTTTTTTTTAGGACATCGGCATCGACTTCACAACAGAGGACAATCAAGAGGCAGAATTTGTACGTCAATCGTACTACTTCAACGACAGAGGATTGGTCCTTGTGATGTTATCCGTAAGATATAATGTTTTATTTTAAATAGTTTTTTGTCTATTAAGCTTTATTGTATATTTTAACATTGTGTTTTTGTTTTTGTTTTTGTTTTGTCTTTTAATCATTATTGTATAGTTCATTTTTTGTTTGATTCTATTTGTTCTACATTCTATTATTGAATTCAATCTATTTGTCAATTGTTTTAGAAAACCAAAAAAATATTTTAGACATTTCAATTTTTAACAACTAGTTAATATTATAGTAAAGACGTCACACAATGCTTGAATCAATAAATTTGCTGTGTTTTTTTAAAGATTTTTTAAACATCTTTGAAGTAGTTTCATCAAAATTCTTTTTTAAACATTTTTGTCACGTAAGATCATAACTTTAATTTTACAGACTACTTTTGACCCCTTTAAATATAATGTTCCACACTAGCAAAAAATATGTTAAACCATTCAATCTTTAAGATCTACTTACTATTATAGTAAAGGCATCACACAACGATCGAATATGTTTCGTATAGAATCAGTAAATTTGCTGTATTTTTAAAGATTTTTTACAGCTTTAAAAATTTATCGAAATTCTTTTTTCTTCTTAGGCTCTAATTCTGTGCTCTTTGATGTTGGTCATTCTTTTGGTGTGTACAATCAGAAAGACCTCCATTAACCAACAGGTAAAATAAAAAATAGTATTTTTAAAATGAAGATTGCTTTATGTATGATCCTTTAAACGAAAAAAATTATGTATAACATTTTAGTCACGTAAGATCGTAAATTTAATTTTCCAAACTACTTTTGACCCTTTAAATTTAATGTGCCGCACTCGCAATCAAGGTGTGAAGTCAAAACCATTAATTTTATTTTATTATAACAATTACAAATTTCAGTCACGTAACAGGATTACTTCTTACTTCAAAGAAAATAAATTTGATCTAATTTTTTTTCAGATGCTAACAACGATACTCTCGTAAGTTAATTTATGCGAACTACACACACGCAACCTACCATTCAACATTTATTTTCGCAACTTATTTTTACGATGTACATAAATTTTTGTATATGGTTTTATTCGCCCCCTTTCAGGCTTTATGTCAATTATGTGTAAAGCAATTGTTTTTTACAAAATAGAAACAAAATATATTTTTTTAAAATAGGTGGGATCAACAAGATATTCGAGCCATTTCTTCGGTAATCAATTTAAATACTTTTAATAACAAACTTAATTTTAGCATCATTTAGTAAAAATGTTTTGCATGAAAGTCATTTAAATGTGTGCAAATATGTTATTTATAGATGATGCAACTTTTAAAAAAAGCATCTTTAAATAACATATTTTATATCTTTTTTTTTAGGAAACACAAACCAATTATCAAAGTCCCCAAAAGAGATACCAAAGGCTCTAGAACTGCTCAGGATACTCGACCATCAAAAAATGATTCTTCAAATTACGATGCAACTGTTGATGCCGCCTCTGGTGCTAACATTGACGTTTTAACCCAATCTTGTGCATATTCAAACAGGAGCAATCACAATCTTTCCTCAAAATCTGAAAGGAGCACTCAAGCTCAAGTACACTTTGTTGATCCCAACCATCCTGTTAATCTAGGAGCTATCCCTAAAACTATTTTGAGAAAAGATTGCGAAACTAACCTTAAACCCGTTAGACCTGCTCCTGTTGTTCCAGACATTAACATTGCTTCAGCAGAAATGAACACAGCAATAGAGGCGGCAACAGCTTTAGCATCGACAAATCCGTTTCATCGAACTGGCTCTTTTAGATATCAAGGATTCACCCCGCCACAAAACCCCTTTAGCAGCTTTAGCAGTCTTCCCGGAATACCGACAAACTTGGCCAGCTCTGTTAGCAATGACAATTTTGAAATGGCCCCCGTTAGACCCTTAGCTCAAATTCCACAGCCAGCTTCCTCAGATGTTCTTGTCCGAACTGGATCTTGCAGATCCCGTAATCATGCTGTGGCTGGCCCACCCACAATGCCCAAGCCTATGAAAAGTTTTGATGCTTCTAAATTCAAAAACCTAAACACAAACGGATTGCCCACTTTGAAAACCCCCCTTTATCGAGCTAGATCTCGAGATTCGGTTGGGCCAGCCATGGCTGATCTAATGGAATTACAATTAAGTTTACTTGACCAACAGGAAGAGGACGCTTTGTAATTCAGACTTGTACATAAAATTCATCGAAACTAAACACAAAAATCAATATGTTAATTTATAAAAATAGTTATCCATTTTTTCTTCATCGAAACTAGACCCAAAATTATTTTTAAGAATAAAACAAAGTAAAAATTTTAATGTTGTTGTTTATATTTCATATGATCATTGTAGGCGGCAAGCAAATTTCTGGAAACGAGAGGAGCTGTAAAGTGCAAAAAATGATGCGATTTTTTGTGCAATTTTATTAGCAAAGCAAATAAATTATCTTGAAAAACTAGGAGATTGACAAGTTGACATGCAGACGTTTTGAGAGCCCACACTTGCTTTTCTTGATGGTCCAAAAGATCATGTTGATAAAGTAGCGATGCCACTGCTGTATCCTCGTGTAGATTGACACCCATCTCGACAGATGAATTAAGTTTGGTCCAGTAATCAATCAGCGTTTCCACGGCTTTAATTTTTTTCTCCAAAGCAGAGCAAACATTAGCCGGCACAGGCTCGTTTAACCTTGTAAAAGGCTCCAAGGAAAAGTCACTTGCTTCAGTCATATCGACACTTAAAATGTAAAACGTCTCTGATCATCAAAAGATTTTCCTCAATTCGGATTGCTAAATCGATTAAATAGTCAATTTGAGATAGTCTTTGAGTGCACAAGCCACGACAGTGAGCACAACGCAAAAAAGGTTCTGGATTGTAATAATACAAAGACTGTTTGTACACTAAAATATTGTGTAGTTGGTCTTGCATTGATATAGCAGGGTTTATAACTGCGCTAGCCCAATAAGCCATTACTCAGTTTTGACTAGAATTTTTAATTTCTCACTCTTGAAAACTTAGTTGAACTAAACCATGAGTAAATCTAAATCAAAAATGATACTAAAAAAAGCGCGCTCGAATGTTGTGTTTTGACGCTTTCTGAAATACTAACACATACGAATAAGCTATACTGTAAGTAATCAAAATAGGTTTTTGTTTTTTCTACATATTATCCTAGCTTTTTCAACAGAACCAAAAAAACCCCCCCATTCTTTAGACAAAACATTAAATAAATTACTTTTAACATAGTGCGTCCTATTGGTGTTTTTATTCCAAAGGTATTTAAGTCAAAAATAAAATAGAGAAACAACAGTATTGAAATATCACCCAGGCCTTTTTGTACCATCAAAAATGGACTTTTTTGTTGAAGCCCAATACGTTTACGAGAGAGATTCAGCCAACTATATACTGAATATGATGCGTCTCAGATCTATGTTGGACGACTTAAAGAACGAGCAAAAAGCCTTACAAGGCATAAGATGCCTTTTTCGCAATGCTGAAATGAATTACGAGGCCCGCCAATTGCTAACTGCCCACACACGAAAATATTTCCGCGACTTTAACGCTTTACCAAACAATTGTGACTTCAAATATGATAATCAAGAATTTATTATTTACTACTTAGACTCCTTAATAAAATGATGTTAATCAGAAATTTGTGTACATTGTTTATTCAGAATCAATCAATACTGGGGCGAGGCTGTTAACAATTTTTTTTCTATAGACACAAAAGAGCTTTGACTGGACAAACACAAACAACTTTCTATCTGGCCAACATTCATAGCAACAACAAATTTTGGAGAAATAAGTAAAAATTGCTTGAATGGTCTCCAGAACTTTGCAGTACGCTGATGTAGAAAGAAAGAAATGGGTTGTATAGAAAGCTTTGAAGTTGATTTCTAATTCTTGAATCGACATACCATCAAAATCGATATTAGACAACAAGATCTTTTTGGAACCAATATTTTCTGTTCCACAAACTTCTGTGCAGATATCGTGATAGCTCCAATTCATTAATGATTCCAATTTAAATCGAAACAGCTGTTCCAGTTGACTGCACTTTTTATCATTCGGATTTTCACCGATCGCTTTGAAAGACTCCAAATAAGTTTCAAAACAAACTTTGTAGTGATCCATGGCTAATTGTAATACTTTTTAATTTTTTCAAACTTGCTATTTATAAAGTAAACTTAATTAAATTTGAAAAAAGTATTTTTTCATCTAGTTTATCTAATTAAAATTAACTTAGCACTTAATTAAACCCTTTAAGCGAGCCCAACTTTAATACCCTGTGTATGTTGTTGAAAAAATGAACAATTGGGAATTCAAGTGGAATTTATTTAGCGCAAAACACCAAAGATCAATCTTTAGGATACGTAAATTTGACTGAGAAGTCTGCACAATAGATTTATGTGTTCAAGAGACAGCTTTGGCAAAATTCTGTTCAATAAAAACATCAACTCCTCCACAGAAAGATTGGACGTAGATGTTTGATTTTCTCTGAGTCGAATCATAAGGGCCGCCATTCGTTGATCATCATTGATAGGGTTGAACTGAAGAGAAGCAATAATTGGTGTTGGCGGAGCAGTCGGAGGTGGCATAGGATTTTCTTCACCATCTCCTTGGGCTCGCTGCTCTTCCATCTCTGAACACAAGGGAAACTCAATTTCACGTTGACTGCACATGATTATTTTTACTTGATGATTAGATTAAGACTGTACAACAACTACGCAAAACCAACAATTTTTATAGGCAAGCGCTAGACACTATAAATTTTAGTCACGTAGACTCGTAAAATAGGCGAGAAAAGAGAGCTTCAAAAGAAAAATATTAGAGCATCATAGTCTTGTCTTTATAAATCAAACTTACAGGAAAAAGATAAACAAACTCATAAAGTTGTGTAGACCCGAAATGTTCATTTTTTAGAGTACAAATAAATACACAATGCTATATTGATAATTTTAAACAAAATAGATTACATGAATTTGTTTTTTTCGTAAAACTATTAATACGTAAGATTATACCTATGTTATAATGATTATAAATTTCGAAATTTTAAAATACAAACCTAATTATAAATGAATTATCAAATGTTTATAATTATAATTCTACATGTATTGTTGTTTTAACATTTTTATGTAGTGAGTTTGTTACGCAATTTATGTAATTTACTTTTTTTGAAGTGCAAGTAAAAAAGGTTGCGTGTATCTGTATGCAAAATTCCGATCTTTCAAATCATCACGCAATTTTTTCCGATCTAGCATAGCATCTGATAGTACGCAAAAATAGGTTGCGTGACCCACATTTGTCAAATTCCGATTACACTCAATTTTTTCCGATCTAGCGTAGCATCTGATAGTACGCAAAAATAGGTTGCGTGACCAAATATCGTGAAATTCCGTAAATATCACAACATAAACATTTTAAAAATTAATATTAATTAATAGCAATAATAAAAGTACATTTTAAAATTTAAAAAGCTATTTAAATTACTTTTCCCCATCTTTTATTTTTTATACTATTTTTTAAAAAAAAGCTCTCATTTTTCCGTATACGAAGTTAAACATTTCTATGATATGGAGTTAAAAAATTTAACAAGATCAATCTAGACTGATCGAGTGTCCATGCAAACACCGTATCGCCTATATTTGAAATTATAGGGTTAATTTTTATCTATGTTTTGATACCCTATGTGTATATACACATTTTTCTGTTTTACCCTTCTGTATGCTTTTTTCCCTATGTACACTCTCTCTCCAAAACCATTAACTAGCCTGT
>Ga0247843_1004383_pt1 | contig 21210 bp, 11 predicted proteins | sample LaCruzMarch2017__FD_192420 | JGI IMG/M metagenome (GOLD analysis project Ga0247843, IMG submission 192420) | Freshwater microbial communities from meromictic Lake La Cruz, Castile-La Mancha, Spain - LaCruzMarch2017_8m | ecosystem: Environmental > Aquatic > Freshwater > Lake | place: Spain...
GAAGAAAACAAAGAAAGGGGGAATGAGCCCGTGACGTCACCAACAGAGGGGGGATCCGGGGGGCATCCCCCCCGGCATTCACACGTACCACCATCACCTCCAAAAGCCCGAGCGAAGCTGTTTTCATATGACGACTGCTGTGCTGATTGCGGCGAGGAGGGGGGTGGCGTTAGTCTCAAGGCGTGCAAATCATGTATGGCAGTCAAGTATTGCAACTCCGTCTGCCAGAAGAAGCACTGGCCGACACATAAAAAAGTATGTAAACAACGTGCTGCCGAGCTATGGGACGAGGGCTATTCAAGGACCCGCCGCCGAAGGAGGACTGTCCCATTTGCTTCCTGTCTATGCCACTAAATTTGATACATTGTATCACACTTCCACCCGCGACTATTTTGTCCGTTCCAATTTACGAATTTGCGATTGCTCATGAGGCGTTGAAAGATGATTGCTCATGATGCGTTGAAAGAGTATCTGTAGAGGGTGCACACACTCCTTCTGTAAGTCTGGAAACATTGGAAAGTGTCCTTTTTGTAATGCGGACCGAGGTAGCAAAACACTTGAAGAGAGTGTTGAGGAAATGATGAAGCGGGTGGAGGCAAATGATGCAGGTGCGATCTATATGCTGGCTGGTTCTTGTTATCAGGGATTAAACGGTATTCAGCAGGATCAGACAAAGGCAATGGAACTATATGCTAGGGCAACAGACCTCGGTTTTAATAAGGCGCATAGTCTCTTGGCTGAGATTTATCATGAAGGGGGAGATTTGAAGAAGGCCAAGTTCCACTACGAGGCCGCAGCTATGGCTGGACACGAAGATGCAAGAAACAATCATGGAGCAATGGAGTCAAAGTCCGGAAACATTGAACGCGCTAAAAAACATGGGACGATTGCGGCATCAGCTGGGAATTACATTGCCATGCATGCATTGATTACATTCTTCAAACAAGGAATTGGTAGTAGAGAATCAATTGACTCAACTTTAGCCGCATGCAATAATTCTTGTGTTGAGATGAGAAGCGAAGCCAGAGACGCTTATATCCGTGACAAGATTTCCGAAACATTTTGAAGTAAGAATGACACCTAAGAGAATTATATCATTTGGGTTTGAGTCTTATGCAGTAAATTCACGGAGGAGATTGGGAAAATCGCATAATCAGATAGGCATGGAGCAAATTCTTACCTGTTATGCTACGTACTGAACAAAACAAGTGAAATTGAAATAACTTATTATTTTACATCATCATGTACATACACTCATAATCACTCCCTACTCTCTCTCTCTTTTCACTACAGCTCAACTACTTTCCTCCATTTGTCAGCCTCTCCAGTTAGCATGAAATCTCTTGCTCGATTAAACTCTGCTTGCCTGTGGCGTTCTTGAAAGAACGGATTTTGACCGGGTGCGTAGGTGGGACAGTCAAAGCATCCTCGTTTTGGACAGGATGCTGAGCCTGTGAATTTCAGTCATTTTTGTTTGTAAGGAATCATATATCCGCAAGCAATCAAAGGGAACGGATTAAAATCGAATGAAAAAATAACATAACATACCATGACATTTTGTTTTCAAGTAATGATACCAGGAACTCTTGTGATTCGAATCGTTAGATGTTCGTGATACATGTAACGGTGTGTGTTGTTTACCCTTGCCAAAGTGACGGTGATCAGACCGTCCATCCCCGTCATCACGGGATACCTCCATTTCTTTCAATTCGTCAAATGACATGAAATGCATACAATTCACGGGACAGGATGCTACGGCATCATTAACATCCACTGATGAACTTTGTTGGAACGTCCGGAATCTACCACTATCCTCGATCATCTTAAATGCTGATGGTGCGATTTGAGCACACTGAAGATTATGGCAAAATGCGATTGAAAGAAAGAGGTGAGACACGGACAGCAATATGAAAGTCTCTCGATGATCATACGGCGAAGAGAATGAAAGACATGATCATACCTGCGCACAGCCAATACAAGTCTCCTCATCGATAAAGACAAATTGACCATCCCTAATTCTCTTTGGAGTCTTCCCGTCCGTTGTCATCTCGACTAACTCATGACTACTCTTCTCCCGTCCACCATCCTTTCTCTTTAAAAAGTCCCATGCGCTCTCAACCCCCATGATATCATCACCATCATCATTGTCCTCGGAATTGCGACGTGATAATCTTTCTTCATACTCATCGAACAATACACATTCGTCCATGAGTGATGGATGTAAATTGTTGTTGTTTCGATTGCTATCGTCCGTCGTCGACGATGGATGAAGACGTTCCATTTCCAACAGAGTACGTACACGTTCCTCTTCGGCCGGAGAGAATATCCCATGTGCCTCCAAATCACGCCATACAATCGATAACGATGCTAGCTTTAATATCATACCTTCGGTATTCTTACGATCTTGATGTAGTATACCTAAACTTGGCGATGGGAACTTACACCAACGTGTTGTTTCATTTATGTCATCAATGTTGTCATCGTCGTAAAGTGATATCCTCTTTTGAGCAATGTCATTAATATATCCAGCCCATGTTGCCTCCAAGTATAAATCGCTGAATTCCGACAACGTCAAACGACCAGAACCAAATTTTTGCGAGTACCTTGATAACACGGCCGAAACATCCCGATCGTACGGACCAATATTTTCAATTGCCATGTTGGCAACGACCGAAGAAGAAGAAGAAGAAGTAGTAGTAACTGTTGTGGAGATGGGCGGAGGAGGGAGAGGCGATGATATACACGTGGTCATCCATTTTGCAATAGCATCACGATCCATGATATCATCATCAATGCCTCCTGTGGAATAGGTGCGAAAGATGCGACGAATGGCATTGTCAAGGAAGGGTGTTGCCTTGGGTTTCAACGGTAGCATCATCCCTTTGTCGTCATCGTCATCATTTTCCGATATGGTCGACATGAGCAAATGTCGAGGAGAGTACTTCATCGCCACAGTCAACTCTGGTAATGCCTTTCCCTGCTCCACAAGCAACCCTTGCGGTGATCGATCACATCGTACAACTAGTGCAATTTCCTCTTCCTCTTTCATACCATCCTTCATTGCTTTCTTCATCCTATTATCATCAACCGTCGTCCGTGTCGGTATTGCGCTTGCGCTTGTAGAGGAGGAGTAGGCATCGTACAGTCCCAAGAGATCGGCGGGATCATTATAGTCAAGATTGTTAGATATTGATTCAATAGCATCCTCCACAAAGTCGGCATCGTCTACGTTCATGATGTTGCGTAATGTTGTGACGCCATGTAGGTCCTTTGTATCCACTTCCACGACAATGTCACCGTCGATGATGAGTGAGGAAGATTCTTCCCATCGACCAGCGGCACTTCCTGCAACATCATCAATATTGTCGTCGTCGTCGTCGTTGTCATTTAGTGCAAATATTCCCGATAAGACGGCCGAGGACGACGATAACGAATTCCAATCGTCGGCCACGTCCCAAGTTGTTCTTTTAGTCGTCGCGGGGAAGAGATTGTCATCATCATCGTCGACAATGATCGCATCGAGTAAGGCAGAGGTAATACGTCCCTCGTCGTATTCGTCAGCGCTGCCGTGAATCGTTGTGAATGTGAACCTCCTCGTCGTCGTCGTACCCCATTTGCCAATGCCAAGCGCATTGACCGACCCCACCAGGCATACGATGAGGAGAAGAATGATGAGCATTCTGGGAGGACAACAGACGCTACGTTCTGAGAGGACAACAGTGACAACAGTGACAACAGTGTATCTCTAGTAGACGCGCCTGCGATGATGGTGATGGGATGATGAAGAACGAACAACATCTCATGATGGCTGAGGGGCTTCGCCTTGGATTAGCGGGAAATGCCGAACCGAACCCCCTCTCCTCGCCGCATTGGATTGTCTGAGGTGCGCAATCCCCAAGACGTACGACGAGTAAGCAATCAATCTCTCTCAATACGATACGACGAACAACGGCGTGTCTGCGACGATGAATACCCCGGGCGGCGGTGGCGCAGTCGGAAATGGTAAGGCAATCTTCATCGCCAAGCATGCATTCGCCGGACAATCGACTCAGTCCCAGCTATCGTTCGTCAAGGATGCGCGTATCGTGGCATCGACGAACCAGACGGGCGTTTGGTGGTGGGGTGCATGCGACGGACGGGATGGATGGTTCCCCCCGGCATATGTCACGTTGGTTCAAATGCTGCCTCCGCCCGGCGGTGGTGGGATTGCTCCGCTCATGACACCGGGAATGCAACAAGCGCGAATGGATCTTGGACTTCCGATCGTGCAGCAGCAGCAGCAACCTCAACAACAGCAGCATTCCTTTACACAGCAGCAGCCGCGTCAACCACAGCAGCAACAGCAGATTCCATTCGGGCAGAATCCTCTCCAGCAGCAGCAACACCCTTTCATGCAACAGCAACAGCCAATGCCCTACGGGCAGCAGCCTCAGGAGATGATGCAGTCTTCGTACATGCAGCCTCAGAAACAACAAGCATTTGGAAATCCGCTCCAACAACAACAACAGCAACAGCAACAACAACAGCAGCAGCAATACGGACAACCAACTGTCGTACCTCTACCGGTACAACAACAATCATTCGTCCAGCCTCAGCCACTCACGCCAACGTTCGGGGGGTTCAAAACGGGGGAGGAGGATCCATTCGCGGACCTACCAGCCGGTCCTGTTGCATTAGCGCCGGATGGAACAGTCGTGGAAGTACCTGCTACCGCTACTACTACTACTACTTTTGTCAATAGTATCAATGACAATGTCCTTTCGGCATCGGGGAGTGGTGATAGTGGTGGCGGAGGTGGCGTCTCGGCATCGGCAATGACCGTAACTACTACAAATACCACATCCCTTGCCCCCCCACCCGTCGCCATGACTCTTGTGTCAACTACTCCAAAAGTTTCGATGATGACGACACCGCTCGATATTTCAGCATTGCCGTCTCCCAGTGGTGGTGGGGGGATGACGACGCCCAAGACTGGGATGTCAGCATCCAACTTAACGCCGACTCCCAGAGCAACAGAGACGACAAACATGGTCGAGTCTGTAACATCATCATCATCCGTTCCAACCGTATCGAAAAAGTCGAGTAGTCCAACGAATAAAAAGTCATCCAGCAGCCCATCAAAGAAGAATAGTAGCAGTACCAGCATCATTCCATCGGCAACTGGTGTTGGGATCGGACCGAGCGGCGCTCGACTTCCCCCCCTCGATCCGAGTCTGTATGCCGATTTCGCGACCGGGATGCAAGCGGGGGTGGGCGATGCACGTTTTTTCAACATTTACGAATTCTTGGCCAAGGACGATAAAGAACCGAGACGTAAATTTTACCCCATCGAACGCGTAACGCCGTTCTGGAGTTTGATGGGGTTGGATGTGTACGTCGAACGATGGCAACGTAGTAGTGATGGCGATTCCTCCGCTGGTGGTGGTGGAGGAGGAGGGAATGCCATATCTGCCATTGCGGGTAGTATTAGTGCAGGATTTAGCACTTTGGCATTGGGCGCCGCGGACGGCGTGGGTGGAGGAGGAGGAGATCCTACTACTGCATCTACAGCAACGACTACCGGTGGTGCCGTTGGAGCAGCTACTACCACCTCTACCAAAGAAGCACCGGTGGCATTTACGGCAGCTCCCAAGTATGAGCAGCTCGCAAAGGCATTGAGCTTCCAATGTCACATTGTGCAGGAATCAGAACGAAGCATGTATTCCGGTGCTGGGGGATTAAAGTCCACTCACCCACTCGACTACCTCCGTCAGAATCAGATTGGACTTGAGGCATGCATACGACTAATATCAATGTTGCCGCATTCGGCGGGTGCATCGGGGAAGTCATTGGATGCACTCTTTCTTAACTTTATCAACACATTCGTTAACCTGATTGGGAACCTTCAAGTGAATCAGCAGATTGTACTTCCGGGGGGGTGGCAAACTCCCGACTCGGCCCATCTATGCCTGTACGTACTGCGCAATCGTGGTACGTCATATTCGTTTAGTGTTATCAACACCGGCCCCGACGGATTGGAGTACCACCTTAGCAACTTTGATGGTACGACTGGTCGACAAACGAAGCAACTATGTTTGACTGTATGGGATATCCCCCCTGATCGCGTGACTGACTCGACGTTCTGGGTCCTACTATTTCGGTTGCAAGTCTACCCATCAAAGCGGAACAATGCTGAATTTCTGTATGCTAAGCTACTAACGTCCTTGAACTCAAGACCGCTACTGTCGAATAACAACGCTGACGCTTCTGGCCCACCAGCAGAGTATTACTACCCCCCAGCAACGGATAAGGTCGCACAACAGTATCATCAACTCGCATTACTGGCACTCACGACGATACCGGAGTGGAATATGCCAAGCTCACGGTACTCGTCATTACTCGTACGTACCGCTGCCGTCGAGATTGCATATCGTGGGATAGAGGATGCACGACCATCGAGTATGGACCCCGAAGATTCGCGGATACTGCAATTGACTGGACGGAATTTGGCGAATTATGCCAGTACTTTAGATCCCGCAGAATTTGCACTCGCGGGGAATAAGAATAGTGGCGTCGATCCAACACCGATGATGAATTCGTTGGGTAAGGCATTGAGTAATACGTGGGAATTGCTGGACAAATTGCTGTCCAAGCTAAGCGTCGCGAGCTCAAAGCCGTTGGATCAGCACTCGATTGGTGGTGTAGAGGGAGGGGGAGATGAGCAGTTCGAGAAGGGATTATTGAGGAGCTTGCGAGCGGGTGAGGGCAGTGCGGCACATCCATTCTTTGGAAGGTTGAGGAGGGACAATTACGAAGAGGTTGTCAAAGCTCTTATGGGTGATCCCCGACCTGATCCAATTCTCATCCCGGCGGTGCTTACCGACGAGGGCATGCCCGATATCGCCATCGACTACCATACGGCTGCGTCGTCCTTACTACGCATTTGCCACGCCTGCAGTCTGTTGCTGCAACAACGCCGACTCGTGAAGAACGCCCCTGCGTTCGTGGCAAGCGCCGCCCAGTACGCTTTGACTGTGACTCTACCCATGCCTCAACTCGACCCATCAATTTGCTTTTGGCGTAAGAGCCCTATGAGGAGAGAGACACAGACGAATTTACTTTTCCTCATCCGACGCATGTGTCGTATCTACAGTGCCGCGACGTCGAGTGTGCAGCAGTCGCGAGGGTTGGTCGGTATTCGTACCACAGCGTTCGCTTGCGGGGCGTGCGTCGCCGACGCTATCGCTCGCGTCAAGTGTATCGATGACCCCTCACCCTTCTCGTTGCACTATTCGGGACTTAATGAAGGGCCTACGAGGCCATTTGGCTTCGAGTCGGGTTCGTTTGAGAGCCTGGCAAGCAACCTCCCAATATACGACCCCCAACTTACTGCGTTGAGATTTGAGTGTTTGGATTACATGCGTGGCATGACCATCAAGGATGACGGGACGTGGAATCCTACAATATTCAACTTTGATGTCAGCCTGACCCCACATGGTGGGGACTTGGAGTTGATGAACCATTTGTCGATTGAATTAGCACTGCCCCGACCCTACCCCTGCACGGAGGCTGCCATGGTCACTCACGCGGCTCGGCTTATTTCTGGTCAAAATGGCGCGATTATGGAAATCCTTCCTGAATTCGAGTACTTCAGAGATATCGTTTTCCACTTCAAGCACAGTGTCAGCGGCGCTACGTCAACCCCCGAAGTGGAAGAGGGATATATATGGCTTCCCCCCGATGCAACGTTAAAGTGGACAGTCAAACCGATTTCGGAGGAGAATAAAACTCTCCAGTATCATGTCACGGCCTTTCGAGGACATCACCAAGATTTCGTCGACCCATCAGCCGCTGGAAAGAACGACCAGAAGAATGCCTTTTCAAGTTTCTTGAGCTTATTCTCCAAATCGAAGGTTGCACAGGGCAAGCTTAGCTGTGCGGATCCTACGAATATTGTAAATTCATGTGGGGATAAGTTCCTCAAGGGAAAAGCAAAGGAAAAGCCTGTGTCGGTCAAAAATGAGGACGACATTTTGCACCTGACAAACGAAGAGCTTCCAACTTTCGGAGGAGTATTGACGCCTGCCGACTCGGAACGATTCCTCCAATTTTTCACTGTACCTTACCTACGCATTCCTCTCATTCTGGACTTCTTTGCGAACGGTGACCCTGGTCGTCTTGTGGCATTGAAGTCCAAGTCTTTGCAGCTAATTGTCGATGCCGCATTATTCGAGCCTGGAATGTGGAAGCCATCCGACTATTTCGAGCAAGTGACTGAGATCCCCATCGTGGATGAAAAGAAGCTGCAGAATTTGCTTTCCACACCTATCGGAACTCTGTTCAACGAGATTGCGAAGTCACCAGATGTCTTGGTTACCTCCGTCATAAAAATGCTAGAACGTGCCGTGGACATGGATGTTGGGAAGTACGTTGCGACTTCGAGTTCTGGCCCACTCATTTTATACACTGCTCGTCTAGCTGTTCGGATTGAGGGATTCCTAAAGTTTGCTCTGAGGAAGTGTAATACAGTTGGGCAGCCAAGGCCAAGAGGTTTGGAATTTATGGAGACTTGGAAGGTAGAGAAGGCTATGAAGGATCTTCGCAAGACCCTCGATGACAGAGTTATTCCGATGCTTGAGTACTGGATCGATCCAATTAGATGCAACAGCGTCGACATGAGCAACTTGGTCCACGCACACCTTATTTATCTGTTCAAGAATTACACCTACGAGGAGTTCAACTACCGTTCGATTTCGGTCCTCCTCACCTCGCAGGTGTTCCTCTCTATCAACCACCGCTTCAGTAACAAGGCATACGACGATCTTGCCGATTCTTCTGACCCGTCCAAGCCACCACCATCGATTCAAATCGCTCAGTCTGAAATATTTGACATCATTCAGAGCAAACGATATCACCTCCTGCAGTATATGAAGAATAATCCTGACGATGCAGATGCAGCCATGGAGGCAGTCGTGCGTGTTGCCACTGGGACAGGAACAAGAGCGGAGAGGGTGGATAAGAAAGTTTTGAAGCAGCGGAGATGGAATAGTATTGGTCATCCCACATGCTATGGTCGCTTTGTCCCAGACACAGAAGATGAGAAGCTTCGTGATGGATCTTACCGCAAGCCGAAGCAAGGTGAGAACTTTGAAACTTGGATGTTGCGTGTGACAACTAAGGAGGTCGGGATTGAGGTGAATGTTCAAATTTCCGAGTTCACCCTTCAGAACCACAAGATGATGTTACTCGATCCTAGCATTATGAATCACAAGGACTTTCAATACACGAAGAGGACTGCGCTCGCAGGAGCATCGGACGTGGCGTGCGCCGAAGTTGTTCATACGGCTAATCGTTATCATTGGCGTCTTGTGGGACAGCGATACGATGTCATGTCCTGGGCACCTGATAAGCGTAACTATCACGACATCAAGGGCGCGTTGAATCGAAACTACACTAGAGCGTTCCCGACGAAATTGAGCCCAAGGGAAACTTGGATTGCCGAAGTGCTACTCGAGAAACTCCCATTGATTCTCCCTGGCGTAACTCTCTACATGTCTGCCGAAGATCAGTCGAACAAGCCGTTTGCACACTTGCTTGGGTGGATTGAGAATCCCACCTCGTCCAAGGAGGGAGAATTTCCTTTCACTCACACTCTGAAAGAAGTGGTTGTATCACACAATCCTCCATGTGTAACTGTTTTCAACGTGAAGGAATATGGTCGCCGACACTTGCGCTCGCTCGAGTACACATCTAATATGTCTCTTTGCCTTCATGAGGTTTCTGGTGAGCCATACCCCGATAGAGTTGGGGGCGTGTTGGCCATGTCTGGCGGCGTGCCCATGACAACTATTTCTCCCGAGCCGTCATTGATTATCACCCGGGCGCTGAATTCGGAGTTGGGAACTCAGACTCTAATTCCATCAAGGTTTATGGCAGGTCTAATCCCGGCTTGTTTAGTGGATAAGTACGTTTTCTGGCAGAGCGAGAATGACGACATCGTTGGTTACGAGATTAGGAAGGATGCAAGAGATGATGAAGCTGCGCTTTTAGGAGCGGATACGGAATCGTCGACGCGGCTTAAAATCAAACTCACTAAGCACGATGGTATGGACACGAGTGGATTCTGCAATACTGCCGCGGATGCCGTTGTACAGAGGGTTGCAGTAGTTGACTCAGACGAGGAATCCGAAAACGTTGACAAAAATAGACCCATCCTCACCCTTTTAAATATCGCAACTGCACAGGGGGGAATACTTAGAAAGATTGGACTGCTACTATCTAGACTCGATAATTTGTCCCACGTTCTTATGTGGAGTGAATCAGAAATCCTGAACGCACAGCAGGAGTGTACAATTGATTTGATCGAGCTCCCTCGCGTCAATCTCTCATTTAGGGCGAAGAAGATAGAAAAGATTGATGGATCTGTGGAGCATCGTCTTTACAGCAATGATAATGATGGACTGTACGTAGCGACATCTATCAAAGCCAGAGAGCTCGTTGAAATGCTGCTCGGTTCGATCGACCACTTTATTGTGTTGCAGAATGAGGATAACGACTTATTTGTGCTCATTCCTGGCTGTGCACTCCCCAGACGTCTTCACGTTGATGGCTCTCACTTGTCAGTTCAGGTGTTGCTCGATCGGAGGAATCAAGAATGGATTGGCAATATGGGCGAGATTCGGTGTTACTTGTACCCTGTTCACAGCTCCAAATCATTCCTCATCACCCCTTCGTTGGCATCATCCATGTATTTGATGACCATGTTCTTTATAACTGGAGCTTACCAAGAAGTGTACAAAATGGTCGAGTCTTGTGTTAGCGAAGACCTGACACCGGAGGAGGCGCAAATATTCAACCAGCTTGAGTTCCTTGGCAATGATAATCATCCTGATGCCCATGCATGCCGTTTGAAACTTTCGGCAGTTACTGTTGGGCTTGGCGACAATAGTGCCATGAAATGCCCATGGAGTGTGTTTGAGGAAATGAGGTGAGGTCGTACACACGACGTGGAATTCCCACTTCTTTATTATCATTTTTTCTCAGTGGATTTGTTCTCACTTTGGTTCATTTTCAGGGAATATATCAGGAAGTATGACTTCGTCTCCTCTGCATGCAGGCTCACAACTGAAGAGGAGTTGCTCCTGCTGAAGATGTGTACACCCACACTAGGATATCGTCTCCCGACAGAGCTAGTGAATCGAAACGCCTATGTTTCAGCAGTTTGCAACATCAGCACACTTCCTGTTGGCAAGACGTTATCTGTCAAGGTAGGAATTGATAAACCGCCTGTGATTGAGAGCTTTGATAATGGAGCAGATACAAGCATTCTCGACAACCCCAAGAATTGCATGATAGGGTCAAAGCTTTTTGGCGCTGCGTACTCGAGGCCCGAGGAGGATCAAGTTGCCTTCGGTGGGCTTCGAGCTTTGGAATTCATCAACTCTGCTATCGACCATGGCGTGGAAATTACGTCCGCAAGCTACGGGTTTCCTCTTATGTACGACCTGCTTGTCGGCACTGTTGCATTCAAGCTCCATCCGAATGACAAGACACATAATTGGGGAAGGATCCTTGTAAGATTGGTGCCTCCTTCCGATTTCAAACGAAAGTCTGCCGAAATGTCCGCACTTCGCATTCTGTCAGAGAATCCCTCCGTTGCAAGCCACCCGCATGTCCCCAAGTTTCAGATTGATAGCGCCATGTCTAAATTCAAGGGAATGTTCCAAGGAAAAGATGCTGTCAGCCGAATTCTGAATGAGCTTCATACCTTCTTAACGAAGCAATCGATCAGATCTATGCTCAGCTTCCCAGCGGTTAACATCGAAAGTCAATCACCAGCCGGCGTCATGACATTGCGTAGACCTACCTCATTTTTTGACTACCGTCTTTGGGTCATTCCTCGGGTGTCAGATTATTCTCGAGATGTTTTTGCTCTTGATATACAAAACTGTGCTGCGGTAAACATTCCGATGGCTCAGATTCAGGCATTTTCGTCCAAGCCTTTGGCCCCGATCAAGCTCGATACGTTCGTTGTCTACCTCTCTCGAAGCCAACTACGCGAGCCCAATATTTCAGGAGCTGTGCCGTTTGATTTGTCAGCGTCGAAGGCCGCACGCACACATTGCTCAGAAGCAACGTCCCAAAGAATAAGCACTGATATCCAGAAGTATGCTCACAGTACAAATAATGCAACAACCCCAAATCTCATTGGATTCACCCCTGCTGATATCGAGAGCCTCCACTCAAATCCTGCCGCCCTCAAACTGGCAACAACCCAACTTGCCGCCCTCATCAAGGCATTGAATGGACTGATGGAGTTCGATCGTATGTCGCTTGGAAATCTCATGGCCAGAGCTCTGGCTATTGCGACAAGTGTTGAACGAAGTGATGCACCGGGATCTGTTTCAGAGGAGTGTAATTTCTTGCGCTTTCGTCTTGGTCAAGTCTCGGAACGTGAACCAACTGTTTGGTTCGAGCATCTTGTGGCCTCAATTTTATCTACCACAGCAGAGCAAGACATACGGAGTCTCAATCCATATCTGTCTGCCGCTGCCTATAAGACGGTGAATAGTTTGACAGTTGTAGCCATGTTGGCCTCGATCCGAATTGGGCAGTCACACCGTGCCTTGTCAGGTTTGTCTCTCCTCGTAAAGCAATTACGCAGCGTTAGTAGTAAGAACACTCCAGAGGAACAGAAACGACTTTGTCAAGAGATTAGTCTTCAGGCGGCAAAAGTAGCAACAGATCTAACAACCGAGCGACATTTTATGAGAGTATCCCCGGCAGCAGTTGAATTCGATCCTAGGTTCCTTGTGTTTGAGTTCACTTACTCATTGATGCTGAGAAAGAGTCAAGTGATTCTTGTGAACAAATTTTTAGCTTCACTTAAAAGTGGGAAGTCCATGTGTCATCAAATGATAATGGGTGCCGGGAAAACGACTGTTGTTGCTCCACTTCTTGCAATGATTCTTGCTGACGGGAAGAGTCTAGTTACTCAAGTTGTTCCTCACGCACTTCTCGACTTTTCGAGGGGTGTCATGCGTGAAAAGTTCGCTGCTGTTGTTCGTAAGCCCGTTTTCACTTTCTCCTTCAGTCGAGGTACTCCTATTACACGTGATTTGTACATGAAGCTTTGCAAGGCAAGGGATAGCAAGGCTATTATCTGTGCAACTCCCACAAGTGTGAAATCGTTCATGCTAAAATTTGTTGAAATGATGAGACACTTAGAGAGGTCTAAGTCGGGAGGGCCACCAAAGAATTCTGGTTTCTTCCTTAATCGTATTGCCCAGAGATTCAGGGAACAGAGTGTTGTTACCGAGTTGACAGTCAATCCTGAGGATGTATTTTACTGCACCGAGATACTCAAACTTTTCAAGGAGGGGGTGCTCCTTCTTGACGAGGTCGACTTGTTACTCCATCCTCTGAAGAGCGAACTGAATTGGCCAATCGGAGACAAGGCCCTCATTGATTTCACTAAGAGTAATAAATTTGGCATGGGGCTGCGATGGGACACGCAGTGGCATTTGTTGGACGCAATATTCTATGCATCAACGAAGAAGATGTCTGTAGAATTCAGCGACAGCCGAGAAGCTCTCACAATCCTTGACAGCATCGCTTCAACTATTCAACGAGGAGTCCATGAGAATAAGCTTCAGCACACACCCCACATCGTTCTCTTGGATAGAGACTTTTACAATCATGAGCTGAAGCCGCTGCTGGTCCGATGGCAGCTTTTGTATCTGAGGAGCAAGCGTCTTCCCAACATCGATGACCGGCATTTACTTTCATACATGGCCAACGGTCCAATCCAGGACAAACAAGCCGCTTCGGCGGTTTCCGTTGCCCTTGATGACGAGTATATGAAATTGCTGAATCTTAGCCATGACCTGATCAACAATTTTATTCCTCATGTATTGTCGAAAATCAATAGAGTGTCATTCGGAATTCTGTCCAAGGCGGATGTAAAAATTGCCGAGGAGACTGATCCTAATATGTCAATGGCCAGGAGGCTGGCTGCCGTGCCTTTCATCGGAAAGGACGTACCAAGCAGGGCAAGTCAATTTTCGCATCCCGATGTTGTAATCGGCTTAACCATTGCCGCCTATCGATATGAAGGTATGCGCATGACCGACTTCATCGTATGCCTACAGGAGTTGAGGGATATGCTTGATGGGGAGTTTGGACCGTACCAAAAGCGTCCTTCAGCTCTGAAATGGATATCATGGGTGGAAACTGCCGGGGGAAAAGTTAGAGGTCCGCGAAAGGTTGAAAGCACTATGTCACCAATTGACGAAGAGACAGAATTTCTCGCCGCCCCTGCATATGCCGGAGTGAGACCGACGGATGATATTTGGCCTCTTCATTTACTGGACTTGAGCGACGAAAATCACTTGAGTGTTACATTCAAGCTGTTGGAATTTTCTCCACTTTGTCTCAAATTCTACCTAGACACATTTGTGTTTCCTTTGGTCCTCGAGCATCATGGTGAAAAGATTGCTGCATCTGGTCAAGACTTGGGCGGTGACATGTTGTTTTCCCGCAGAGTTGGATTCAGTGGTACGCCATCTGACCTTTTACCCGAGGAGCTCGGTCAGTGCCACTACGATGACGGTGTTGATGGCCAGATTTATCATTACTTGACTTCAGATGGAATCATGTCTACTCGATTGCTAGGGGCTGATTGGTCTGTAACCAAGATTCTTGACGGTATCATCAAGAGCATTCCTAAATTCCATGTTCTAATTGACACCGGCGCACTCATTACAGGGATGTCCAACTATGAAGTCGCAAGATACTTGCTCACTAATGGACTCTCAACTGATTTCGACGGTGTTGTGTTTCTTGATCATAGAGATCGGAAAATGATTCTACTACGAAACGGAATGCATACCGTACGACTTCAGCAAGCCGGTGTGCCAGTCCATCGTCGCTTCTCATTTTATGACCAGATCCACACAACTGGCATGGATATTCACCAGTGTATAGATGCAAGGGCTGTCATAACATTAGGCAAGGACATGACATTCCGTGACTATGCACAGGGGGCATTTAGAATGAGAGGAATCGGAAAGGGTCAAACTCTAGAGATTCTCATCATTCCAGAGGTAATGGAACGCATCAACAAACATGTGCGACTTCTCCTAGGAGCTAGACAAATGCCATCAATTTCGAATGGCAATGACTTGCTTTCGTTAGGACCTGTTATACCTCATGGCTCGCAGAATTTGCTTGTTCATGTTGCATCTTGGCTGACTCTCAATGGGATGAAGTCGGAAAATATGCAGTTCAGGTTGCTTTGTCATCAATCGGTAGAAAACGTCATACGGAAACGGGCGTTTATGATACTAAGCGCAGCATACAAGGAGCTAACAGCGCATGCATTTTCTGGCAGGGTAAAAGAGATAGCGGCAATAGCGGCTGCTGCCAAGGGGCAAGGCAACATATCTGCCGATTTAGGTGCACTGTTTGACGGATCGAGGAGACTATTCAACGATGATATAGCAGCGATTCAGAGTGTTCTACAAGGGAATGCATCTACGTCTATTGGAATCGATAAGCTTCAAAAATGTCTTGATGTCATGACAGAGCGATTGGATTTTAATGTTCAGAACAGTATCCCTGTGCCAACTCTCTTATCGGAAACCCTTACTAGCACTGTCAAACGCACACGTGAGTTCATCACTAACGATTATGACAAGGCAGTTGTTGACAAAATTATCATGGTGCTGGTGAACAGTGAGACAATAGCCAAGAGGGGTACGCTAGCAAGCGCTGACGATGGGGCTGGCGATGGTGATGGTGGGGATCACATCTTACAACGCGAAGAGGTAAGCGAGGAGGAAGTGCTTCAAGAACAGGAAGAAGAGGAGGAGGAGGAAGAAGAAGAGGAGGAGGAAGAAGAAGAGGAAGAAGTTGTCAACGAGACACCAAAGAAGAAGAAGTACTCAAGGGATGGTGAAAATCCAACACCATGGAAGGTCAGTAGTCTCTCTGTACCCAAGCAACATATGCAGATTCGGGGTCAAAATTATCAAGACCCATCGTGGGAGCAGTCCTTTTTCCCATCGTCTGAATTCTCCGTCAAGAATAGCCTATTTGCAAAGGCGTCATCCTTAAAGTTTCCTGAGTACCTTTACATGTCCAACAACTATTATGAGAAAGGTTGGGGTCTCAAGACTCATCGTCGTCTAAAGAATGTCATCGTCATCATGGAGTTCTGTCCGTCTAAGACAGGCTTGGTAGAAGTCGCAGCATCTAGTAAATCTTTTTCGCAGGCCCAAGAGAGAATCCTACAACGTGCTTTCACAGCATCTGATGGAAAGATGATGGAACGAATCAAAATCTCTGAAATGAAGGAAGTCCTCAGCGCGGTTGATGTGATTGGGGATGATGAAAAGGAGAAGGAGCAATTCTTGGCTGCAATCAACCTCGACCCGAATGGTACGGTATCTTTCGATGATCTGAAGCAATTACTTAGTCAGAGAGTGCAATACAAAATCCAAGCTGGACGATACTATGTCGCGTTGTCTCTTGCTGAGGCACAATGTATGCGTTTAGCCATTCATGGGCAGCACAAGGTCCCAATCATTGCTGGCACAGATGCCGTGGTTTCTTTGCGCACGGAAAGAACGCTCCTTGACACCAGTGCTGGCTTCGAGGACGCTAATCCATATCAATACACCACCGCTCAGGCCTGCTATCGCTACATTGACAGTGCTGTGAACTTTGCACCGAAGGAAGTCAACGTTCTACTACGAGCTTTGCAAGATGAAGTTCCAGATGAGCGACGCAATTTCTTCATGGAAGTGAGGAGCAATCGAAGGAGGAAGCAAACAGATCCGAATGGTACTCCTCTGAAGAAAGTGTTCTCCCTACAAGATGAGCAAAATGTTCTGCAATTCCGTATCGCAGTTGGTAGGATCACAGCACTTCTCAAGTCTCGAGGCATGTATGCACGCGATGCATTTGCTGCATTCGATACGAATCGCGATGGTATGCTCTCTGGTAGTGAGCTTCAAGCTGGGTTGGATTGGTTGGGTCTAAAACTTGATGTCATGCTGCTGAGGCAATTTATGAGAGAGCTCGACAAGGACAAAGATGGATTCATAAACCTAGAAGAATTCAAACAAGCTGTGGGCTGGGAAGAAGGAGAAGGTGAGACTAGTGTCCCAACTTACAATGGAGTACCTCTCCCTCCACCTCCGAAGGATGCTTCACTTCAGCACAAGCTTGCTATTCCTGCCCCAGTCCTCGCCGGAATGAAAATGAAGGTGAAAAATGTCGCAAGGTTTAGACAAGTCTGGAATAGCCAAGGAAGCATGAGCCGCGTGAAAGGCAGTGTGTGGGAACCCGACGATCACAAGTCGACGTTCAAGAGCAACCGAGCTTACGTTTATTTGGGTCACTACGCCGGTAATGGATTCGACAATCCCAACCGCGACGGTGTCCCGAGATTGACGCTTGAGATAACTGATACGACTGGAAGCTGGGTGGGAGGGAGCAGCTGGCTACCTTTCGTCCTTGACCGATACTTACCGCGGCCGGCGCGTTACCGCCTTGTCTGGAGCATCACACAAGGGGCAAATCCCTTCTATGCGTGGGAGCCTGTCCCACCCAGTGACAACTTTGTGGCATTGGGTTGCATTGGAACTAAAACGGACAAGCCACCCGATGTCCGCATGATGCGATGCGTTTGTAAGCATTGGTGCACGGAGAGCAAAAACGTGAAGAGTATTTGGAACGATAGTGGCTCTGGTGGCCGAGAGGGAAGTATGTGGGTATTCAACTCATTGAGTTTGCTCGGCTTTGTCAACGGACACGATGCGCCAGCCCGGGGCAAGGCTTACGATTTGAAGAATCATCGCTTTTTCCTTCGTGAGTACAGTTGCATCAAGACCAATGGAGTCGCTCCTGCTCCAGGTACCTAGAGAGAGATGGAGATTTAGAGAATAATTATTGTAATGCGTAGAAGTCCTTTCAATCAATTAACAACTCTGCATGCATGCAATATTTATGAAACTTCTTGTCTACGCATTGCTTACCACATAGCCCAGCAGTCTTCCCCCTATTTTGTGACAAAAGGCACCACCATATGAATAATAAAAGACCCATAAAAGATCTTCATCTACCCATAACACCACCTGCGCGACGAAGCTCCTATCGGTCTGTCGTATGCACACAACATGAACGGATCGGACGCATCCTACCACGATGACAACGATGAGGCAGGTCCTCCTGGTGGTGGTGGCAGCAGCAGGATCAACAAGATGAAGAGAAGTGGTAAACGCACCACGGCCGACGACATCGATGACGACGACGAAGATACCAATGACAATGAAGAGGATGGGAACAACAACGAGGAGGACGAGGCTCGGGCGGGCGATGAAGTCGCGATGGACAACAACGCGGACGAGGAGGACGATGACGATGATCATGCCGAGGAGGTGACTGCATCGTTGAGCAAAATGACCAAAATTGTTAATAACTTAATTGCACGGGCCGATAGTATTCCGTTCCGCGAGCCGGGTAAGACTCCTCTTTTTTCGATATAACATTATTTTTCGTTTGATTCACAATCGGGAATATTTGATGTGTATCAACATCAGGTAACTTGCTCAGAAAAGCGAGGGGATCGCCTGCGCTATAAGAGGGGTTGTTGCGCTTCTCACCTGATACTACAATCTCATTTTTACCACTCCGTCTCTCTCTTCTTTTGTCAAACACTTACTTAATAATATTACCATACTAGTCGATTGGAAGGGACTTGAATTATATGACTATCCAAAAATTATCACAAGAATGATGGATTTAGGGACCATACGTAAAAACTTGAAAAAATCGAAATACATTGATGCCTACCAATGTGCTCAGGACATACGTCAGGTATGGAATAACTGTATGACATACAATGAGGATGGTTCCGACTTTTATAGATTAGGACAGTCATATAGTAAACGATTTGAGGAACGGTATCAAAAGCTTGTGGATGAGTTTGGTGAAAATATAGTAATACCACGACCCAATGATGCTGGTGATGATGACGACCACGACGATGATGATGCTGCTAATGAAGTCGATAAAATTTCTCCTGAAAAGAATGGCAACAAATCAAGATCAAACAGTATCAGTACAACGGGTAGGAATACTCCACCTCCTCCAACAGTAAAGGGAGGTACATCCGCATCCAAGATCGACAAATTGAACAACAACACCAGCAATAATGGAGATGATTACTCCGCAAATGGTGGCAGTGGTAGTGGTGCTATTGTCCCACTTGACGTACGTACACGCTTCGCGGCACGACTGCAACGTCTATCGGGGATGGAATTGGGGCATGTATTACAGGTAATTGATTTAAATTGTCCAGAGGCAATTGAGGATCCAACATATGATCAATTAACTACCACTGATGCCCCCCATCCAGCATCGATGCTCTCTCATCGATACATGTGGGATGAATTTGATGGTGGATGTCAAATTGAAATTGATGTGGATGTTATCCCCGCTGATACATTCTGGGAACTTGATAGATATGTAAAAGAGAAGGTGAATGAACGTGGACGTGGTCCATGGAGTGATGATTTAACAACAATTGCTGATACTGCGGCTGTTTCTGCTGCGAATGCTACTGTGACTGATGTATCGAATGGTGGAAGCAGTGGTGGTGGTGGTGGTGGTGGGAAGAAACGAAAGAAGAGCATCTCTTCTTTGGAGATGGTTGGAAAGTAACGAAGTACATTAGGTTGGATGGAGTAATATTTGATATTGCTATATATCAGCCACTAGTGCATAAAGTTGTGAATTACTCATTATGTCACAACAATTAATTTTATTCAGTTTTTTGCACGTGAGATATCCCACACTCCTGGAGCATTCGGATTATTATTATCTGTACGAACATCCCACCCCTCATCACTACCAGTCCCAAGTTGTCCATTACTTGAATTACCAAAGGTATAGACTATCCCATTTTCACCAAGTATCGCCGAATGACTACTCCCGGCAGATATCCCAATTGCCTTACATGGCAATGATGGCACTAGTACAGGTTTGGGTTCGATTGTATCACCCGGTATACCTAGTTGTCCATATTCATTGGAACCCCATGAATATACATTCCCATCAGTGTCACGTGCTAATGAATGATTTAATCCTGCGGCTATTTCCACAATTGGTGTATTGTCATTTGGGATATGTATTTTTGTTGCTATTGGCAAATGATTACTGCTGTTGTCAACAATTACAACACCCCGTGCACCATCCTCTGAACATCCCAATGAATAGACCTTTCCCTCAATAGTACGTGCCAATGTATGACAATATCCACCATCTGCCTGTACTACATGTACATGATCTAATTCTGTCACACGTTGCATTGGTGCATGTATGCTGATATTGATTCTCACCCGAACAATATAGATGACCATTACGAGTTGTTATAAGTGTATTGTAAAATCCTGCACCAATCGATGTCACGTCCATGCCTACTGCTACTGTGGCCGTTGATGATGATGATGATGATAATGACGATGATGATGCAACCGGAAGCTCGACTGGTGCAGGGATGGGATCAACGGGTAAATTAGCCGAGTCGGTTACACTGCCTGACACACCACGGCCAAGCTGACCCAATGCCGCAGCACCAAATGTTAATACACGTCCGGTGGACTTTTCAAGTAATACACTATGATATCCTCCAGCAGCGGCTGCAATGGCACGTACATTATTTGGTATGAGTGTGGGTACAATAACTTCTTCTGCTTTCTTGTTGATGTCGTTATTATTATTGGATGATAATCCAAGTGCGGGAATGCATCCATCATTACTTTTGCCTGTCGAGCCAAAGACACCACATCCCCATGATAAAACTGCACCGCAATCTTTCACGATGAGATTGTGATATGCACCCGCTGCAACGTTTGAAGCATGACTTTTCTTCATGAGTATCTCTTGTACGGCGGGAGATAGGGCTAGACCACAAACTCCAGCAGATTGGACTTGACCATCATTACGCAATACTAGGGTGTGTTCACCACCACATGAAACCTGTGTGGCGTGAGGAGGAGGCGGCTGTGACGGATCCATCTTGTGCCTTCCTCAGGAATCGAAATCCGGCCGTTTTTGCGGGCGAAGCCCGTTTTTGCGCCGCCCGCAAAAACGAAAAAATGAGGCGAGCGAAGCGAGCCATGTGGTCCGGAGACAGCCACCGTACCCTGTCAGAAATAAGTCGTG